>Ga0123355_10002592_pt1 | contig 25638 bp, 11 predicted proteins | sample TergutEmb28metaG_3_FD_89872 | JGI IMG/M metagenome (GOLD analysis project Ga0123355, IMG submission 89872) | Embiratermes neotenicus P1 segment gut microbial communities from Petit-Saut dam, French Guiana - Emb289 P1 | ecosystem: Host-associated > Arthropoda: Insects > Digestive system > Gut ...
CAGATTTGAGATGCAAATTGCCACTATTTCTGGTATTAAAGCTATGGATTTCTCTATTATATGTAAATTGGTGCATATTGTTAATTAGATAGACTAAAACTGAGAGTATATACTGAGAGAACACCATTGTGAATCGAACCTCAACATTCCAACTTGTAGCGCAGTGGAACCATCTCAAAATCATTCAGAAAATATGTGAGCAACATCTGACAAGCATGAAATCAAGGAACTACAGAAAACGGCTATACTGGGAACCATGCACGTGCATCAGAAAGTACTGATATAAAAGTACAAAATATTTGTATTGGAAAATAGTGTTATGTGTGCCATAAGTTGTAACCACAATACCTGGAGCATTACAAGCCCTAGTAACTTGGTTTGTTTTAGGTATATAATTGTAAATACTCTTCATAAAGGTTTTAACAAATGATGATGATGATGATGATGATGATAACATTCTTGTATATTAAAGTGCTTAGTCAGCAGTTTAGTAGCCAATAACAGAATAAGCACAAACATACCCACAAAAACAATAACGAAGGAACAACAAAAACAACAATAATATGTGCAGTAGAAGTAGTAGTAAAAGGTAAATCAGTCCCATTACAGGCCTGGAATGGCCCAGAGGGTTCCAGGAAGTTAAGGCTCCCAGATCTTGTGACAACGGCACAGGATGGTGGTAAAGTTGTCAGCCTTATTCACCGGCCGCCTTTACCCCCAAGAAATACTCCTGGTACTCATTTCTGTTAGAGGCTGAGTCGACCCCAGGACCATAGTGTGATCGGAAGGATTTTATGTCAATGAAAAATCCAATGACACCAGCTGGGATCGAACCAGCGACCTTCCGATTTGTAGTACAGCACCTTAACCACTGTGCCACCTCAGTCCCCAGAAGTAGTAATAGTAATAATAATAATAATAATAATAATAAATGAATGATTTTTTTCAAATGTGTGTAGAAGAAATTTAGACTTGATGGTTTCTGCTCAGAACTCTATGCTGAAAGTAACCCAAACTGTTTTTTATGCAATTGATGAAATGGATTTTTCAAAAAAAGAGATCACACAAAACAACATCTTTACAAGCTTATATAGCACACAGTTGTTATTTTTATCATTTCTTCAAAAGTAGAGACTGTTGATAGTGTAAATGTAATATTGTTTTTAAGATGTCAAGGGAGGCATATGACAGTGTATCATTAAATAAGTTATGGGAAACCCTACACAGATCAACTATTAATACAAGATTAATAGAAGCAATAAAATCATTATATAAAGGATCTAGCTCAAAAATAAAAATTGGAAACCTAATTACAAAAGTCTTCAAAATTACGAAGGGATTAAGACAAGGTTGCAGTTTATCGCCAACCCTATTCAAAATATACCTAGTACGAGTGTTAAGGAACTGGAAAAGGAAATGCCAACCAATGGGTATACCAATTCAAAACACATTGTATACTCACTCAATTTTGCCGATGACCAGGTATTGTTAGCACAAGATCATGATGACATTGGAGTATATGGCAAGAAGACTAAAGGAAGAATACGAAAAATGGGGACTTGCGACAAATTTAGAAAGAACCAAATATGTATATATGGGAGAAGGGAAAGGAAGTTTAAAATTTGACGGCAGGGAAGAAATAAAACCGTGTACAGAATGTACTTATTTAGGTACAAGAATAGACCAGTTGGGAGATAATACAACAGAAATGAAACACGGAATTAGTCAAACAAGAAAAGCTATAAAGGCTTTAAATTCTATTTGGTGGCACAAAAATATTACTACATACATTTATCAAACTATAATTCAGAGAATTTTGGTGTATTGTGCAGAAATATGGCAAATCCCTATCAGAGTAATAAATAAAATTTTATGTACAGAAATGGATGTGCTAAGTGGGTCAGCAAGAAAATCAAGGATGGAAAGAATAAAAAATGAACATGTGAAGGAAATAATTGGAGTGAAAGGGAAGCCAGATATCATATACATCATAGAGAAGAAAAGACTACAATGGTATGGCCACATCATAAGAATGCCAGAGGAGAGAATACCAAAATTAATTATGGATTGGATACCATGGGAGAGAAGGAAAAGAGGATGTCCAAGAAAAACTTGGATGTAAGGAGTACAAGCAGCCATGACAACAAGAAATTTAGAACCAGATCAATGGAGAAAAAGAGAGGAATGACATTTGGTTTCCAGAAGATGGCAACAACTGTTAAAAAAAAACGGATAAATAGATAGATAAGATGTCAAAGGTGTACATATTTCAACTCAACATTTGCCTCGAGCAGATTAAATTTACCTGGTATGACATTTTGTTACAAACTTAAAACCTATTATTCATTTTGTATAAGTAACGCACATTTGGTATGACATGCATAGCTACTGAGTACTTCAAAATATCTTGTATTGCATGTTACACATATGTAGATTGCAGGATAAAAAGAAATCAGATATGATGTAGAAATCAGTTTCTTGAATCTTTCTTTGCATTTGTCTGTTTGTGTAAGACTTTGGGCATATATTTGTGAAGCGTGTATTAGCATTACTAAAAAAACTCACTGACTGGGACAGGAGAGCATTTAACACTTTTTTTAATTATTGATGAACTCAAAATTATAAAGTAGCTACAAACATACCCACATACAATTTATGAAAATTTTCCTTATTCTTCTACAAAGATCAATTCAGGGAATTTTCTTGTTATTGGTTAACACAAATCTGAATATTTTTACGTGAGAAAAACAAAATAATGTGGCTCATTGTAATATTTCTTTTAAAATGAATAAATCCGTATTGTTAATACAATTTATGTAATGAAGTGTTTCCCATCTGTCTAAGCAAGCTGAGAAGCTTTCTGTGTATCAGATAGTCACATGTTAGACCAATTAATTGTAAAATTACTATTTGCATTATTCCAAATCCTAACGTCTTTTTTGCACCATATTTTCTATCCCAGCCTCAATATGGGCCGAATTTGGACTCCGGCACAAGCTGCACCTCATCCATCAAGTGTGAGTGGATTGTCTGTCATGGGGGAGCAGGTGCTACAAGCCCTTCAGAAGAAATGGATAGAGAGTTATGACTGTTTCTCCAGTGTGCTCACTGTACCTGCACACTATTTTCTTGATAAGAGAGAAGGTAACTGAAGTGTCTTGAATGATGTTCGTTATGTATAAATATTAACAAACATGCAAGGACAGAAGGTAGCAGGCTGATGATCAGAAATAAGAAAGAATGCCATAATAGTTGTCATAAAGGTTATCTGTTTTAAAATGATGTTAGTAACACAATATTCATAACTGAGTTATCCCATCTGGAACTGGCTGAAGAATGGTTCATTTTGTAGCAATCAAAGCAGAAAGTGAATAAGCTATAAAAATAATTTCAAAATTTCCTGGAGAGCTACTTAAAGGTTTGCTTTAAAACGATGTGTGTTGAAGGAAAGATTACGGTGCCTGCCACTATTCATGTTGGGTAAGAGTAATTGCAGGTTGGTGAGTTAAGCATGCCGAGAATATTTTAATGCTTGTAATCATCTTTGTGTATGGTGGGCTGAGTGGTTGAATTGTGTTGTGGTGTGATGAGGTGTTGACATTAAAGGTACCTGCACACAAAAAATCATGTATTTTTTACACATAATTTTAAATGTTAATTTTAGTGAGGTTTATGTTCAGTTCTGCATGTCACTTCAAGGTTGTTGGTTCTACAAGCCAGACCCTCTACACCAAACACTGTACTGGAGTGGCTGACACTCTTGTTTACATGGAGCATGTCTTAGGCAACCAGTAGCCTGTATAAACAAAAGTTTCTAAAGGCAAATTTGGCAGTTAAATTCTTGTCCCTGTGGTCATTGCACATTTCTAATCCTGGAGACTAGTTTCAGATGTTATAATTAGCCCAAGAGCGAATATTTGAATTTCTTGTACCATTAAAACATTTGTAACAGTTGGAATGAACCATTGTAGGTAGTCTGACACACAGACATGAACAAAGTTAATGTAATAGTTATCTTGCAAAACACATTAAAGTAACTTTTCCCTTTTGAAATGATTGACAAAATGTACATGCCCAGTGTAGCATGGTGATTTAATACACATAAACATACCATATCAATATTTTTAAAATAAACTCTTTGTCTCAAGTAGAAAGTGAGTTGTAGATTGTTTTGTACCTTACCATGTGACATTTCTTGGAAGTTCAGAAGTGCGTAAGCATTTCTAAAACTGTCTTTGAACCTGGGGTGTCAGTGAACCCCTGAACTGTAACTTTTCTAAATATCCAATCAGAATATTGTTCCTCGTGTGTTGATCCAACAACTGCCTGAATATGAAAGGGGTTTGTTAACATTCCTAGCCAACAAATTTGTGATACGAGATAATCACCAAATTTGAAATTAAGATTATATTCTGGGGTGTGATGTGATATAGTTTTGTAGACTGGAACCAACATTTCTTTACCCCGAAGTGGAGATGGCAAGTTTTCCTGAAATTTTGATACACACCTTCCAAACTGCATAGTTTTACAATGCAGAAGAATGTATTGTTAACAATTACGTGTATTTCTCCCTTTTCAAATAGGTGGTACATCTGAGGAACCCTCTCCCACATGCAGGATTCCATTTGTGTCAGAGCCCGTCATAGAACTGTGTGCAGCAAGGTAAGGAAATGTCATTTAAGCATTTAGTGAGCATGTAGAGCTACACACTTTGTAGACTGCAATTTTGTGGATGTGAACGTGAAAGTTTAGCTTCACACTCTGTTAGCTTTTTTCCATGGAGTCTCCAGCATTGTTTGGATAAGAAATTGCCTGTGGATTGTGTGGAAGTGGTAGTAAAGTGAAGAATCCAGGCACTACCAGGAATCAAAACTCCATCTTCACACCCCTAGGCAGTCACTTTACTGAGCTAACCTGGAGCTTTACAATTTTCTGAGAGTTTCACAGTATAGGAATGCACCATTGTTCATTCTATGAATATGTGCATATGAAACATGCCTCCTTAAAATTTGCTGTACATTTTTAGGTCATGTAAATAATTACAACTTTGTTTGGTAATTTCAAGGGTAACCAACACAGCACCTGAAAATTTGAGAACTACTGCTGTACTCCAAAGTCTTCAGCTGGACAGAGAAACACTTTCTGTCACTAACAGAGACGTAAGCTTAGCATCAGATATGGAGCAGCTAACAGATAATAACACAATTCTACACGGGCCAGGCTATCAACTTAACAAACTAAGCCAAACAGTGACAGCACCCATACCTAAATCCAGACTTCAAATGAATAATTCAGATTCTACCATTATCTGCAAAAATGAAGAACATGCCATTTGTCCAATGTTTGATATAAAATCTAATGAAAATCAGTCACAGAAATTCATGTTACCTTTTAAATGTAATGCTGAGGAAAATTTGTACCAAAAGAACAATTACATCCAAAATGAAGGGTCTCATCATCCATATGAAGATCACATGAATAAGGTCACAGAAATTTGCAGAATAAATCTACAAAAAGAGAATAGGGAGCAAATGAATTACATTGTGAATGTTTCTGAAACTTCTGGACTTAAGATGATTTCATTTGAGGACCTGTTAAAAACACAGAATCAGCTACATAATCTTAATCACAAAGCCTCAGCAGGTTTAACATTACAATGTGCAGTTGCACAGAGGCCTCTTGAAGGCTGTCATGATGGCAAAGGTACAGAAATGAATACCAATGAGGAACCACTAGTACCTTCATGTGATATGTTCAGCACAAGTAATGACAGTGTATTTGATGATAAGCTACAAAATATTGCCACTCAGTCTGAAACCATAGAGGCAGGGCTTAATGAAGTAGTTACCCAAAGTCCCAGAAAGTTTAGGGAAGATAATTTCAACAATTTTGAGAGTGAATTATATGAAAAATGTCCCAGTAGCAGGACACAGCCCTTGATGACACTTACATTTATAAATGAAAGTTTGAGAGAATGTGTCCCTTCTCAGGATGTGGGACATAAAAATAATGTAGAAACCGAAAATCTAGAAATGGCAGTTCCTGAAGATGGAAACTGTAAAATAAACAACCAAGATACAGAAATTTCTCTACATTGTCTTTTACATGTGGTAGATTTTCAAAGCAATGCAACTGAAACTTTAGAAAAGATACAGTTTTTCCATGGATCACATAATACTATTGGAATAAAAACACATGAATCATCCAAGGAATTAGAGACTTTGGATCAATCACAGTACAAGGAAGAAGTTCTACCACCCATTGGACAGCAGTCAAGTAGAGGCTCTACTGTGGAAGAACAGGAATTTAAAAATGAGTTTTTAAGAGGAACACATTACATGCGGATGAAAAGAAAACTGGAAGTACCTGGAGTGTTTCAAAAGACAGGAAAGATGAAGGGCACATTATGTTCTGATAAGCAAACAGCATACTCTGAGGTGCCCATAAACAGTTCAAAAACAGCAGCATCTTTGACTACGAATATGAAAGATGTGATTGGCACCACATGTGTTTTAGACGGCAGGAATGCAAGGAAAACAACATTCCAGGCTCCATTCAAGAAGATACCTTATGAAGGAAAGCAGGTATACAAAGAAACATATCCTTCACCTCAGTACATTAATTGTTAATGGTCCTATCAGATTGCCAAATTAGCCTACAGTGTCTTATATAGTTGTACAAATATTTTTAGCTTTTCCTCAGCATATATGACCTATTTTCATGAAACCTTCGCATACCATAGTAAAATATTTTGAGTAAGTGAAATGTGTATTAATTTTCTGTGCATCTTAAGAAAAGAATTTGTTTTCCAAGTAGGAGGTAGGTTTATTCTTCTTTAAATATTGCCATTTGGTCTATAGGTTTTATCTGGAATGTAAATACCAAGCATAAACCTGTTAACAAACCTACCTATTAGTTAAGAGCATGTTGCATCTCTGCGTTGTTGCAGCTGTGACCGGTCTAATATGGTGTGTTCATTAAAAATGTTTGTATGTTAGGTATACATTATGTGTGTTACTACTGTGTTGCTCTATTGGCAGGCTGCTGCAGTATGTGATACAAACCTGAAATAAGATTAGTAAGACTGGTTTCAATGAGATATCAGTGCCTGAATTACTACTGTAATGACCAAATATCTTCAGTCTAGTTAAATGCTATCAGGTTTGAGATTTGAGCCCTCAACCTCACAGAGATGAAGAAGAATTAACAGCACCTTCACCACAAGTTTCAATTCAGATTGTACAGAAACCATTATTTGTGTAGATGTATCTGCACACACATGCCTGTGCATCTGTGCACGTGTTCATATTTTTAAAGTAATTTTTTGTACATGAATTTTGTTCTCTGATACAACATATGATTTAAGAGTAGCCAAGAGGGTGCAGTTTGTTAGTGATAGGAGGTATTATGTCACACAAAGACGTAATTGATCTCCTTTTACTATTCTGAATTTTTGTATCCCAACTGAAAAAAAAAAAAAAACAGTAACCCAAAAGGCAGCTTTTGTGATGAACTAGAACATATTTTTGAGAATTACCCTAAGTACACTATGTGAATGTAAAATCCATTGCCTAAAAAGTGCCAAATCTGAAGTGGTGTAAGCATCCTAATTCCAGTCACTTATGATTCCCTTGCATTTATTTGTTTGTGGCTTTTTCCTACCTTCCTGTATCTGCCGTTATTTATGCCAGATGTTTGTCAATGAGAGCCATCAGCATGTCTGCCTAGTTTGAAGAGAGACATGGATTACACTCATTAAGCTTCCAAAAAGTATGACTAGCCTCCATGGCAAAGCTTAGATGATTACATCAGAATTCCTAGTCATTCGTAGCCAAGTGAACAACTCTGGAGACTGGTATTTTGAGGCGATACTGCCATTAGTTATTATGATTTGTTGTGTATTGTTATCCCATTTTAAAGGTTTTATGTTTGGATGTTACTGCAGACAAACAACTTTAAACTTAAAATTTAAGAACAGTATTAGGTTATCATATTTGTCTAACAGTACAGCTGGGGAAGTCTTGAATGTTAATGTAAACATCAGGAAGATTTGAGAAATATTAGAGTGAATGTCAAAGCTTTGACCAAGGGTTGTCTTGATAGTTATCAGGTACAGCAGCAGAAGTCATGGTTGTGAGAGGTATGGTCAGAATTATTAGATCAAAGGAAGGAGGCTAAATTTCAATGGTTGCTGAGTCCAAAATAAGTTGATGGAAATAATGTAAACAAAGTATATTGAATAGGAAACTAGCAGAAATTTGTCTTAGGGACAAAAGAAAGAGTATTTGGTAGGCAAAATTGATAAGCATATAATAGACAGTTATCATGGGATAAAATGTTAATGTGCTGACATGCTGGTGTAGTAAGTAAGCTGTACTGGACTTGCTGGGAGTGAATTTAACATGTAACACAAATAGGGAGAAAGTAGAAGAATAAAAGACCAACTTGATGTCACTTGCTATTTTATTTCACTGCTTATGTGCTGAACATGTTTCGGACATTAATATACCACTCAAACCCAACCACACCGAATCTCCAACACACATCGAACCAAGAAAAATACGACCAATGTGGTAATTCAACAAAATAGTCGCAAGCTCTTGATGATGGATATATTAATGTCCGAAACATGTTCAGCACATAAGAAGTGAAATAAAATAGCAAGTGACATCAAGTTGGTCTTTTATTCTCCAACTATCACAATGATGCACGGTCCAATAAACATAAGTTTCAGGGAGAAAGTAATTTTATTATTTTTGTGTGTGTTTGTATTCTGTTCACAGGGATCAGAACAAAATGAAGCACAGGTGAATAAATGTGAAGATTTCAACATTATTACTCTAAATGATGATTCATTTTATGACATTACTTCCAAAGTGCAAGAGAATGGACTGTTGGAAATAGGCCTAACCATTCTGTATAGGTAAGATTAATAGATAAATAGATTTTTTTGGAACAAAAATTGATATTTTATGTGTATGTACAAAAATTGAGTAAAAGTGACAGTAGGAAGTAGAATATGTTGTAAAAATACAAAATATGCAATAAAATAGTGTTGTAAGCATTTCACATACTGTATCCAAATGTTACACCAAATTCATTATATACAGCTCACAACAGGATTATGAGTCTTTTTAAAAATTATAAATTCATTAATAGAATCAAAGATTTATGTATTTAAGTGTCTTCATAATATTGCTTTAAATTGAGCCCTTGCATTTATCAGACTTGTGGGACTGCATAGTAAATTACTGAAAATTTTGATGCCTGCTTGCTATGTACTTTTCTGAAAACACAAGATGTTGACAGTTGATCTACATAGATTGTATTTATTCTTTGTGTTAATACTGTGTATGGCTAAACTTGCTTGAAATGTTTCTTGGTTACTTACAGTGCAGTACATTAATAAAAATGTGTATTCACACAGCAGAGGTAATATCTCTAATTGCCTTTATGGTTAATCGGAGTTAGAGTGCAATGTGTTTCAATGTGTATTCCTAGGGAGGGGTTCAGCCAGCTGAATAAACCCAGTGAAATCTCAAAATTTGCCCATTGCACTCCTGAAGGGTTAATGTTGGCTGTGACAATGCAACCAGACAACACAGTTTTCTGTTACTTAAATGTCAGTGACAATCACTGGAAAAATAATAATGTACCACAGTAAGTACTTTGTTTATTTCTACAAATATACAGCTGAACTATAACTGTAACTGTTATACACCAGTCATACTTCATGCCTCCCTGCTTATTCCAAACTATTTGTCTATCACTCACACCTTTTTAGAAGACTTCCATTCACAGATCAGACAAAAAATATGGACTGTGGTCTTCTGGGTTTCACCTGCATGGTGTCTTAGAGATGGGTTCAAGTGTGTCAGAGGAACATCGGCCACAGGATATTTAAAAAATCATGTTTACATGAACATTATCTAACCCATGAGTCATATACAAGGAATAATACAGGGAACAGATGTGAATGTGAATGTTTAAAAAAGTAATTAGAAGTGTTTAAAATTTGACAACAGTTTTATAAGAAATGGGTGTGACTGAGATTACAAGTTCATCCCTCTGTCTAACACTGCAACAAATATATAATTTAGAAAAACAAAATTATTTATTTTTAATGTCCTGTGTCCAAAGAGGATTTGACTTTTTGGCCCTTAAAGATGATAATGTATTGCCTCAGAACACTAGCATCTGATTACCCAGTGATGAAGCATCATATCCCAGAACAGAATCCTCCAATGTGGGATATACGTCCAAGACAACAGAAACCAACAATAATTACTTTTAGCTGCATGATGTGAACATGCATACATACATACATACATACATATATATTACATTCATCAATCCTAAAAGCATCAGGGGCATTGGATATGAAACATATCATTAAAAAATATTTTATGATTAATGATTGTCAGTCAATACACACACACACACAATACACATGTATACAAATAGATTTAAAATGTTACACAAAGAACTGTTACTTAACATAAAGAATAAATGATTAATAAGTGCAAAATTACTGTCTTCCTAAATAATTGATAGAGTGAAGTTATAATAATTTAATATATTTAGGGAAAAACATACAATGTCATATCAAACTTCATATCATTAGTCTGTAGTAGATGTTCAAGTATTCTTCTACAAAATAAACAGATTCATCAGTTACATTTTTTTTTTATTGTAACTAACTGTTAATGGAAAGAACAGTACTTAATAGGTCTTCCAACTTCAGTTTGAGTTTTTCCCATCTCTGTAGTAATTTCTACTATATACTAGGATATACTGGGTCTTCCTACTTTATGTAGGTGTTTCAATCTCTCTAGTGAGAAGTAGTAGTAACAGATTTTATATTTTTACTGCAACATGTGTGTGCATGTGCATGGTGAGCTAGAGAGCCTGTTATAAGGTAACTTATACAAGAAACTGTTCTGTTCCAGAGCTTTTCTGTCACTGTTGTTGAATGCACGGTGTAGAAAAATCTGCTATGATGCGCAAGAATTGATTATTTTCCTAACTGACAAGTATGGCTTTGAGACTGAACAAGGTGACTAATTCAGGCTAATGGATGTATACAAAAATCAGTATATGATAATTATCATAGGGGGAAAAAGAACAGTCTTAACATTTTGCATTTTCCATTTATTATATAGTAATTATCTATTAGAAGCCAACCTGATACACTGATCGTTTTTTATGTAACTTATTATTTACAGTAACAAATTTCCAACATGCTTAATTTCTATTACAAGTAATCCATCTTCAGGGAGATGTATATAAGAGAATATATGTATCTGATTATACAGTTACATTAAGAGGAGCAGTATAAATGTATATCTTTGTATATAAATTATAGTGGCCATAGATGTAAAATATTTGATATTTATTACAGTTTGTGTTATTTATTATTAGTGAGTATGTGTATGGATGTCATACTAATGAATGAAATTGAAGATTAAAACGTATAAAATAACAGTGGTGATAAATTTGCATATTGCATTCAGTTTTACATATGTAGAAGTAGGCATTCAGTTTTAGCATTCCATTATCTGTAGGATGTTATTAGATGTTTTAAAATTTCCCATGTGCTGATGCTATATTTTCAAGTTTACATGTAGAGTGGAGACACTGTATTCACTTATATACATATTCCTGATGATGGCATACTAGAAGCTGAAACATGTTGAAGATATGGTAATGTAAGTAATAAGTTTTATAAAACTAATCAGTGTTTTTGTTGAATTATGATACAACTAGACAAGAACAGATTGTAATAAAATCTTGATAAAAGAATGCAAGTATTTTAAACTTTGGCTTTAAAAATGCTATTGTTCCGTCAGATTTACATGTGTTTTCGATTCACAAACACAGGAAGACCACTAGCACTTCACAATCAATAGAAGTTGATTTAAACACCCATACAATTTCTGAAGTTGAAGCAATGATAACATCAGCCATGTTAGTTAGTGCACATATAAACCTTAGATTTTAAATTTCAAAGCTCAGGGATGCAGCAGATCTAACTGCCCTGTATCTGATGGATCATGTGCAAGTAAATGTGTTATTTATTAGTAAATTAGTTTACTCCTTAATTTAATGAAGTAGTATGTTTTAAATCTACTTCAGAATTAAGATGTAAAGAGTACAGCATGAAAGCTGGACAATACTTGTTTAAATGTTACTAATTTAGAATATCCATAATTGAAATGTGAAAGCAAATGAAAGAATCCACAAGAAGTGTTCACTATTTACATTTGACACTTACGTACTCTAGTGGCCATGCATTCAGGCAGTCAGCTATAAAGCTTTGCATGAAATGCACAATCACTTATTCCTGTTTTCTAAAAATTGTACATTATTTTCACTTGTGTGATAAATGGGTACAATATAAACTTTTAAATAAGGATTGCTATGACTTCATTGTGCAGAATGTGTTTCAAAAGTTTCACAGATGAATAGACGTACCTGAACTCCCTGTTACTTGTAAAGGTAAAGCAGTTCCGTTGCAGGTCTGGAGTGGCCCAGAGGGTTCTAGGAAGTTAAGGTTCCCAGATTACATGACAATGGCACAGGATGGTGGTAAGGTTGTCAGCCTTACGCACCGGCCGCCTTTACCCCCAGGAAATGCTCCTGGTACTTATTTCTGTTAGAGGCTGAGTTGACCCCAGGCTCATAGTGCGATTGGAAGGATTATGTCAATAAAAATTCCAATGACACCACCTGGGATTGAACCAGCGACCTTCTGATTTGTAGCACAGCACCTTAACCACAGTGCCACCGCAGTCCTCCAATAGGAGAGGTAGCATTCTTAAAGATACATACACATGAAGGAAGGAAATGTAAGGTTAGAGTGTCTCATTTTAATAATGTATGTTCATTGTGTTCTAAAGCAGTTTAGATATTCAGTGACTGTTACAGTATGCTTGAAGTGGATTCTCTTGGATCCAAAAGTGGGGTGTTGGCTTTTGGATCCTGATCATCCTCCTGGTCAATTTGCTGATGCTCTACATGCAGTGGGTGTTCAGATGGTAAGATATGTTTAGTCATACTTCATACAGAGACTGAGAAATCACAGTTTTCACTAACTCTTGTAGGTTATTTTTACTATTTGCATGTTCCTATCACCCTGATCTTTTTGCAGTTATTTAGTTTCAGATGCAAATTTATTGCATTTTACTATGTTAGAAGGGAGAGGGCCCTTTGAATTCTACTATGTTTTACGAAGCTAGTATAAATGGTTAATAAACAAACAGTGCTTAGCACTGTTGCTCATTGCAACAGATGTACTGCTGATAGTTATTAGCCTAGACAAATGAAAATAAACACTTTAGATTCAATGTGGAATAAGAAACCAACTAGATGTCACTTAATATTATATTTATTTCTCCTTTATAAGTTGCTCAACATGTTTCGGGCCACTTTGTGCCCATCTTCAGGAGTTGACAACTTAGTGGTATTTTTTCACATGTGGTGTAGTGCCATGGCTGTGTAGACAGTCAGATCCGGTTGGCTGGTTGTGTGTCCATTGGGAAGTACATAGCATGTTGTGCTACGTACTTCCCAATGGACACACAACCAGCCAACCAGATCTGACTGCCTACACAGCTACGGCACTACACCACATGTGAAAAAATACCATTAAGTTGTCAGCTCCTGAAGATGGGCACAAGGTGGCCCGAAACATGTTGAACAACTTATAAAGAGCAACTTATAAAGGAGAAATAAATATAATACTAAGTGACATCTAGTTGATTTCTTATTCCACATTGAACTACGATGCACGGTCAACCACACATCAACTTTATATTCAGTTCAAGAGTTGGGTAAAAGGAGAATTTTATGTATACTTTGTAATATACCCCTGTAAATGACTAATCCTTGGTATATTTATAAACTTGTGTTGTCACTGCAAGGTTCAATTCTTATTGATAAAGTTAAGCAATACACAAATTGTCTGATTTATCAGGGAAAGCCCAATGCTTCTTGGAATGTGAAAACTACAGCATGTTATCAGCTTCGACTGCTTTCAATTCTGACAGAGAAATTGTACCACCAACTGAAAGAACAAGAGTTGTGGAAAATCTTTCTGGATATGGAAATGAAACTTGTGCCTATTCTTGCAGGTTTGTTGTCATGCTGACTTAGTACCTGCGTTCTATTGTAAATGGTACAATACATGAACTGAGAGAAGTGTTAAAGGACCACAGAGCATTATGCAGAAAACAAAAAAGAGTTAATCTGAGGATGGCATGCATTGCACCCCTTACTGCCTATTGCCATGTAGTCTGGCAGATGTGTACTGACATACTAGAGAAACATGCTTCCCTTCATCATCACTGTAGCATTCTTGAAAACATTAGTATAGATCTACTAGATTATGTAATACTATGCATGAGAATACAGTAGTCTTCAAAATTAATTGGTTACATCAAGACTGGTAACAGCCATAATTGCCATGCTGATCAGTTTCTGTATGGTTGCAGATAAACTGCCAAAATTAGTAGTATTCTGAGGATTGTATCCTAGTTTAATTGGTTTAATTTTTAGACTGGCTATGTTTGGGCATTTTATAGTAAAGAAAAATTACCTGCTCGCAGAAATTACAATCTCCAGAGCTCTGCACTCCTACTGCAATGTGATGCAAGTTAACACACCAGCCATACAGTATAAATTTGAGAATCTGAATCAGTTACCTATCTCTGTGAAAGGGGTAATAATATATTGCGCTGTTCATCATTCCATACTTTCTGCTCTAAATTCAACAGACATTACTCAGATTAATAGAAAGTCGTGTAGTCATCTGCAACAAATGTGAAAATTACTCCACAGGTTACTCCATGTAACATCCTGTTTTATTAAACTGCATAATTTATTCCGTATCAAACACAACAACGAGGTATGTGTCTTTTTTGGATTTTGATATTCATTATGATATGATATTTACTTTCAGTTATGGAACTTCGTGGAATCTGTGTTGACAAAGAACGACTGAAAGAAATGGAGAACATCTTAGAGGTAAACGAAAAATAAAATGAAGAGTATTCTTTAATGTTATTGTAATATTCTGTGCTGGCTTATGGACAGGATGGCCTTAATCTAATTTGCAGTACGGGTGCTGTATTTTCCTTTTTACCACCATTTCCAGATTGGCTTTGGCACCTATTCAAGCCTTCAGCCACAAATAGAGGAAAATAGTACACATGCTAAAAATGCCTTGTGTTAAGACTCATTAAACATACAAAACATCATACTTAGAGTACACAAAGATACACATAGTGCATCTCAGTTATGTAGGCTAATGGAATTGCCAGTTTGGTATCAAAAAATATGAAGATTAAAATATACAGAAATGTAATTTTGCTTGTAATTTATGTGGGTGCAAAACTTAATTTGTCACATTGAGGGAGAAACGTGGGCTGATGGGTGTTTGTAAATAAAGTGCTGAGGAGGATACTTGGGCCTGAGAGGGATGAGATAAGAGGGGACTGGAGGAGAATGCATGATAAATAAAAACTTCATGATCTGTACTCCTCACCAATTAGGAAAGAGAATGAGATTGGTGGGATAGTATGGGGGAGGTAAAGCAGTGTTCTACCAAGTTTCATGTTTTTCTCCTGAGTTGTCTCATTGACTTCTGTCTCTCTAAGCAGACTATGATGGTAATGAGCTTAAGGTATTCAGGAAGTTTCAAAGAAATATTTCCTATTCTGGCATAACTGCTAACAGAAGTGTTTAGACTTGTAAGGACGCTACTTTGAAGGGCTGCGATATATCTTTCGTATCTTATACTTCCGCTTTATTCTTTATTAGTCTGGGTATTTGTGGATCATGTATTACAATCAAATAGTAATAGGAATAAAGTCAGAAATGTATTATGGACATTCTAAACACAGATAATAGTACAGAATATGATATTTCACAATGCCGAGAATGATACAAAAATTATATTCTAGGCATTGTTTGCTAATTAACAACTAATGTCTCATGGGACCCAAATGTTTATTTGGGTGTGTCTCTGTCTGTAAGCTACTATACTATTGGGCTTATTACATTAGTCCAGAATTGTATATGAGAAAGTTCCACAAAAATTTATCAGGCATTTCCAGTTTTGGTTGAAATTTAAAAAAAAAAAAATAGTACCCATGCTACATGAATACCTATCTGAGTTTTTGCATGCATTTCACCAATAATTTACTGACGTGAAAACTTTTTCAAACAACTACTGTAAAGTAAGTTGAAGCACATATTTTATGCCCAATAATACAATTTTTATGTGGGTCATAAGGTATTAAATTTGTATATTTATTTATTTATTTATTTATTACTATGTCATCTCACAGCATAGTTTGAAGGAATGTAAGCAAATTTTTCATGGTCATGTCTGTCCATTTGCCAGTCTGCAACATAGTTTAAGCATATACATATATGTATATATGTACAAGAGACTTTCTTAAAAGGTTGTTAGTTGCTGTTTTCAGTCATCCTGACACACACTACAGGCCATGTTACTTCTTTTTGTATATTGTAAACTTGTAGTCAACATTTTTAAGCAGACCACAAACAAGATAAACTGCAATGTGTATAACTGGGAACTTCATGAACTACAAGTACATTCTGTTTCGAACACCTGTAGGCAAAAGAAAATGAGCCTGTTCTAGTACACTGCCATAGAAAGATGAAGAACCAAATCACCACAAGAACTGCAGTATGTGGAAAGGTTGTGCATTCTGTGTTGTTTGTAGGGCCAAATGGATAAGCTTAAGGAGGCAGCATATAAAGCAGCTGGGAAAAACTTCCAACTCAATTCGGTACCACAGCTGAGTCAGATCTTGTATGAGAATCTGAAGTTGGACCAGAAAGCCTGCATCAAAGTTAAAGCCACTCTGGCACGTGGGGCCAAGTCTACCTCGACACCAGTGGTGAGCAATAGCAGCAGTGTCTTATGTGTGAGCAGTACTGTCATTTCAAGTAGTGTCTTTATCATATCATATAATTTATTTTCCTTCTGTAGATCCATACAGGATTACACAATCCATATGTATTTAGATACACACATTAAATTTTACCTCAGTTTTATTCTCACTGTATAATACCATGATGAAAATGCTGATAGGTTCGCTTGTGTAAGGTGTAGATATACAATGTGACAGATCAGGCTCATGCTGAATTTCACTACCAGCACAGTTAAACTTTGACATATTATCTTTTGTTTCATGTGTATAGAATTAATATCTACTGGATAGCAAAGGTTAAGATTTGAACCATACCTGATGAGATACACTATATACTATGCACATACTGGACACCAAAGAAATTTACATTTCTATAAAACTGACAGTTTTTATTGCAGATATACTTTCTCAAAATAAGTCATACACAATCATTACTGGGTTAAGACCAAGGGATTCATGTAGAGGACTGTTTAAGAAATTGAAGGTACTACCATTACAGTCTCAGTACATACTCTCTCTTTCATTATTCATTTTGAATAATAAGAATATTTTCCATGTTAATTCAGAAATACATGGTTTTAATACTAGGTAAAATTCTAACCTTCATCAGCCTCAAGCTAACCTATCATTGTATCAGAGAGGGGCTTACTATTCTGGCATTAAAGTTTTTAATAGATTAAAAAATTATCTTCTGATATTATAAGATTCAAATTGGACTTAGGTAAATATCTCCACCGTAAATCATTCTACACTCAAAAGAATATTTTAACAGCGCTAAATCTCAAGCTTCAGCTTTGTATTGTAAGTGTTATGGAAATGACATCCATATAACCTGTGTCTCATTTTAATTATTTGTAATGCATGTCAGTGATATAAATATCTCCTTCATTTACTAATATTGTATTTGTTAATGGCATTGACAGTGTATAATGACTTATGTAGCTATATTGTATTTTGTATTCAGATAAAATTCCACGTCCATTGGTATCTGTAACCAAAGATGGATCTATGGAATTATTAATAAAATTATTAAAATTATTATTAATTATTACTATATGTAAGACCAGACAAAACAGGCCACATGTTTTGACTGATATGTTATGTATGACTGTTTTTGAGACCGTATATCTGTAATTAAAAGCACAGTGGGGATGTGTAATCTCAAAAAAGTGACAGTTTTTTTTTAATTCTGATATTATCCATATGCTAGTATAATATGGTAATGTGTAACGATATTAATTGTTAGTAACATCTTAACATCAAGAAAAGTGGTTTCATGTCTGTGGGTCATATTTTGCCCTCCCCAGAACTGAAGTAATTTTAGAATAAAATAATGATCAGTTTGTATTGTAACATGAAGCCATTTGGATGCTTATTTGTTGTGATGTTATTTGTGAACAGGTTTGTATGTTATGGAATGAATTGAGAATATGTGGACGTACATGGTGTTTCACTGATGAATGATGGTAACAGAATGTTTTACTCTTTGATGGCTGGTAGCAATCAGTAATAGTGTGAAAAATTTTAGTGTGTAACATTTTATGTTTGTTTTTTTCATTTTTATCACATGTTTGTGTCTTACTGGCAGCTAAAATTACTGATGCCATTCCATCCTCTGCCTGGAATAGTGCTGGAGTACCGGCACTTACACAAATTGAATTCTACATACATAACAGGAATGTTACAACACACCAAAGGAAGTTATATCTTTACAACCTGGTACGTGCATTTCTTTTTACACCATTTATTTATTTTCTGCATGAAATGACTATATGATATAGATGTAACTTGTGTCTGCATGTTTTATGTCCTAAACTTTGTACACCCAGCACTTGTTTTACGCTCTAATTGCATTCCTGAAGAAGTGGGCATAAATAAAAAATTATATACCCATCAGCAATAAGTGGTTAGCATAATGGAATGAAGTCAGCCAAAGAGCATTAAACCAAAAATGAGATGGCACAAGTTAGAAACTAGTGTATACTGAGAAGAGGCATAAAAAAAAAAAAAAAAAGGCATACAACAAATGGCCATAAAACAAGGCCAGGGTGTATTGAATTTTGATCTGTAGCAGTATATCTGTCATATCACATTTCATGAAAGTCAGTTAGCTGTTTCATAAATGGAACATGCACATATAAAATATGGTTATTTTGCAAGCCTACTATTGTCAAGTGGATAACACTGCTGTTTTTATTTAGTAGGTCCCAGGTATGATATTTGGACCAGCATTTTAGACATGCTAGAGTACGAACAAAACCAAAAATAAAAGACCAATGAGGAATATGATATTCCAGCGAACATATTTGACAATTCTCTCATATACCATTTCACTTGTGCCTCTTCACCTCCTTTGCCAGCAGTTCATATGGCTTGCTGCTGTTGCAAAGACACACACAATATGATCTGCTGGAATTTGTGAGAAGCACATGTGTGCTTTGTTTTTACCATCTACTCTCCCCTGTTCATCGTCTTCTTCTGGATCATTTGATGACTCTTTCAAAACCATTGCAGCTGAAAGAGAGTCAGTAACTCTTAGAGAAATATGCAAGTACATGTCACTTTCTTTGGTCTGTCTTTGAATGAGATGAGAAGTTTCCACAGCAGTGTGAAGATTTATGTTGTGGAAATGAGGCTTATGACACTGTATATTCATGCAGGAGCTTGGCCTTGCATCAAAGAAGCCTTCAACTTCAGGATACATACTCTGTTCTTTATTAGCACTGGCAGAACAGGTAATTTAAGAATTGCCAATTAAGGCAATGTTTTGTCATTCAGACTTGTATTTCTAATCACTGATTTGTGGTGGCAGTGTGTTCTTGTAAAGTTAGCATGGCTGTACATTGTACATTGAGTACAATCTTAAGAATACAGACCACTGGTAATTGCTGTTTTATCATGTTTCAGGGAACAGACAGTGGGTGCTACTGGTCGCTTGACATCTAGTAATCCCAACCTACAGTCCATTCCAAAACAACCCATCTCAATATCTAGTCAAACAATTGAACAAAGTACGTAGAAAAATACTTAAAACTTTTAGCTTCTGGTAGGTTTGTGGGGTATAGACTTAGGAGAAAATAGAGTTGAGGCTCTGCCTGTGCATTGATACAGAGAGGTAGATTTTTGCCATTGATTGATGACCTACAGCATAGTGTGGGTCATTTTAGGTTGAAGTTGTCCATGTCTGTAAATTGTAGATTCTTTTGATGAAAGGATGCAAACATTTGGGCCTGTATCTTACGCATGATGCCATCTAGAACTCTTGTACTGCAAGTCTGATGTAGCAACGAACTTAAGGTGGACATACAGGGCTGGTACCATGTGTCTGGATAATAGGGCCACATCAATCACTGTGAAGAAATGGAAGTTATCAGTGTGAAATATACCATAACTTGCAATTGAAGAGAGAATATAACTATGTATGCTTCTATTTGGTCGGAAGTTTACTATCATCCATTGTTTGCACCAACCACCAAAATCTGTACAGTCGGTAACCACTGCTTATCTTGTGTTGGGTTATAAACCCTTGCTAGTAGTGTGCTTAGAGTTTGCTTTCTTAATTCTGCAAACTGGAGAAGGGCAAGGTGTAATTTTTAAATTTTTCTTGGTGCAAAAATTGCTATTACTGTCACCACTAGGAGATCTTTTTGGAAAAAAAATCGCATTCTAGAGAGGATCTTTTGTCTTCGTCTTCAGTCTTGTTCATGATAATAATAATGTTGCAAATGTAATAGCTGTACACAATATTTTATTTCTGGCAAAAATGTGGCAGTATTTGAAAGCAAACTAGATGACTGTAAGTCAGCTTATAGACTATTTTCCTATTTGAAAGGAAAACAGGCTGATACTACTTACGGTTGTGTACTACCAGAAAAAAAATATGGGGTGTTGTTATTTTTGTTATCATTGTCTCACTGTCGTCGTCTTCGTCGTCATTGTCATTGTCATCATCATCCTCATTATCATCATCATCATCTCACCTCAAGTAAGAAAAATAAAATAGTGTGGCAAATGGATGCATTATCACAGATTTAGGGGCCATTGTTATTACAATTATATGCCTAATATACATTTTTACTTTTTATTCTTTCATTCAGGGTCCATATTATTACGATCGCCATTCATTCCTCGGTCTGGGCACATGTTCTTATCAGTTGATTTTCAACACATTGAGTTTCGAATTTTTGCGCACTTAGCTCAGGATGTGACCTTACTTCAACTGTTCCATAAGCCTGGTGATATCTTCTTGAACTTAGCCCAAATGTGGTAAGTAAGAGCCCATAGATTTCTGAACTCCTCTTAACTCTGGATGTTAATATGTTAGGTGACTTGGGAAACTGAATAATCAACCCACAGTAACGGTTGTGGCCCTTTGCCAAAAAAAGTTTGATGCCCCTAACTACCTGAAACTCGGTATGATATGATGAAAAGAAACCCTTCTCTCATTGTTAACCTTTACTGTCCATGAGCTACACTGCTGTAACAGTTGATACTCATGATACGTATAACCAACTGTCATCTTTTTCAGTATTTAAGTTTGTTATCCACAGCTGCCATGTATAAAAATTATGTATGTACAATGGACACATGATGGGGATATGATATGTCTGTCTATGCATCCATGTGTCTGCTTGTTTTATAACCCATTGTTTAACATACTGACAAAATCTATTATGAGGTCACAAACACTAGGCAGCCCAATTTTGTTTTGTCCCATGTTAGTTCACTACTAGACATGAAGCTTAGATTTCTCAAAAATCACCCACCATTTACTACAGTATAGGCCCCATTAAGTGTTCTATTTAGTAGAATTATGTAACATTTTTTAATTTTGACAGCAGAAGTGTTTATTGGCAGTAACAAAAAATCCCAAAATACCCATATGGTTGCAATGGTGGGGGGGGGGGGAGAAAATAAATATTATATTGTTGAAAGTGTGATCTTCAAATAGTTCTTGTTGGCTTATTTGCAGGTTGAACAAGAAAAGTGCAATGATCACACCTGAAGATCGTGAGAAGACAAAGCGAATTGTATATGCCATGATGTATGGTGCTGGAGCTCGGAAGTTGGCTGAAATTTTGGAAGTTACTGGAGATGAAGCACACTACATTATCAACAGCTTTAACAGTTAAATCATTTGTTCTACTTATTAGATAATACTTGGATATAGTCTGTGTCTGCCATGGTATTCTATAAAATGTATAAAAACTTTATAAAATGACTAGATGAAAGTATGAAATAATGAATCAGAGTCTTTATATTTTATGCTGTGCCTCAACTGATAGATAAATGTTAGTTTTATGTTGCTTCAAAGATTTCAAGTGGTGTCTGTACACATTAATCTGTGCTACAAACACAACTTTATTAACTCTATATGAAGTTGTTATTATGTATTTGCAGATGTGTGTCCAGTGTTACATACATTCCGTCAGCAAGTGATAGATGAGTGCCAAAAGCAGGGCTACCTTTTCACTGTTGGTGGGAGACGACGACTTTTTCCAACCATCCGCAGTTCTGATGTATCAGTTCGGGCTCATGCAGAAAGACAGGCCATTAACTTTGTTATTCAAGGTATTTATTCTAGACTTTCTACTTATGTATTTAATGCAATATGTCAGATACAGATTTTAAGGTAATATTGTTATGTTTATGGATGATTAGAATGTGTAGAAGAATTCACCATTACGGAGATCTTTCTGTCTTCATTCTCCACACAGTATGACTACCTGATAACACTGGCTGATTCTTGTAGTCCTAGTCTACCACAATGTTGAATTGTAACCATTAGGAATGCAACAGAAAGATAGTCCTTATAGGAGCTGATCTTTCGTAGGTGATGGGTCAAAAGTAGTCCTCAAGCCACAGCAGCATTTGTATTTGTATCTGAATTTTATTTGAGTTCCATGAATCCACAATAACAATAAAACGGGATATAGAACATGTCAAGAGTAATACAAGTAACAGTGTAATAAACGTTTGGAATTATACAAGATGATTCCGAGTCAAGTACATGATGATGTTTAATATAAGCAGGATCAAACCCATTGTGTTAACAACAAACACAAAGATAATGCTGTAGTTAACAAGCAGAGAGAATCAAGTACAAAGACACACAAATGAACACAGACAGCAGATTATACATATGAATAACATTTATATAAAAATGTCGTGATGAACAAACACAGAATTCAGATTTTGTCCTGAGTATATTCATCTCATGAAAACGTTTCATGACATATTATCAATTAGTAATATGTTTATGCTGAAAATATTCTTCTATGGAGTAAAACGAATGTGTATGTAGGAATTGATTTAAGTAAATTTCAAATTTCCTGACATTATAAGATAAATCTTTAATGTGTGATAAATTTAATTTATTTAGGGGTTATAACCCACATATGAACACTAAATCTGTTATTATTTATTCATGATGCAGTTTGTTGGCTATACATTGCATACTCACACCATCAAAAGATGAAGTACTTATCTCAGCATTGTACAAAGCATGATAGATATTCCAAATCATTCTCATTACCATATATTCACAACATATTTAGTCCACACCATACTTCACACACTTCACTAACTTGCCAATTGATTATAGTAAGTGGATGACTGTATTTAATTGTTTTAAGTTCAGTGATTGTATGAAAACTGTAGTGTGGAGTAAGTGCATAGTCAACAAACAATAATGATGAAGTATGAAACAAGTACAGTACTTGTACTTTGTGCAGTTAGTGATATTGTGCGTAATTTGTGTGTTGATAGTGTGCAGTTTATAAATAGTAAAGCACATGAATGAATAATAGTAATAATAATAAAAAATATATTATGTGTAGGCAGATTATAAGTGTATAAATGAATAACAGTTACTTCAAAGGAAGGTTCCTCGTGAAAACTGTAGTTGAAACATTTGTAGTACATGACTTGGAAACTAGGGTACAAGCATCTATATGCTGCACAAAATATGTGTAAAATTTTCCTTAAAATAGGTTTTGTTGTCTGGCTGTTCATACTAGAAGCTTAAACTTTCCGCTGCAAGCCCATGAATTAATACAACCAATTTCTTTTCTCTGCAGATCTTTAGGCTAAACAAAATGATGCATAGTCATTATTTTACAAATGGGAGACCTTCCTTAGAATTCATTTGTTAAACAAAAATAAATTGTACCTTAGTTTTAAGGCCACATTGGGGTATGTGGTAATCTGAGTACATGTATAAATGGTAGTAATGGAAGGTATATATTTATGGCACATATACAATATGTATGTACTGATGAGGGTAATGCACATAACAGAATGTGCATTATGATGATATGGTCAGAGCACATACGTCGTACCATGCCTTGGGAGATAAGCTGTGCATACAGACTTCCAAATGGGAAACCTGAATAGATGAGATTATTTGGAAGACCTTGGCATAATAATATTAAGATTAATGTTTGATGTGTAGCATATAAGGATGTGGATTAGACTGATTACCAAGATGCACTCAGTTGGCAGGGTGTTGTGAAAATGCAAATGAACGGATCTCTGTACGAGATGTAGAATGTCGTGATTGTATGAATGATCATTAGGGTGTGTAAAGGATGTTATTCCATGATCTTATATTAAACTGAAAAAGAAAAAAATGTTTTTAATAGATAAGTGTGGAGGTAAAACAAAGTCACTAACACACTGGAAATGGGGAATGGGTACTGACTTGTAAAATTTTCTGCTGTAATCCAGTTGATACCAGACAGCATTGCTGATATTTTGATATTTTGAAACTTGCAGGTAGTACAGTGTCACTGAAAAGATCAAACTAACTATGAAAGCAAAGATGAAAAATGCTTATAAGTCACATGCACTCTAACATGCCTACATAAAAGGTGGTTGGAATGAGACATGCAGATAAGTGTCTTGGCCATTTGGCTACATTAACCTTTTAAAGACTAAATGCAATCTGCTTTATATAAGGAATTAGTCCATACCATGCAGTAAACACTTTCTACCACGGCTATAAAAACCAATCAGTTAACGCTGTATAAAGCAAGAGTCGCTGTCTGTTTTGTGATATGTACAAAACCCTCAATGCACAGCGAGCACCATGTATAATTTTTGAATGTTAAACCTGGTGGTACATAAAGAAACCGCTAGGCTTTAACAGTTTAAAGATGTTAAACAGATAATTTATGTTACTTTTTTGTGGCAATGAATGACAAGAGAATATTTCTTAAAAACGAGGCTGGTCCACAGCTTCCATTAAGGTTTCTTAGACTTTCCACCTCTAGTAGCAAATGCTCAATTTCCAATTAGAGGATGTGTGCTGTATATGTCAGCAATCACCATTGCATTCCATATGTACCTAATTATAAAACAATCCCACTTATAAGGTGACCCACTTTCACTCCCTCTCCCCTGTCATAACATATCTATGCAGAACATATTTAACTTTGTGTATAATGATAAAGTAACCCCCACTCCCATTTTTTGGACAATGAAGTAGGAGAACTTTTTCATCTCCTTCTTGATTTCATCTCCTATTGTTCACAATAAGAGTTTCTTCATTGTGTTATTTATTTATTTATTTATTTATTTATTTAGTATTCCAGAGATCCATCAGAGTGGATATAGAACTTGTCATTACATAGCAGTAGGCAGAGTACAGAATGAGGCTAAGCAGTAGGATACATGG
>Ga0123355_10002593_pt1 | contig 25634 bp, 42 predicted proteins | sample TergutEmb28metaG_3_FD_89872 | JGI IMG/M metagenome (GOLD analysis project Ga0123355, IMG submission 89872) | Embiratermes neotenicus P1 segment gut microbial communities from Petit-Saut dam, French Guiana - Emb289 P1 | ecosystem: Host-associated > Arthropoda: Insects > Digestive system > Gut ...
AAGCCGAGCGGAACAAGTTAATCATGTGTATCATTGGAAGTGGTACTCAGATAATAACAGTGTTCGGTATCCTCAAAGAGGAGCAGCTCCGAGTATTCGGAACCAGAGCATGGAACTACGCAAAATCATTAGTGATAAGGTAGAAAGGGGGCCACATAGGCCCTTCTTTTTTACATTTAGGAGGCGTGATAAAATGAAAGATTGGGGTCGCATGGTTTATCTAGTAGACGCGTGCTACAGAGCTAGTCTATATTACTACTTAGGCGTTGGGAATTATGACATATTAGACATCGAATACGACCAAATGTTTGATGAACTATCTGCGTTGGAGGATAAATTAGGCGTCATATTTCCAGATTCTATGACACAACGCGTGGAACCAACATTACCGTGGAAGGAGTTCGCATGATTTACAAATCCCATAATGAAACCTAAAATCTAAAGGAGGCAATAAAAATGGAAAAAATGACATTTAAGGAGAAAGCAAAGGAAAGATTTGGAAAGGCTAAAACCTGGGTATCGGAACACAAGACGGAAATAGTAGTCGGCACGTTAGCGGCCGTCGTCGCAGTAGGAACTGTGATTATAGGCAAGAAAGCTGTAGACGACGCTAAGCAAGCGGAAGCCGACTGGCAAAACTATCTTGACGGACTGGGACAGAACGTTGGCGAAGACCAAAACCCGCTAGACTTAACTGGACAAAAAATTTGGGAACTTCACAAAGTAGATGAAGGATTTTACATGTTACAAACAGACAAAAGTGATGAGTACGACGAAGCAGTACACACAAAAACCGTGAAAATCACGGGCTTAGAAGTAATAGACTCTGCCGAAAAGGTAGAAGAGAATGCGACCGCATAGGTCGCTTCTTTTACATAGGTGTTAGTGAAACCACATAAAACAAGGAGGAACTAAAATGAAAAAGCTTGTGAATCTTAGTTATGAGATTTGGAAAAAATGGACGATATTCTTCTATGGGAAAAAAGAAGGAAATAGAAGAATAGTGGCCAGAATCGACAAGGAAATTAACAGAAGAAAGAGGCTTGGAATTTGGAGCCGGGATTAGATGGTGATAGAAGACGGACATAGTTCGTCTTTTTTACACAGGTTATAGTAGAAAAGGAGATGGATTATATGTCAAAAACATTTAAGCTGTGTTACCAAAACTTCGATTATCAAGGTGTTGATTTAGGAGAGTTTTGGATGCGGACCAGAGATGGAGTATTAGACAGCTTCAATTTATGGATCGATGGTTATAACGACTCATGGATGGATTTAGATATCGATAGTAATATTGATATTCGAGACACTTATGAAGCGGGATATAACAATGAGTTCTCAAGATTGATGAATCTACACGCTATTGAATTGGGCACAAACAAAACTCCCGACGGTCGATATACCATTTGGTATATATCGAAAGACGGTGACGATTATACACAAGTGTATGAAGACAAAACACTGATTCATTCAATATCTATAACATTTAAAGAACTCATATGAGTTCTTTTTTTCGCCCCACATACAAAGCTTTTACTGAAAGGAGCAAAAATCTTCACCTAGAATGAGAGGTGAGGGTATGTATAATGATAAACAAACGTTTGTCGACCATGCAGCGGAGATGTACCGTAAAAAACGTTGGAGTAAGAAATTCCTACGCGAACTAATCGGCCCAAAACGCATCATGAGCGACAACTACATCACAGTAGACGAGTTTCTAATTATCACACAAGGTGAGGAACGAAGCACCTAGCAACATTGAGGGGGACCTAGTCCTTCCTCTTTTCGCGCAGAAAACAAGTAATATAGTGAAGTATTAACTATATTTTAATAGGGGGGTAGCGAAATGAAAAACGCTATATTTCTAGTATCGATAGGTTTGACCTTTATAGGACTTGTAGGCGCCGTGTATCACAGCGGAAGAGCCGACGGGTTTGAGGAGGGCACCAAGTTGAGCAAGAAACTCATAGCCGCTCACAGAGCAATAGTATCACCAGGGGAATTAGTTTACAAGAAGGAGAATAGGCCACGACGCTCAGGGAGATTTCCTTGGGTTTTGGAGACGTAGTCTCCTCTTTTTCGTTTTATTTACAAATCCCATAGTGAAAACAAAAAGGAGGAATCGAGATGATTATCAAAATAGCAATTATTATTATCGCAATTTGGTGCGTACTTAAGTTGTGCGAAAAGGTAAAAGAGCTCGGAACCAAAAAAGAAGATTAAAAGATAAAAGGAGCGAGAAACATAGCTCCTAAATCTTTTGATATAATCGCGCAGAAAACAAAGCTCATAATGAAACGATAAAACAAGGAGGTCATTAAAATGACAATCGTAATCGAAGACAGGAACATGGATCAAGATTCTCTAGAGGGAATTCACGAAGTTTTAAAAGGGAGCCCAGACTACCTCCACAACAACATCATATTGAACGTTGAGGATGGTCTGTATCTCTATTTCGACTTCGAAAACCCAATAGATCACGATGAAATGATTCGATGTTTTCATACAATCGTAATGGATGATCCAAGATTATCAAAAGATTAGAGCATATGCTCTAATCTTTACGCGCCAAAAACATCTACCATAATGAAACCACACTATAAGGAGGAACTAAAAATGGTAGAATTAATTCTAGGAATCATCTTTGGAAGCGTTATAGCGGCGTTGGTATTATTAGGAATAATAGTAGCAACGATCGTTGTAATATCGAAATGGGTATTATACGGAATAACGAAATTAGTTAGTTCGGCTTGGCATGATGGTAAAAAGAATACAGGAGCATAGCTCCTGATCTTTGATATATTTAGAGAGGAGGGACGACTAATGTTTAGGTGGTTGAAAAGATTATTAGGTATAAAATCGTGTTGTGAATCTATCAGCGAAGAATTAAAAACCTACGAGCAAATAGAACTTGAGAAACTGGTGTCTAAATATGACGACGAGCCTGTATCATCCCGTTTATGTCTTCTAGAACCAGGAGAAACGCTGGATCCGATTAGACACGACTTCGCCATATTTCATCGACCGTTTCAATCTACGCAACACTTACACATCCGTGATTCGATACGACGTTTTATCGAGGAGTACCAGAATGAGAAGCGGCTTTCTAAACTGAACGCGCAACATCGTGAATTACAACAAGAGCTTGACTGGTTACGAAATTACAACAAATACAAATCGAAGTTAGGGGGTGGAACATGAGTACGTTCTTACAGGTGAGCATCAGTGTTTTACTATTGGTGTTAGCTGGGTCGATCGCGATTAACACAATCGCACAAACCAAAATAATACTAAAAGTATTCGACATTATGCGGGACCCAGAGAAGTATGTTGTTAAATACATCAACGTCGCGTATGACGTGATGAAAAAGATGGAAGAGGAGCGATAGTGAATGAGTGAATATCGACTACTACGTTGATTTAGTGTATGAGTTGTTCAATAAAAAGGAGGATGAAACTTGAATAGGCCCCAAAGGAAACACCCAGTTGATAAGGTTAGTTTCTTATCTATTTTAAAGAGCCGAAAACTATCCATAAGACAAATTGAACGGGAGCGCATATTGACATATTCGGAAAAAACAATCAGACGAGCCCTTAATGAGGGTCTAATGGGCATTGGTTTGGTACACGACATCCAGCGCTATTTAGGAATATCACTAAAGGAATATAGTAGAGAACCAGACCGCCATGAATACTTTCATCATATTATACCACCTAGAGAATGGAGGAGCGTAGATGAAAACCAAACTGACTGACTTGTTAATCTCCGCTATCATAAAACGCGGAATAGTCTGGGAAGCTCGGAATCTTACAGCCGACGTGGAAATCCCAGACAGCAATATCGTTGTGAGAGTCAAGATAGAAAATATGCAGGCTAGGTTTGAAACTAAAAACGAGGAGGAATCATAATGAGACATCACGAACAAACGAAAGATAGTTTAGACACAGACGGTAAGCTTTATCAAGGCCGCGGAGGGGCGAACGAGACTTATGGCGTTGTCTGCGTCGCCAAAGCGGAGAATCTAAATTGAAAGGCACTCACGCGCGTTGTTTCATAATCGACAACGGCGTCTATCACGAGGTTGCTGGACCAATCGAGGAAATTGACATATTTACCGAGGTTGCAATAGAAGGCGACCTGGTAAAAGTCGACAACTTCAAAGCGTTCCAAAAGGAAATAGAGTTCTCCTTCGTAGTTAAACCAGAGGCGATGGATGATTTTACAAAGTACATCAGACGGATTTACGAAAGAATTAATGCCGCTGCGATGGAGACCGCGAAACGTATGCGGGCTCTCGCCAAAGCTCTGGAACGGGCGAGTAATGAAAAGGAGGACACTCACCATGTCATTAAAGATTTTAGCCAAAGAAATTGGCCAGACCCTTGTAAGAAATTCGCCGGGTATTCTTACAGGCCTAGGTATAGCCGGCGTTGTCACTACCGGAATTCTCGCCGCTAAGGGGCATTTAAAAGCTTCTAGAATCCTAGAATGGGATACGGATTGTCGGCGAGCAGAAAGTAGCAAATTCGAAGTTCCTGATTTACCGCTAATGGAAAGGGTCAAAATGACTTGGTATTGCTATATTCCAGCGGTATCTGTAGGTACAACCACAATTATATGCATCTTAGGTTCACACAGCGTCTCACGTTCTAGACACGCAGCCATAGCTAGTCTTTACACTGCTACGGACGCCGCATTCCGAGATTACAAATCAAAAGTGGTCAGTCGAATAGGCGAAAGAGGCGAACTCGCGGTGCGAGATGAGATAGTGGCCGACAAGATAAGAAGCCAACCACCCGTCCCAGAGAATATCATTCACACCGGCGACGGAGAAACTCTATGTTGGGATAGTATCTCAGGACGCTATTTCTATAGCGACATCGAGAAAATCAAACAAACTCTCAATCGCCTCAACGATAAACTCCTAACCGTCGGATACACCCCCCTCAACGACTACTACACACAGATAGGTCTGAGGCGCGTAGAGCTAGGCGACTTGGTTGGTTGGTCGGAGAGCACTGGCATAATAGATTGGCGAATCTCCGCGACCATCAGCGAGGAGAATAAACCATGTATAGCGATACTCTTTCAAATACAACCGAAGCATCTACAGTGATGGCGCATGAGACGATTCTTCTATTCTACTGTTTAGAGAAGAATCACTTTCGGACGGACGAGGGTAAAATCGTTAACATATCGGATTATCTTTCGCCATCACAAATTCGACATTTCAAAGAAGGAGGCGCCATCTATGGAGAGACTCTATATAAACATCGGACAACTCCGTATACATGGATCAGCATTGAGCAGTGGCTCGAAAACGCCATGTCGCCTAAAATATTAACGCTCATAAATATTGACGATTATCCACACATTATACAGATTTACTACGATAAGACCCTTAACGGATTTAGAGATTCGGAGGGTCTTATCGTCTCTAATATGTGTGAAATTCTCAAATCTTCACAGGTTAACCACTTCAAAGAGCGCAATTATGATTACGATAACGCCTGCTACAAACACCGCACAAAGCTGTGGGTAGCGGTCTTTATAGAAAGGTGGGAAGGAATAGATGGATAATGTTAATAACCCAACACATTACAATCAAGGGGGGATTGAGTGTATAGATGCTATCGAAGCGGCGACTTCAAAGTTGACTGGGTTTGAAGGTTTCTGTGTGGGGAACGCTATAAAATATCTATGGCGTTTCAAACTAAAAAACAAAGAGGAGGATTTAGAAAAGGCTATTTGGTACATTAGGCGTTTAAAAGGAGGAAATGAGAATGGTAATAATTGAACCACATGTTATACAATTAACGCCCGTTATAAATGGTGTTGAGTTTCTTAAGACCATCGAAAGAGCTGGACGAATATGCTACAAGTCGGAAGATAAAATAACCGATGACTCGGCTCCGAAATTTGTTAAAATGTTAATCGATAGAGGACATGAGGCTATGATCGAGCATGCCCCAGATATATCGATGTTGTTTGTCTGCGATCGAGGTGTATCACACGAGATAGTTCGCCATAGACTATTTAGTTTCGCACAGGAAAGCACGCGATATTGCAATTACTCCCAAAACAAATACGGTAAAGAAATAACCGTGATTAAACCCTTGTTTTGGGACGAAGGATCTGACCAGTATACGGATTGGGAAGCTGCTATGCTTTATGTGGAGAGTAAATACCTTCGATTGATAGATGGTGGAGCAACCCCTCAAGAAGCTCGTTCTGTTCTACCCAATTCTCTTAAAACCGAAATCATCGTTACAGGCAACATTAGAAATTGGAGACACTTCTTTAAACTTCGCACAGCAAAGGAGGCCCATCCACAAATGCAAGAGGTGGCTAACCAAGCACTTGAACTTCTCAGACGACAAATACCCATTGTCTTTGACGATTTATAAACTGAAAGGATAACTAAAAATGAAAAAGATGTCTAAAGTAGACAAAGTTTTATGTGGTACGCTACTCCTTGTGATGACATGGGCGGTCTTCCAAGGAGTAAATTTATTCGCCCGAGTTAGCAGTGAGTCAACAATCCAAACCGAGAACGTGCAACTAGTCAGCATCTGGGTAATCCCCCCGCCGATCACGGAGCCAGAATCGCTACCACCGAGCATCAGACACACATGGACATCACCTTTAGTCGCAGAATACATTCCAGATGAGTGCGTGGAAGAGGTCATATTCTGCTACATCTCTTATCACGCCGAAGCTGGTTGTCATTTAGCCATCGTTTGGCTATTCTTTGAGGCTCGAGATTTCACACCTCAAGCCATCGCAGGCATCATAGGAAACCTTCAAATAGAGTCCTTCGACACTATAAACCCCCTAACGGTTGGTGACAACGGTCGTTCACATGGTATAGCGCAGTGGAACGGTATCAGATTAGCTAATCTACGAGCCTTTTCAACCGAAAACGGACTATATTGGAGAACATTAGAGGCTCAACTAGGCTTTATGTATGAAGAATTATCTATAGGAAGAGATGTGCAGTGGTGGAGGGCTATAGACGCCTATGTCGGCGATTTCTATAGCTTACGTGAGGTAACATGCGTAGTGGCAGCAACCAGAGCGCTCTCACAGGCGTATTTTAGACCGGGTCGACCGAACATGGGTTATTCTGGAGCTGTGAATAGGTCAAGAATACAAAGAGCCGAACAAGCGTTCGAGAGATTTTATAGAGGAGGTATATCATGATCGATATAGAAGCATTAGTCCGCAGTATAGATTCTTTGGGTGATATAATAGGGATAGGTATACGGGCGCAGCAAGATCCGCCGCTAAGTCGTCAAGGTCGAATTAAAATCGTATCCACCCCCAGTGTATTGGCGAGTGGTTAGAAGAAAACCGAATCCCGGCCAACCACATACATGGAATCCATCGACTCACAGAAGATAAAATTATTATTCTGTACGTGGAACCAAAAGCACCGGCTGCGGTCAAAGGCTCGGCGATTCGTTTTACAACTAATAATATGAGGGATGATTTTTATGACTTTTGTTGACACAACGCCATCAAAGGAGGACGATTCGAATGACTAACTTTTCACGTGGGAAAGACCCATTAGCATGGAAAGACTTCATAACCTACGAACGCAAAGAAGGCGCTACTCCTGACGACATTATAGTCTCCGCGACTCTTAAATTGGGTGTAACAAAACCCTATAACCGCTTAGATTATCCACCACCGACAGACCCAGAAACTTTAATCCGTGGCGATTTGACAGCGTCTCTTGTCGCCTTTGCTAAACATCTAACCAGCGATTCATGTCATGTCATAACCATATCCGGTTCTATGAGGTTTAAGGATGAAATGAAAAAATCAGCCGTTAAGCTATCAAGGGGTGGGGCGGCGGTCTTTATCCCAATCATTCTAGACCTGGTAGAATTAGAAGCTCTAACTCCGGCGGATAAACTTCATCTTAAGAAGCTTCAAGAGCGTAAAATAGAAATATCAGACACTCTATTTGTAGTTAACGTCGGTGGATACATCGACGAAGATACACAAAACGAAATAGATTACGCCAACTCTATCGGAAGACAAGTAATCTACTACGAAAACCTGGAGGTGATGTAATGAAAGAGACGCCGGACATCTTGTTTTTATGTAATAAAAAAGCGTGCGGACGCGTATGTCCTAATGGGGAGTGTCGCCATACCACAAACCCTAAGTTTTCTAAAAATTTTACACCGATTGACGGCCCCAACGGTCTAGCGTACAAAGAAGGTAGAACCAAAGATATAGTATATTACATTTCTCAACTGATATCTATGACTATCGGGTTTGGTATGATCGTTGTCATCGTTAGTCTAGTCGTCACGTTTTTACAGTGGTTAGTCGCATAGAAAATAGTACGAGCGATGAAACTCGCGTCAAAAACACAGGGGTTAATGAAACCTAAATATTATAAGGAGGTCATCAGAATGACAAATCAAGGAACTGGTAAAAAAAGACTAATCGCATTTGGAATCGCCTTATTGGCAGCAGGCACAGCCGCAGTAATAAGTGGAATGCGCAAGAAGCCGGTAGACAGCGATGTGCTGGATGGCGAATGGTCTGAACTAGACGCTTTCGAAGAAACAGACGAAGACACTCCCGTAGAATAAGCGGGTAACAGACGATGGCCGTATGGAGACATACGGTCTTGGTTTTTCTTTGGGTGACTTCGCGTCCTAAACCTTTATCTTAATGAAGGTAAATCACATTTCAAACAAGGAGGAATCTTATCATGACAGAGAAAAAAGAAGGTAGGGCCAGAAAGGTCGTAAAGGCTATCGGAGGCGTAGTAGTATCTGTAGGTGTTGGAGCCATCATGGGCGGAGCGATTAAACACACAAACCCCGAAGCGAGCAAAGGAATAACAAAACTTTGTTTCAAAATCGGAGCGTTGACGTTGACATCGCTAGTCGCCTCGAAGGCCGTAAAACATCTAGAGGAGCAAGTCGACGAAGTCGCGAACGCGTTTCAACCCAAACCAGAGGATTCTGTAGCGGAGGAACCAACAGTGCAAGAAGTTATTGACGACGCCATCAAGAAAACAGTTCAAGGGACATAGTCCCTTAGCTTTTATGGGGGGTTAATGTGAAAAAATGTAAGAATTACAAAACCGTCATTACAGGTGCTCATAAGTGTATGGTTTGTGGGTTGGTGCACTACGACTATCTTGAAGTCGGTAAAGCTATCCATGAAGGATTTATGGCTGGATTAAAAGATCCGATATATACACACTTAGATTTCAGCAAACCGCTACATCACGATTTACATGACCGTTACGAATTCAACTTTTCTAAAAAGAATCTAGACACCATGGACGCGTTTACCTACGGTTATAACATGTTCGACCAACACCGAAAATCAGAGGAGGAAAGAATTATGCGCTCTCGAGAAGACGTAAAAGCCTTAATAATACAAAACGTACTAAATGGGTCTTTCGGTATTATATCGACGAATATCAAAGGACCAAACTATTGTAACACGGTAGAAATAGCGTTGTTTGAGGATCTAAATCATTACAACAGAACCCCGAAGCACCAATCAAAGCCAAAAGCCAAACTCTCAATTAAAGACGTAATCTTCGCTAACCCAGCAACTATCGTAACTTGGACGGATGGCACGAAAACCGTCGTTAAAGCTCAAAACGGCGAATACTACGACCCAGAGAAGGGTCTCGCCATGGCGTTCAGTAAGAAAATCTTAGGTAACGCCGGCAACTACTATAACCACTTCAGAGATGCCTTCGAAAAAGGTAAGTGGGTCGATAAGAAACCCGAGTATGTTGTTGAAATCGACCTACCAACCATAAACCCAGTAAAGGAGTGCTCAGATGACAACTCATGACGGCAAAATCCCACTCCACCAAACGCCTCCGCCGGGCAATAGTCACAATGCTCGACAGTCGCCATCAAACTCTCCATCTACAGTAGATAGAGAGGGTAGACCAGTCCGTCAGAGACCCATCGTCTCAGGTCCCGTGCGGCGGAGACAAAAAACCACGGGGAGTAAAATCGTAGGAAGCATTATAGCCGACGAAGCTAAGGGTATAGGTATGTATATCTTGAAAGACGTCCTCGTCCCAGCCGTAAAGAATCTCATATACGAAGCAGGCATGGGAAGTCTAGAAATGGGACTCTTCGGCAAGCTGGGAAAGCCGAGAGGCCAGGGTTCTCCAGACCCAAGGAGTGGGAGAGTGAATTACACAGCTCACAGCACTGGCCAACACCAAAGAAGCATATCTCAACAAGGGCGAGTTCGTCACGACTTCGACGAAGTAATATTCACCAGTCTCGGAGAAGCCGAAGGGGTTCTCGACGAGATGATAGAGTATTTGTATAGATACGGGGAAGTAACTGTGGCGGATTTCTATGGATGGTGCGGACTCAACGGGTCACACCAAGACACTAAATACGGTTGGACCGATTTAAGAGCGGTTCATACTCAGCGTCTAAGCGGTGGTGGATATATTCTATCGCTACCAAAGACTCAATTCTTGGGTTAGCGTCATGTGTCGCAAACGATGTCGCACCTGTGGAGAAATGTTTTGGTATAAAAACGCTCTCCCCCGTGTTTTTTGGGAGGAAAATCCGGAGTGTCAAGATTGTCAATTCAAAGCGCTTATTGTCGGTTGTATATGTATATCGCCTACTACGGAGGTGTTTCATGAGTAAAATTATAGCAAAATACGGTTTTGGGGCTGTTTTAATAAACGAAGAAACAAATTTTAAAGGTGCGGTAACGGGGATACTATTGAGAAAAAACACCCCTCCTGTTTCAATGTGGTGTAGAGAAAGCGCGATAAAGAAGAGAGAGGACTACTCTTATGGCTAAAAAGACAATAAAAATGGGAGATTATGTCCGCCACACTAAAACCGGCAATATTGGTAAGGTCCTCGCCAAATACAAGAAAACTCTATCACACCTAGGCGGTAAAAAACCAGTAGATGTGATAGATGTAACCAAACCGGACGATAAAGGATTCTGGGAAGGCTCCCCAGCTAGTAGTTGGGAGACCACGTCAAACGAGGAGGGTTGATATTATGTTGTTACGTGCAGAAACACCATGTACCTCTTGCATCCATAGGTCACTGTGTGTATTTAAAGAAGAGCTTTACGCCTGGTTGGCAGCTAGACCGACGGATGAGGAGTTTGTTATAACTAAGACTGCTTCGGAAAAACATGTTTCTTTAACGTTTGAATGTCGTCATAAAAGAACGGATCCGTTTTAATGGGTGACTACGAAGTCTATCTCCAAAAATGGAATAGACAACTAGGACCAACTCCAGAAAACCCAAACAAATCACACGCAGGTCGCCCGTGTACGGAGGCCGAATTCAATCGCTCACAAGATTATTTCTCTGGTAAGATATCTTTAGAGGAGCTTGTGAGAATCGTAGAAAACGAAAGGAATGGTAAAAAATGAGAGAATTATCTATAAGTTTTAATATGTCTTACGATGAAAAAGATTTGGGCGCAGTTAATGGTATAATCGCCAAAGCTCTTAAACTGAAAGAAGAAACACAGACGAACGGGTATGATGTATCGTTTAACGCCACCGACGAAACACCAACTCCTAGCGGTATACAAGTATCTTGCCCAGTTTGTAAATCCATAATCTCTCCTGTATATTCACATATTGGAATAGATTTAGCTAACGGAGAAGATTGGTCAGAGTTAGGTGATTGCAGGGATATACCTAACCCTTTCGACAACCACGTCGCCGAGGGACTCAAAGAAGTACAGCCGGGAATGTTTATACCTGAGGAATCTACGAATCCTTATAAAGGAGGTCCGTATTAATGAGTGATCCATTATTGCTGCGAACTCGATGAAACCGATGTGTTTAGTATGTGTGGGTGCCGAAGCGCGTACCAAGAAAAAGTGTATAGAGAGTAGCGAGATAGATGCGTCGTCTGTAAAAAGGGAGCGCGGAATGCTCTTATTGATTATTTTACGAAACGGCGCCTACGATCTAGTATGAAAAAGGAGGTATACGAATGAGACGAGGCTGCTTAGGTCTGGTTTTAGACGTTATACTCACAATTAAGATATCTGTGTATCTGTGAAAAATGCGGATATAGTAACAGAAGGGAGCTTATAAAAGATGTTAAACGCGGCGTCAAAACGAGCATCGGTTCGAGACTCATACGGTAGTTGGAAATGGAAGGTTCGCGTCGACAGCATGTCGGACACAGAAATAGATACGATGTACGATAAGCTCGTAAAGTCCAACACCATAAAAATAGAGCGTACGCACGACAACTGTCGATATAAACCTGGGGGGGTTGATGTGTGTACTCGCTCCGGGAGTAGTAATTTCTTAACACCTGGTAGCGCGGCATGCAGCCGCTGGAGAGGAAGACGAAAATGAGACAACTAATAACTAAAGTCGTCGGTAGAGGCGGCTTTTGGGCTAGACAACATGCTCCCGAGCTTTTGGCGGCTACGGGCGTACTGAGCATCATAGGTGGCACAGTTCTCACAGCTAAGGCGAGTATGAAAGTACACGTAGTAGCCGAGGACTTCAAAACCACTAAGGCTAAAATCGCAGAGACGAAGGAGCTCTACGACAATGCCGAAAGCGGCACGGTAACTGAGTATACGGACGAAGACGTCAAGAAAGACCTGACGATTCTCTATACTCAAACCGGTCTACAACTAATAAGGATGTATGCTCCAGGCGTTATCCTGACAATCACAGGCATAACCTGCATGCTCTCCAGCAGCAACATCCTCAAGAAGCGCGTCGTGGCCGTATCCGCGGCATATAAGGTACTAGAAGAAGGATATGCAGCCTATCGCAAACGCGTAGTCGAGGAATATGGCGAAGAGAAAGATTTATTCTTCAGAACAGGTCTTCGACGCGAGACGAAAGAGGTAGAGGTGGTCAACGAAAAAGGCAAACTTGTAAAAGTTAAGAAAGACTTCATCAACACGGACAACTTCGGCACGTCGCCATACTCGAGGATATACAGTCGCGCCACATCCAGCGATTGGATGAACGGTAGTATCATCGCCAACGAAGACCGCCTCGAGCAAGTGCAGCGCTTCTGCAACGACAGACTACAGGCTCGCGGTTATATGTTCTTCAACGAAGTAATGGAAGAGCTCGGTTTCGAACCGACGATAGCCGGTCAAGAAGTTGGTTGGTTGTCCCACTGGGAAATCGAACGTCTACAGAGACAAGGTCTAGACTATCATGGAGATGGATATATAGACTTCCTATCTCTCTACACCAACAATCTTAAGAGCGCAAACCGTCAAGGTACCGAGGAATATGCGGAGATTCCTCTGGACTTCAACGTTGATGGACCAATTCTCAGCAAGTTGGCAATGCTTAAATTAGACGCAATCTAATGTCGCCATGTAAACTTATACACATAACATTGGCTGATCTATCATGGCGGAAGGGAGATGATAGCATGGAATATATCAGCAGCGACGTAATAGAATCCAATGGAGTCATCTACCCTCCCTGGGATGCTGATTTGGTGTACGATGGCGTGCAAGAAATCCTCGTCTTCAACCACCTATGTGATCGTAATGCTTTCGTGGATTGCGATGGGGAGTATGTAATAAATATAACCGAGCATATACATCCTCAAGATGTATTACGCTTTAGACGAGACCCCGGGGATTGCTACTTCCCCCACCGCTTCCACAAGAACATCTTTGTGGAGGTTGTGGCTGAGGAAGATAATCCCTGGTATCATCAATGGAAGGAAGATGTAAATAATGCTAAAAATCGTTGGGATATCAATAGCGAGTTTTGCAGCGGGGGGCTTTGTTGGGTACTTAGTGACTCGGGGTTATCTCGAGAAGACTTTGGACGCGAAATATGCTCAACGTGCGGAGCAAGAGATGGAAGACCTGCGGATCTTACAGGTGAAATATAGAGAAGACCGAACTGTACGGACTACTCTAGACGACTCCGAATTAGCCGGCCAGGTAGAAACCATCGTGGCCGCCACAGGTAGCTATAATGAAAAATCCAGCATAGACTACTCACAACTACAAAGACCAGACTACGAGCGCGCAAAGCGCAACTACAACCTCTCCACAGCATCCGAACCTACGGTTGGGAGACAGGAGGTTGTGAAACCCGTAGGGGCAGTGCCTCCTTCGGACGAACAACCGGAGTTCTTCAACGGAGCGGTTGTCTCAGTGGACGAGTCTCTACCATATCTTATCTCAGACATAGCGTTCAGCGAAGAGAACGTCGGCTACGATAAGGTAAATCTATGGTATTATAATGTGGACGACGTTGTCCTTGACGAGGATGAAGTGATAGTTGATAATATAGACTACACAATAGGTTGGGATGTCTTCAAAACTCTAGACACTCAAACACAAGCCTGGGTTCGCAACGACGCCATCTCTACAGACTACGAAATCGTCAGAGTAGATGGGTCATATGAAGAACTTATCCTAGGTCTCGACAACACGATGACCCCGGCAGAGAAGACTCAAGCTCGAATGGAGTATGTGTCAAAGCGAAGAAAAGAAGGAGGGAGTGATACACATTAATGGAAATAGACGTAAACGAGAGCCGGAGATTGTGCTTCGAGATGCCATCGAGGTGGGCGCTAACCAAGACTACTACGAGTGGTTATACAGCTTAGTCGACCTACCAAATCATAGAGAGCTCCTTAAACATCTCCGAAGAATCGACTTCTACGAGTTAATTCCTCACGACCATAATCGAGCAGAAGATGGTAAATCTCTTCGCACAATATATTTAGATATTGGAGGGGCACATAGCCCTTCTTCTGTGACTAATTGCTCGGTGTTGGAGATGATGGTGGGAGTCGCATTCCGTATGGAGCACGAATTAGTGGACTTAGACGAGTCTATGGACGTCGCAGCCTGCTTTCTAGCACTTTTAGACAATGTGGATCTGTCTTGGATGACGGACCATAAGTATAATGGAGGAAATGGACCCGACGTTGTGGATGATAAAGTATACACAATGCTCGATAGGTGCTACACACGCGCCGGAAAAGGGGGTTTATTCCCTCTTCGCAGACCCGATTTAGACCAAAGAGAGGTTGAGATACACTACCAAATGCAAGCCTGGATGATGGAGAATTACGTCTTTTGGTAAGTTTTTGTGAATTTTTGGTAAAATCTACCAAAATCTGTTACACTTTTTTAGAGAGGTTGTGAAAAAGTTGTAAAAGTTGGTTAGTGTACGGACGAAAAAGTGTAACAAATGTTACACTTTTATTGGGAATGTTACACTTTTTTAGAGATTTTTAGAAAAAGTGTAACACGGTTTTGGGGTCAAAAACCCCGGAAAATGGGGGTTTTTAATGTTTTTTATATACTTTTGTTACATTGTTACACTTTTTTTATATATTTAATATATAAAAATAATTTAATATATAAATAAACTTGAAAAGTAGTAAAAAAGTGTAAAAGTGTAACAACGCGTATTTTATCACAGAAAGGAGGGTTTGTTCTGGATTTTTACAATATCAAACGTCGAATACCTAAAAAAGACGCTTTAGAGATATATCCGGCCTTCCAAGTGTGTCCCTCTAAGGATTTAATGATTCGAGGAGGGGTATTCTACGCCATATGGAATGACGCAACAGGGTTATGGTCCACCGACGAAGCGGATGTCCATCGTTTGATAGACGATGACTTACAGAAATATGTGGATGCAGCAAAAGACCTTGAAAATCCATCGGTCTCCATCATCATAAAATGGATGCGAGATTTCCAAAACAACTCATGGGTTAATTATAGACGTTTTATTAAAAGTGTCTATGATAATTATACTCCGTTGGATTCCAGTCTAACATTCGCTAATACAGAGATAAAGAAAAGAGACCATGTTTCAAAGCGTCTTCCTTATTCGCTAGGTCATGGGTCGATATCGGCGTTTGAGGAAATTATCTCAACCCTCTACGACCCACTAGAGCGACAAAAGATAGAGTGGACTATCGGTGCTATAGTTTCTGGGGATTCTAAGAAGATTGAGAAATTCTTAGTTCTTTACGGAGCTCAAGGTGCTGGTAAGGGAACCATTCTAAATATAATCGCAAAACTATTTCAGGGTTATTGTGGTATATTCGACGCCAAAGCTCTTGGTAGCTCTAGCGATGCCTTCTCGATGGAAGCATTCAGGGATAATCCATTGGTTGCTCTACAATACGATGGAGACCTTTCTAGAATCGAAGATAACACGAAGCTGAACCAGATCGTTTCTCACGAGTCTATGCGGATAAATGAGAAACACAAAGCAACATACAATAGTAGACTACACAGCTTCCTTATCATGGGGACAAATAAGGCAGTTAAGATTACAGATGCCTACTCTGGTATAATCAGAAGACTCATCGACGCAAACCCTAGTGGAAGACTAGTCCCTCAAAATAGATATCAAACACTCATGTCACAAATAGACTTTGAATTGGGCGCTATAGCACAACATTGTCTAGATGTATACCGGTCGCTTGGTAAAAACTTCTATTCTGGATATCGCCCGATAGCGATGATGTATAAGACTGATATGTTCTTCAACTTCGTGGCTGACGAAGTAAACTTCAAAGTTTTCCTTGAACAAGACGTAATAACCCTCCAACAAGCATTTACTATGTATAAAGTGTACTGCGACGAATCATCCATGGAATATCGACTTAGAAAACCACAATTTAGAGAAGAACTGAAGAACTATTTCCAAACTTTCAGCGAAGTTACAAGAATTGATGGAAAACAAACTCGAAGTGTGTATTCTGGATTCCTCGTGGAAAAATTCAATCAGCAAGAGCAAACGGAAGAAGTCCCACCATGTTCGCTTGTCTTGGATTCCAAAACGTCTTTATTGGATTCCGCTTTGTCCAACTGTTTGGCGCAGTACGCCACAGGGGATGACATACCTGGTAAGAAATGGGATGAAGTATTGTCTGTACTGGGAGAAATAGACACAGGACGTGTTCACTATGTAAGGCCGCCAGAGAACCACATAGTTATAGACTTTGATCTATTGGACGAAGAAGGAAATAAATCTTTAGAATTAAACCTCCAAGCGGCTAGCAAATTCCCAGCTACCTATGCTGAATTAAGTAAAGGAGGAGCAGGGGTTCATTTACATTACATCTGGGATGGAGATGTATCTCGACTATCCCCCTTGTTTGAAGAGGGAATCGAGATTAAAACGTTTACTGGTAAAAGCTCACTAAGGCGCAGGCTCACCAAATGTAACACAATACCTATCGCCACCATCGCTACTGGGCTACCATTGAAAGGAGAGAAAGTCGTGATAAATCAAAAAGTGGTGAAGAGTGAGAAGGGATTACGGGATCTGATAAGGCGAAATCTCGATAAAGAGTTTCTTCCAGGAACCAAACCCTCAATCGACTTCATCCATAAAATATTAGAGGACGCCTATAATCAAGGTATGAACTACGATGTTACAGACCTGCGTCCGAAGATTCTCAGCTTTGCAAATAACAGCTCTCGCCAAGCGGACTACTGCATCAAGAAAGTAAACGATATGAAGTTCGCGTCTGAGGAAATAAGCATGTCTCCAGAATATACCTCTGAAGAATTAGTGTTCTTCGACGTTGAGGTATATCCTAATTTATTCGTAGTCGTATGGAAAGCGAAAGGGAAACGCCCAGTAGCTCTGGTCAATCCCACAGCTAGAGAAATAGAGCAGATTCTCGGATTCAAATTAGTGGGATTTAACTGTAGACGTTACGACAACCATATTTTATATGCTCGTCTAATCGGTAAAGACAATCGAGAATTGTTTGAGATTAGTCAGCGTATAATCAACGGTAGTAACAACGCCATGTTTGGTGAAGCCTACAACATTTCCTATACCGATATATTCGATTTCTCATCTGCCCAAAACAAGAAAGGATTGAAGAAGTGGGAAATAGAGCTCGGGCTATACCACATGGAAATGGGTATACGATGGGATGAAGACGTTCCTCCTGAGAAATGGGATAGAGTTGTAGAATACTGCATAAACGACGTCCTCGCCACAGAAGCAGTGTTCGACCACCCACCAATACAAGGCGATTGGGCCGCTCGACAAATACTTGCAGAGTTAAGTGGTCTCACAGTTAACGATACAACAAACCAACACACAATCAAGATAGTCTTCGGTACCAATCGTAAACCACAGGACAAATTTATTTACACTGACCTCTCTACTATGTTTCCTGGATACACCTTTGATATGGGAAAAAGTACCTATAAAGGAGTCGAGGTGGGAGAGGGCGGCTACGTATATGCAGAACCTGGCATGTATGAAAACGTGGCGGTGCTCGACGTGGCCTCCCAACACCCGAACAGTATTCGTAATATGAATATGTTTGGAGATGAATATACGAAACGATATACAGATCTTTTAGCTGGTCGCCTAGCAATCAAAAACAGAGATATGGAGACTCTTCGAAATCTGCTGGATGGGAAACTAATACCTTTCATAGAGGAAGCTCAAGGAGAGAATCCTCGATTCACGATGAAAGATGTTTCTACAGGATTGAAGACGGCATTGAATTCGGCTTATGGTTTGACATTTGCTAAGTTTGAAAACCCATTCAGAGATACTCGTAATAAAGACAACATCGTAGCCAAGCGAGGCGCTTTGTTTATGGTGGAACTACAACATGTTCTCCAAGACATGGGGGTTCAAGTAGTGCATATTAAAACAGACTCTGTTAAAATACCAAATGCTCCTCAGGAAATTATAGATTTCATTGTGGATTTTGGTAAACAATATGGTTACGACTTCGAGCACGAGACGACATATTCTAAATTCTGTCTAGTTAACGACGCTGTATACATTAGTAAAGATTTGCATAGTGGTGAATGGTCGGCCACCGGTGCTCAATTTGCACACCCATATGTGTTCAAGACGTTATTTTCTAAAGAGACAGCAAACTTCAAAGATTTGTGTGAAGCTAAGTCCGTCACAACAGCTTTATATCTCGACATGGGTGAAGAAGATTATCACTTCGTCGGTAAAGTTGGAAGTTTCTGCCCAATAAAGCCTGACCGAGGTGGAGGATTACTGGTCCGAGAGAAAGAAGGGAAGTATTATGCTGCCACAGGCTCTAAGGGGTATTTCTGGTTAGAATCAGAGACTGTAAAGAATCTAGACAAACAAGACGATATAGATATGGGATACTTTGACGGTTTAGCAGATGCGGCAATAAATAACATATCTAAACATGGTGACTTTTACGATTTCATAGGAGAGAAGAAGTCGTGCCATGGGTTATGTAATAATGGCGGCGACTGTACCAATTGTGTAAACTGTACCTGCCCAGCGAACAAGAACGCCCCTCCTTGGTGTGAGGGGTCTCCTTGTCCTAACTATAACGGCGGCGATTGCGACCATTGTTATGACGACAAAAATACACCACTTCATTGTCTAACTAGCGACTGCGCTAAATGTCCCAAATCAATTGATGGCGGAGATTGTCTACCATTCTAAATCTTGAGAGGAGAAATAACATGATACAAGGAACCTTAAATATTCCAAATGCAAATATTATCTTTCGTAATTTTAAAGGTGAAAGAAGAACTTTTAACGAAGAAGGTAAGCGAAACTTCTGTGTGACATTCGATCATGAAACAGCCGCAAAGCTTGAGCAAGATGGTTGGAACATCAAATGGCCGAAGAATCCAACAGAAGACGACACTAGACTCCCGCATCTACCAGTAGAGGTAAGTTTCAAAAACTTCGCCCCTAGGGTTATGATGATAACCACGAGAGGAAAGAATTCGTTGGATGAAGAATCCATCTCTGTTCTCGATGGCGCGGAAATCAAATCGGCCGACATCGTGATTCGTCCGTACAACTATGAAGTCAACGGTAGATCAGGAGTAAAGGCATATCTTAAATCCCTTTACGTGACCCTGGTTGAAGACGAGTTTGAGCGTAAATATATGAATGTCGGGGAAAACATGTGTGCGCACTGTGGTAAATGTCCGTCCCTAGGCGCTTGCGGCAGCGAAGATGATTTACCTTTCTGATTACCAACACTCGGTGCTAGATAAACTAAGAACCGGCTCAATCCTATGGGGCGGGGTCGGTTCTGGTAAATCTAGAACGTCTCTGGCGTATTATTACTTCAACGTCGCGAAAGGTTTGATGCCGTATAGCATTCTTGATAAAGATAAGAACGTAGTGTTTGAAAACGTTGAGTGGAAAAACAGAACAAACCCTCTTCCCGTATACGTTATAACCACGGCTAAAAAGCGAGACGATTTAGATTGGAAAAAGGAAGCGCTAGACTTTCTTATGTATGACGAAATAATCGTCGACTCCTGGAATAACATCGGTAAATATAAACATATTAAAAATGCTTTCTTCATTTTCGATGAACAGAGAGTGGTGGGTTCTGGAGCTTGGGTTAAAACGTTTTTACACCTAGTTAAGAACAATGATTGGGTTCTGTTAACCGCTACCCCGGGTGATACCTGGATGGATTACATCCCCATATTCATAGCTAATGGTTTCTATCGTAATCGCACAGAATTTTTGAGAGAACACGTCGTTTATAACACTTTCTCTAAGTACCCAAAAGTTGACCATTATGTGGGTGTTACAAAACTCCTTCGTCATAGAGACCGAGTTCTAATTAAGATGAAATACATTAGGATGACGTCGACACATGATAAGGAGGTTATAACTCCTTATGACCGCGGTTTGTATGAAGTGGTCTCAAAACAAAGATGGGACCCTTATAAACACGAGCCGGTTAAAGATGCTGGAAGTTTGTGTTATTTACTTCGAAAAGTAGTTAATAGCGATTCTGGTAGATTGGCGGCTCTGGTTGACTTGATGGTTAAACATCCAAAAGTTATCGTGTTTTACAATTTCAACTACGAGTTGGAGCTCTTACTGGCCGTCGGTAAAGATATTAATATTCCAACAGCACAGTGGAATGGTCATAAACACGAAGACATTCCGGAAACAGACAGATGGCTGTATCTAGTCCAATACACTGCAGGAGCTGAGGGATGGAACTGCGTCGAGACCGATGTAACTATATTCTATTCTCAAAACTACTCGTATAAGATAGTTACTCAGTCGGCAGGCAGGATAGACCGCATGAACACCCCGTTCTCTGATTTGTACTATTACCATCTCCGTTCAGACTCATCTATCGACAAGGCTATAAAAGAGTCATTTCGTAATAAACAAAACTTCAATGAGAACAAATTTGCAATGTTTTAATTTTGTCGCGCATAAAACCTATAGTATATAGGAGGAGTATGAGCACATACTCTTTTATCTATATCTCCGAAAGGAAGATGCTCATATGCGCGAGAGACGATTTCGAGTAAAGTTGAAAAAAGAATTAAGAGGTTTGTTTCCTGGATGTCTAATCATTCCCGGAGATTCTGGCGAGATTCAAGGATTGCCAGATTTGATAATTCTTTATAAAACCAGATGGGCAGCTTTGGAGACTAAAAAGACATCTACATCAAATAAACGACTAAACCAAGATTACTATGTTGATTTGATGAACGAGATGTCTTTCGCAGCCTTTGTTTGCCCTGAGAATAAGGAGGAGGTTCTTTATGAACTTCAACAAGCACTTACGTCTAGAAGGTCAGCACGCGTTTCTCGGAGCAAGTAAGTATCATTGGATTAACTACGACGACGATAAACTCGCGTCGACGTTCTCTAAACACCAGGCTACTGTAAAAGGTGTTGAGTTACACGACATAGCCGCTAAATTAATAAAACTCGGGATAAAACAGAAAACTCGACCTATAACCACTCTAGGACTATACGTCAACGACGCGATAGGCTACAAGATGGAGACCGAGCAAGTTCTATATTTCTCCGATAACGCTTTCGGAACAGCCGATGCTATATCTTTTAGAAAGAATTTACTAAGAATACACGATTACAAATCAGGGGTTGTTCCTGGTAACATGAACCAACTCAAAATATATGGGGCATACTTCTGTCTTGAATATGGTTATAATCCGTTTGATATCGAAATGGAGTTTCGTATATATCAAAATGATGATATAGTTGCGGAGAATCCAAATCCTAAGGATATTCTTCACATAATGGAGAAAACGGTTAGGTTCGACCAAATGATTAACGGTATCAAGATAGGGGGGTGATTCCATGAGCAGAGAACCATTACCTTGGGGTTTCGAAGAAATCTATCAAAATCAAGACTTTCTAGCGCATATAGGAATGCCTCGACGTTCTGGTCGATTTCCATGGGGCTCTGGTAAAAACCCATTTCAAAGTGCTATAAGTTTTATGGGCGCTGTGGCTCAAAAAAGGAAAGAAGGAATCGACGATACCACCATCGCGAGAGGTCTAGGGTTGTCGTCGACGGATTTTCGTTTGATAAATACTTGGGCAGAAGAAGAAATTCGTCAAGATAACAGGACCCAAGCAATAGAGCTTCAGCGTAAGGGAATGGGTGCGTCACAAATAGCGAGGCGCATGGGGCTACCAAACGAGTCGTCCGTTCGAAGTCTTTTAGACCCAGTTATAGCTGAAAGAAAGATGAAAATAGCTAATACCGCTGATTTACTAGCGAACAGCGTAGACTCCTTCAAATACGTTGAAGTTGGAACCGGCGCCGAAAACACAATAGGCGTTAGTAGAGTTACGCTCGACCGCGCTATTCGTCGATTAGAATTCGATGGAGCATACCAAGTACATCAAGTCTACGTCAAACAGTTAGGTATGGCGGGTAAGAAAACTAGAAATAGAGTTCTTACTACCCCATTAGACGAGGGCCAAACACGTACGGACCAATATAAAGAAATAGTTAGAAATATAGACGCCGTTAAACCTGTTCTTGGTCGGTCTGTTGACAACGGAGCCACCTTTAGCAATCACAATCTAGAACCCGTGGTGTCTATTGACAGTAAGCGGGTTATGATTCGTGAGGGCAAAGATGGGGGTGCTGGTAAAGATGGCGTCATTGAGATGCGCCGAGGAGTCAGCGATTTAGATCTTGGTAGAGCTCGGTATGCTCAAGTTCGAATTGGTGTTGATGGAACCCATTATATGAAAGGGATGGCGCTTTACACAGACGATATACCTCGAGGTATAGATATCATCTACAATACCAATAAGAATTTGAAACCCGGGGACACGGCGTTCGACGTGTTTAAACCCATGAAGACAATCGGAGAAGGCGCAAATAAAATCATAGACCAAAGCAATCCTTTTGGGGCAACAATTAGTCGTCAAGCACTAAAAACTGGAGAAACCCCCGATAGTAAGAATATAGGATGTTTGAATATTATCCAGGAAGAAGGCCAATGGAACGATTGGACTAGAGCGCTATCATCACAGATGTTGTCTAAACAATCACCAACGCTTGCTAGGCAACAGCTCGACATTCAACATCAAATACGTCTTGAAGAATTCGACACTATAAAAAATATGACTAATTCGGCGGTCAGACGACAACTTTTACAAACATTAGCGGATGCCTGTATGAAAGACGCGGAAGAGTTACAAGCGGCCGCGATGCCTCGACAAGCTAATAAGATATTACTACCAATACAGTCTATGAAGCCTAATGAAATATATGCTCCAGGATTCGCAAACGAGGAAGTTGTCGCGTTAATAAGACATCCTCATGGAGGAACATTTGAAATTCCTCAACTCGTCGTTAACAACAAGAATCGAGAAGCCCGAGCTATAATGAACGAGGCCGTAGATGCTGTTGGAATACATCCTTCGGTGGCTGGACAACTTTCTGGAGCAGACTTCGATGGCGACCATGTTATAGTTGTCCCTAATTCGAGAGGACAAATAAAAACAGCCGGGCAGCTATCAGAGCCTCTTCGTAATTTACACACTTTTGACACTAGAGAATCTTACCCGCCTTTTGATGGAATGAAAACCATAGACGGAGGCGTGTGGAGAGAGAAACGACTTCCCGACGGAACACATGTGGAATATCCAAAAGATTCGCAAGGTAGACTCATAAAGAAAAAAACAAACATGCAAAATCAGATGGGTCGAATTTCAAATCTCATAACCGACATGCAAATCATAGGGGCTTCCGATTCGAAAATAGCAAGAGCGGTTAGACATTCCATGGTTATTATCGACTCCGAAAAGCATAGTCTTAATTATAAACATTCGGAAAAGATGAATGGTATATCCGCGCTCCGTCAAGAATACCAACCAAGAGAAAAGGGTCCCGCTGGTGGAGCAACAACATTGATATCTAGAGCTGGTTCAGAAATCAGCGTACCAGAGAGGAAAGCGGGTCAAAGAATCGGCCCTGCTAGTCGGATAATAGACCCTGAAACAGGTGTTGGTAGACCTACCGTCGTACCAATCGACCCGGAAACCGGTCGTGAGCTTTTTACACCAACGGGTAGAGTATACACTCCTGGTCACTACCGCACACCAGACGGAACCAAACTCACTATCTCTGAAGCCAGAATAAGGCGCGACCAAGGCGAAACCATTGAATGGGTGACAACGGGTCGTGAAACTTTAGCTACTGAGAAATCCACAAGGATGAAAGAGATAGCCATAGGGGGTCGAAGCGCTGTAGAGCTCACCTCTGGACCGTCCGGAAGACCGGGCACAATAATAGAGGGTGTCTACGCCAACCACGCAGACCGCATGATAGCTTTGGCTAACCAGGCCCGCGCTCTCATGGTTAACACTCCTCGTACAGAAAGAAACCCATCTGCTGCCGTAGCTTATGCATCCGAGGTGGCCTCTCTTAATGCTAAACACCGCCTAGCTGTATCATATAGACCCGTTGAGAGGGACGCGCAACGCATAGCCAACTCGGTTGTTCAGCGACAGCTTCAAGACAACCCCAGCATGACCCCCCAAGAAGAAAAAAGAGCAGGCACGCAAGCATTAGAAGCTGCTCGTCGTCGATTAGGCATTCCTCCTCGCCAGACCAAAGATGGTCGACCGGGCAGAGAAATAGTCATAACCGATAGGGAGTGGGAAGCTATACAGGCCGGCGCCATCTCAGAAAGCCGCCTCGCCGAGATATTAAGAGAGTCCAATGAGACCCGTGTTCGTCAACTAGCCACGCCACGCGACCAACAAATGACCATAACACCAACTCTGGAGTCTCGTGCTCGTGAAATGCTCGCTAACGGTGCCACGCGTGCTGACGTTGCTTCTCTTCTTGGAATTCCTGTAAATGTTCTTGTTGAAAGATTAAATCTTTGATGAAAGAATTTTAAATTTTAAATTTTCTTCTCGCTTTTTTGTGGAAGTTCTAAGAAATTTCATCTTCTTTCTTCTCAGAACTCAAAAAATAATTTTGGATTTTCTGTTGTCGAAAGGAGACAGACTCATGGATATTGAAAACAGTTTTGTTGAAGATTTCGATGTTTTCTTGTCAACTTCTGATAATCCTTTTTGTCCTTATGAAGATTTTGAAAACTGGTTAAAGTTTGACGAACATATGAATTATAATACATGTGGTTATGTCGCTCGTGTAGCTAACACTTCAGACGATAATTCGGATGCTGACAACGAACTCGAAACGTATGTCGCTATCATGAACATCTTAGCTTTAAACATAACAGGAAATTATGTACTCAAGCGTCGTCCGGAAACTATACCAACGTAACACTAGCTAACAACGTTCTATGTAAAGGGATAATGACGTTAAATAACAAACATGTC
>Ga0123355_10002594_pt1 | contig 25634 bp, 22 predicted proteins | sample TergutEmb28metaG_3_FD_89872 | JGI IMG/M metagenome (GOLD analysis project Ga0123355, IMG submission 89872) | Embiratermes neotenicus P1 segment gut microbial communities from Petit-Saut dam, French Guiana - Emb289 P1 | ecosystem: Host-associated > Arthropoda: Insects > Digestive system > Gut ...
ATCACAAAAAATACAAGAATTTTGTAAAATGTATCATTGTTATTTTTTAATAAATTATATTGGCCTGCCTAAAGTTTTTTTCCTTTCCTTTGGCCCCCTCTTTAAAAAGTTTGCCCATCACTGGTCTAGAGGGACTGAGGAAAAAACATGAAAAATATCAGTACACATTGATGGTGCCCTAGCCATGCTCCAAATTGGGAATATTCTGAATGCAAGTCTGTAACACCAAAGCAACACCAATCTACTGTTACGGGGCTCTGAAACCGTGTCTGCTAATACCTTCAAAAAATATGCAACTTTGTTTCAGTAATCTTCGCTTTTAGAATGTAAAACAATAGGGCATAGATGAGTACACTTTCCTCCTTCACTTGACAATCAACCACTGAAAGTAAGAATACAAAATTCTGTTAGCAATATAATCATGAATTTTGCTACAAATGATGTATGAAATATAGTTAATAAGTTAGAAATTAAAAATACGGAGTGAGCCAATAATCTTGTAAATAAAACCAACTTGGTGCACAATTTATTCTTAGTATGTTTATCAATCTCTGCATGTTTTGGGCGACTAATGGCCCAACATCAGGAGAAACAAGTGTGTTTATGCAACATTTGGTACTTGTTATCCTGTGTGGATCCACCCTGCATGCCAGACAGTCATCCACACAGAATAACAAGTACCAAGTGTCGCAAAAACACAGTTGTGTCTCCTGATGATGGGCACATACTCGCCCAAAACATGTAGAGATTAATAAACATACTAAGAATAAATTGTACACCAAGTTGGTTTTATTTACAAGATTATACAGGGATGCATGGTCAACAAAACATTAAATGATCCAATAAAATTCATAGACAACAATGTATATCGTACTGAATTTGGAACACATTTGTGTATCCTTTATTGTCAGTCTCCTTCACTATGTTTCAAGCGATACAAGGTGTTACACACACAATGGATTCTGCATGACAGTGCTGACAGCATTAAAGCATTAACTTTTAGTTGTCATAAACAAATACAACACCACAACATAGTCATTAATAATGAACATACCCACCAGGTAACATACAGCAAGGCTTTTAAAACCTATCAGATTCCACACTGTCCAGAAAGCTACAATGTAGGAACCCTAACTTACATTGAGAACGAGGTATGCATCTCCCACATGGAATTGGCCATATTTTGCTGCTGCAACTGCCACAGGTTTAAATCTCTGAAACAGCAGCAAGTAGACCATAAAGATACTGTCTTCACAGGCATGTGATTGCAATCAGCATTGCAAATGGATGCTATACATTTACAAGGACTGCTATTGCATAATGTCTTGCACTACATAATATATGAGAAGCTCAGGCCTTGCTTCCCTTTCTCCAACTGGGAACACAGTTTATACACATAAATTGCTCCAGGCACTGCATTCAAACTTGCCTCTATTCTCCAGACACGAAGCCCAGCTTCATTGCCGGCACCCACAAAAGCAGGATCCTGCACAACAGGCCGCTGTGTAACTGCACCATTTGCATCATATGTGCACAGGAACAGCAATGCAACAGTGACACACAAACTCAGTTGCTGCATGAAGCCCATTGCTGCAACTGTAAAGGAACAGAATACCATAACTAACTACATGGAGTGCAGGCTTCTTCAAAAGCTGACACTTGTGCAGTTCATCACGAAACTTCCGACACATGTGGGTTCATAAATGTTTTAAAACAGCCTGTCATTAATCCCATGCCAGATGATTCCAGTACACACCATCATAACCACTTTATGAAGATCCATTTAAATATCTTCCTCCCATCTACGTCTAGGTCTCCTAATTGGCAATTAGCGCCTCTCCCATGTGGGTCACATACCATATCCATCTCACCCTACGTAATTTTATCACCCTAATAATATCTGCTTATGATTACAAATTATGGCGTTCTTTGTTTTGCACATTTTCCATCCTCCTGTCACTTCTCTTTCTTTCCAAATTATCTCTTTAGCACCCTTTTCTCAAAATTCATTAATGTATGTCTCTCCATTACATTAACAAAGTTTCAAATCCAAAGAGGAACGGATAAAATTATAACTTCTTGCAGCGTAATGCTCACATTTGTACGCAGGCAATGGAAAACACCGGGATTGTGGGTGGACCGGTATCATGGACTCTCAGGATTACTCTGATCTCAAATTTTTGCACGTACGCAGTCACTAGGAACCTCACCCAACTTAATTACAAGCAGCCGGCTGTTTAAAAAGAAGGCACGCACGCATACGTGCGCGCTAGCGCGTGGTGATTTCACACACATGCCCTTCCCCCGGGGTCCAGAAAACTGGGTAAATAATTTGAGTTCAGAATTAATTATTGACCACCCATCGAGGTCTATTCTAGCACTTAATTCAGAATGAAGATACTATCCCGGCGTTTGGACTCGGGAACGGGGAAATAATACGAAATATGTCCGCCACAACAGTACAATAACGATCAACATTCTTGCTCCCAAGGGCCAGTTACACTGTCATGGTTGGGGAGTGAGTCAAAAATGGTCGAAGATAATGTGTATTGTGATTCCAAACTTGTTTCTTGAGTTTCGACGGTTTATTTAGGGTCTCCGAACACACATTAGAATCGGCTACAATTTTTTGACTTATGGCATACGTAGCCAGCTGTCAACAACGAAGATAGTACAGGAAAGAATCTTATGATTGGTACATACATACGCATATACATTCCATAGATCCCTGAGACTGTCACCAGACAATAGGACGTGGAACATGTCAAAAAACATACAAAAGTAAACAAGACATAAAATTATTAGTGTGAGAATTTACACAGTCATATAAGTCAGTATTACATATCACCTGTAAAAGCAAAAAATTCATCCACAGAGTAAAACGAATTGTACAGGATTTGGATGGACGTGATCGTAGCCTAATATGAAGTAGCACCCGCCAATTTTCCTACGGCTTAATAAAAATCGCGAAAAAAAAAAAAACAAAAAAACTCAGAAAGTATTTGTCCCAACCGGGTTCTCCTGAATAAAAGTCACAAATGCTACTGCTTGATCGTTCAGTCTGTTACAGAGAACACGTCTTGTAACTTGAACTGAAACACGTTTGTTCAGCAGGAACTACGCTTCCTAGACAAATGTTCAGTAAACAACACGTATTATCAGGAAAATAACACTGAATTTCATGCTAAGCAGAAATTCGAAGAAGCTGGTTAATTCAAATTATCGATGTGGATTAGTAACTACGCACTGTTTTATTAGTCACACGTCCTTTATATGATTGAGACTGATGTCACGATAATAACCACCTGCAGATAATTACCTTGTGCACCACGATTGCTCACGACGAACGAACTGGTCGACTGAAACTTGGCAGCAAAGGCAGCGGAATCAGATACGAGAGGTCGCTGGAGTTGCACAACGGCAGTCTGGGCAGTAGGTCTGGGTCAACACACATGGGAGGCCACTGTGAGGTTTCAATGCCAAGTTATTGTAAAGAGTCACTTGCAGCTTGAGATGTTGACAACAGTGTGTCATCGGGCTTGATTTTCATAACATTTTCTAAGTCGGAGTTTAGGGCATGCATGTTGCTTAAATCTGACGACAAAGAGTTTTAAAGTTATGGTGTTCCGCAATGTGACGGTATGTTGCCTAGTTAACAGGAATCGGCGTGTGGAAGGAACCTTCTGTTTCCAACGTTAAACCTATTGCTTGGATCGTTTCGACCGTAACCTTGACTGAATTTATTTCATTACAACTGAATATTTGTTGGTAGAGGAAGCCTCATAGATAATATAATATGTTCAATGGCGATTTCTGAACACAGTGGGTACCATTTGTGAGGATAATACAAGTACTAGGAAATCATTTCTAAATGTGCACTATGGGGTACGTAACCCAGCACCTTGGGTTGCACTGAAATTGCACACACAAATACATAATACAATATACATGCGTGCGTTCGTGCGCGCGCCTGTGTTTTGAGGAGGGGGGGCTCCCCACAAGACTTGCAATTCAAGAATTTCTCGCGTATCTTTGAGGAATATTTTAGAGGTACTGGAACTGAGTTTTTTCGTACTTCATCAAAATACCTCTCCATTGTGTCGCCTGAACTTACAAAACAACCACGAAATCTGGTCTTTGAGGCACAGGACTATCAGCCATTCAATAGTACCTCCTTATGTTGGGAGAATAACATCGTCAGTAATACTAACACACAACAATTAATATCTACAGGAAAGCAGTGTCCTTTGCAAATCCTGCAGCAATTGTATATTTCCTTCTTATTATGTATGTGTAGTCCAGGTGGTACGCGCGTTGAGAAGTTGTATGAGACGTTAGTTTGGTCATCCTTGTCATATTAAAAAAATGTACTATGGCAAGGAAGTCCCACATAACCTCACATGGGCTATCTATAACTCTGCTAGCCTTTGGCCCCAAGAAAGAGGTCACGCAAGATTACGTTTATAAATAATAAAGTTTATATGTTCTGCTTACTAAACTTACTGCAGGGTGGGAAATCACATGGGTTAATCTTAAAATTGCACACTGTACTTTCTTCCTCCTCAAAAAATAGTACTCCTCGGAGAATATCCAATACGTCCAGCTACGTCGAGTTTAAAGATGGCGCCTGAATTTCGATTGTTTAAGCTCAACACGTCGGTTTCTCGAAATCGATATATTACTTTATTCCACGTTCACGGAGGTGGCGCGCGAAGTTAGAATCTTTTCTTCCGTGTTAAGTTGCTCAACCTGGTGCCGTATATTTTCTGACGTTTCTGAAAAAGAATTGTCCATTTAAAATACAGAGACTGAACAAATTATAGGCTAAACAAAATGACAGAACCAGAAAGTGTGCTTATTAACACTTCGAAAGAAGGTTTGTGGAGAGAATGCGACTTCCTGGTAAGAATTCTTGTTAATATAACAAACACTGTGTCGTTTTACTACATTGGTACATGTCTCTAGTTCATGCAGTTCAGAAATACCACAAGAATACTCTGCGTAAATCACAACCATTTATTTTGCTCTTAGGATTTCCAATGAAAAACGTGATCCATCAGACTGCACAAAATACATTATTTTTCTACTTCCATTTACAAGTAATAGAAAGCCTGAAACAAACTTTACAATGGGAAACGTAAGGTTTGCAATGTCGTATAGTTTGGTACAAGGATGCTGTTTTGAAGGCACGTCCTGCCTCCATCTTCACGTTAAGTTCTATCGTTTAGATGCAAGAGGCCAGAGGGCTTTATATTCCAAATTACCATGATCCTAACAAATGCCAACAACTTTGTCATAGTGACAGTAGCATTCTTCATCAGGAATGTGTAATAAATGTAATTTTTTATATTAACAGGATGAAGTAATTACTGCTGTCAGTTCTATCAGCAACAATCTTCAAGGGCTGTTTGATGACTTTACTACATCTCCTGCTTTTGTCTGCCTTGATTCGGATCTAACACGCTTGCAACGGGAAACGGAAAGTCTCGGTAGAAACATTGAGTATCTAATTGGGTTTCAGCTTCATGATGTACACCAAGGTGATATTATCAACTATGAATAATTTAGCAATGCATATGAAAAGCTCATGTAAGTTTAGTTACCAGACAGCAAGTTGCATTATACTGTGTGATATAAATGCTCAAAGCTGTTCCACTATTTAGAACAATTTGCAAGATTTCTTGTTCTGTGGGTCTCATGTCCAGCAAACGATGTGGTGTGGGATGAATGGCACAATGACAGATGGACAAATTTCAGATGTTGTGGTTCCAAGCTTTAACCAGTTTGTTGCACTAGACATTTGAATCAGTATGGCACATTGACTTTAAATAACATGTTGACATGGATGTTTCCAAATATGTATATGGAATTGTAACAACTGAGTTTCTCCTGGTGGTGACTATAAAATTTCTATCTTCTGGGATGTGACACTGTACAGTTTGGTTGACCAAGAGCAATATTTTATTCCCTAAATTTTGCACATGCCAAAACACAATGGCACCTGCATTTGGTGACACATCTTTTGCAGGACCCTGTGGGTCAATGTGCTGGAAATTTTACCCCATGCCTTGCAGCTCCACCTCACACCACATACAATCCAATTCCCTTACTTGTGTTTACTCTGAAACTCTTACCTCTTTTCACCCTCCAATAATGTGTTTTAATTTCATTCCCCATTAACATTTTTTGGTCCCTCTTCAGGGCCACCATCTCCCACTGACTCATTTCAATTCCTATTTCCTGCCCTCACTTCCTTGTACCTGTACCATCCATTTCTTGTTCAGCTGCTTTGTATGCCCTGAAGTACATCCAGCTGGTTCCCACAAAACATGGTACTGAATACCAACTGCATAAGGTCACACAGATACAGTAATATTCATACAAGGAACTTCATTTCTGAACATGTCAAATTATATTTTGGCACTGACTTATTCAGGGCATGACTGAAAGGAAGCCTGAGAGCACTGTAGATTTTCTTGTGGGATGTTGTATACGGTTCATGAAAACTGCTATTCACTGTACTTCAGGGTCTTTGAAGTAGGAGATTGATTGAATAGTCTCACTGCATTATGATGTATGAAACTGACACAAGAGCCATGGTTTCCCGCTTTCAGGGAAGTGATGTCTTGTTGTCTGGTAATTACTTCCAGACTACAGTGTCACATCCCAGAAGAAACAACAAACTTCATAGTCACCACTGTGAGAAATTCAAATCTTACTTGATACAAGAGTTGATCAAATAACTGTGTCCTTTAGCAATGACTGATTTACACACTGAACTGGAAGACGTTCATCATAAATATGCAAACTTGCAACGTGACTGGACCAGTCAACAGGAAAACATTGGTCACATGCAGGCTGGATTGTTCAGAGTCCGGAACCAGGTGCAACAGCAGAGCCAATTTTGTGCATCCCTCGGAGCGGTCATGGGGAGTCTCATTTGGAAAGCTTCAAGGGTTCCTGCTGTCGTGGACATTCTTCTGTCTGGGGTACGAAAAACTGCTATAGATCTTTATTTTTGGAGTTGCCCTGATGCTGGTGGAGATAATATGGCACTGTTGATAGTACAGACAGTGTAACAGGATGGTTAGTGTTCAGTCTTCCAGAAGAGACAAACAAAGATAATAAATGTGGGGAGAAGAAGACAGCTCCATAAAGAAAGAGCAGGGCCTCGTAAATGGGAACTAAAGACCTTACCATGACTGAAATTCACTACTCAGTGTGTAGAAGACATAGTTCACATAATAACAGTATGTACCGAGTTCTTTTGGTAATTTAGAATAACGTATTGTCAGAGGATACAAACATGTCTGTAATCTAACTCAACATGTCTTTGCTCTTCTGGGATGTTACACAGCATAGATTTTTAGTTATTTACTGATGTTTTGGGACAAGCTATCAGTCCCATCTTGACCCTATAAGATGGAACCAATAGGCTGTCCGATAACATCAATAAACAACTACCAACCTACGCTACATTAACATCCCAGAACAGCAATGATTCCATTTACGCCACAGCAGAAGCCTGAAATCTGTCAAAGGATGTATGTGTATATATATATATATATATATACTATATGTCTGTACCATGAAAATGGTTAAGTATTCACATACAGTGCTAAGCGTAACTGGGCTAATTTCGTAACGTTCCCATTTCAATCCCACAACAAATACCTTACTTCCCAATTCTATTTCAAACAACTGAACCATATGTGTATCAGAATGTCAATGGCAAAATATTTAGGTCATGTAGTTTTCCTATAAATAGCTGTACATTTGCCTTTACAAAAGTGCCTCTTCCTGCTTCAGGTCATCCCACCCATTCACCTGTCTTCAAATAAGTGGACATTGCCATAATGTCTACAAAATCCTCCTGTGTATTTCCTCCCTTCCTTCCTTCCTTCTGGCTGACATCATTCCTAACCTGCTGTTCCCACCCTTTATCTTGCATGTTTTTCTTCCAATTACATGCTTAAGTTCTCCACAGGGGTTACATGTTAATTTTTAAAACATACTGTACAATCTTACGATTTTATTCGTTAATTTATCACCCAACATGTTTATTAATCTTTACATTGTCTCTGTACTGATACTAACCTCAGAAGTATTGTTGCATATTAATTATACTAAATAATTTAACCTTATCCAAGGCAGTTTACAGTCTGGTTTATTTGCTAACACTTTGTCAACTGTGAAGGTTATACAGCATAAAATGATAAACATTCATTTATGGTGTAACAACACCTCAGAATGTGCAGTATCAAATGGTAGGGGATTAGTGATTATGAATTGGGAAGGATGTGCTGATGCCTTCATCTCTGGTCATTATCTAGACAGACTGATAAAACACATAAAAAAATTTGTCGAGACAGCCTCTGGACAAAGCTTCTTCCCAAACACGAAGCACACATATAACCCAACACAGTACAATGCTTGGTATCAAATTAAAGATTATTTCAATAATGAAAAACGCAAGTGTGTCTCACTTTCTGACTCCATCACAACATTTGACATGGACTGCAGATACACCACTTACAGGATGCCAGATACAGTTTGAACCAAGGATATCATGAATACAAAGCAGCAATGTAACCCACCTGCAAATGTGCTGTTTCTGGTTGTCACTACTGACAGAGGTACACACATCACGGTTAGCCCCAGTCTATTTAGCAATGGTCTGAAGGTCAACTGGTCTCAGCAACAGTTTTTTGGTTCTGTGCCTATGGCAGTATTACTTTGGATTTTACCTTGAAATCTGAGACTTGACAACATACAGAATACTATAATAGGAAATATCCTTATTTATAAACCACTTTTTCCATTACATTTCCTGCATATGTTCAAACTTTGCATTATATTCCACATCTTACAAATCCTGTTTGTGAACAATAAATCATGCCTGAATACTTGTAGGGCTAATTTCCATCCACTGAGCTGACTCAGCCTTTGTACTGCAGTTCTCAATTTGAGATGCAAATCAGCATGTAACAACTGGATCATTAACTACAGGGACCAGTTAGTGCTGAAGGAGGTGAGGGGAGCAAGTGATCATCGTGCTATCCTGTCTTGCAGCCAGAAAAACCGAAGTCAACACAAATCTCAGTAAATTTTATCAAATGCTCTGACCAAGACTTAAAGCAGTATCCCTAAATCCTAGCCACTAACACACCACACACAGTTCCAAAGTTTTATTACACACAGTCCTTGAACCAACATTTCAGACAAGACAGACATGTTACTGCTAAGCCAATCTGTTCAGCAGTATCTGATGTTATTGCTGGGCCACATGAAGCATGGTTTATTTCCCAACTTCCTTTACTAGTTTATTTTCATGTAACGGGCAGTCTGTCAGTATTATTCAATATACAGACAAAATGTTGTGAACTTATGTAGGTTTCCAGGTTTTCAGGGCTGCAAGTTTTCAGATCAAGGTCTTCTGGTATGTTACTCTTGACCTGAAACATGAAGGCATGTTCTTCTCAAACAATGGTGCATGCTACAGACCATCACACCACCAAAGACCTCAATCTAAACTTTAGACCAGGGATAACCAAGTTTCTTCAACAGTGGGCCATGATCATGAACTCGTATGCAAGCTGCACAAATTCTTTATTCATAACAGAGGTAAAGTGGAGTCTGTTAGCTATCCAAAAATATGGCTGTCTTATCAGTAACAGAAAAGTGGCAGGCAGGTGGTTAAGCCATACTGGCCTACAAGTTTGTGTGTACTAGCTTATTAGCTAAAAAATTTTTTACTAAAGATCTCTTGCAGGCTGCACATTGGATGCTGCAGCCTCAGACCAATTTTACTTCTATGGCTACCCTCTCTGTGTCACTCCTGTGAAATAAGACACCTCAGAACAACTATTTCACTACAGGCTCTCTTTTACAGAATAAAGTTGCAGACTTCTTGGCCATTGTGAATGGATCACTAATCTCATTTATGGAGACTTATGAGACATCACTGCCAAATCAGTGTGCTGAAGAAAGCCAGTTTATCCTATCAATGTGTGGTACTGTAACAAACATAGCTGCAACACCAGCTGGTAGACAGTTTCTGGTTACCAACACCAATGGCAGGGATCTCCTTGAACAGTTCAACAGAATCCTTCGAGTCATCCCTGAACCTTCAGGGAACTACTTGAAAAGGTAAGCAGTTCTCACAGTTACCACTTCACAATGGCAATTTATAAAGAAATTTTGCACAGGGAAAGACAGTTTTTTTTTTTTTTTTACAGACTCACACTGCAGTTTGCTGTTACCATTTGTATCCTGTAACTGCCTCCCTGTCTAAAAATGGGGACAGTGCACAAGTATCCCCTACTTACACAACAAGGTTGCTTTCACAGGTTTAGTGCTGAAACTTGAAATAAGTGTTGCACATTGCATTTTAATTGAAAAACACATAATTCCACCATATCAGCCATTTATTAAGCTTATTTCTCAACATTTTTGGTATATGCTGAATTGCAGTCATTTGAAATTAATAAATTGTAATTAATAATATTCATGCAGAGCTGCATTAAGTCAGGGATACCTGTAACACTGCTGCTGCTAGTGTATATAACTACAGCAGCAGCAACAGCAACCCTTATGAAAGTACACTTATTAGTGAATTGATGCTACAGTACATGACACACCTCAATCAGAATTTCTACCAGTGTACTTTCTGAATTATTGGCACAATTTTCATTCATAGTTTCCACACAGAGTTTTTCTTTTTCTCTTGCAAATCCTACATCTTACTTCTTGATATTTTGATATCATTTTTGATAATGTTCCTCCAAATGGTAAGCTGACATCTGTAACTCTTACATCCTTTTCTGTTCTACATCAAGATCTCGGTTTCATTACTAGTACATATGTACTGGTGTTGACACTACCAGAGTTCAGTGTATGCTATACATTCCTGCAAGGTGTGTACTATTAGACAGGTTACCCGCTAGCAATTACACACCTGTAGTCAGTTTCTGGTGTACTCTGAGTACCATAATATCATGTGCATGTGCATATTTGGAACCTGGAAGAACAGGACAGCCAGCCAACAGGAAATTGGACTTTAATTTAAGGAAGAAACTAGTAAAGCGCTACATACAAACTATAGCTTTGCATGGTGCTGAAATGTGGTTACCCAGAAAGTAGATCAAAAATACCTGGAAAGTTTTGGAATGTGGTGCTGGAGGATGATGGATAAAATCAGCTGGACTGGTCATGTGAGAAATAATAGTGTTACAAAGAGTAAAGGAGGAGAATATGCTAACAAGGAAGGCTAACTGAACTGGTCACATCTTGTGTAGGAACTGCCTTCTAAAACATTCTTGAAGGATAGATAGATGGAAAGAACAAAGTGACCGGAAGATGACAAATATGTAAGCAACTACTGGATGACCTTAAGGAAAAGACAGGATACTGTAAACTGAAAGAGGAAGAACTAGGGTGCACTGTGTGGGGAACTGGCTTTGGGCCTGTTGCAAGTCGCAAGGGAATGAAATATTATTATTATTATTATTATTATTATTATTATTATTATGAGTGCACACCATGTTACCTTCACATGGGAACCAGTCACAAAATGTGTAGTTTTGGCACCACAACATGCGGCCACACTGACCAGTCGTCTTTCAGAAGCAGATCCTGTGGATATCGAACTATGAGAAATGCATATGTGGCATAACAACTGTGAGGAATTTCTCTCTTTTGCTTGATTATCTGAAGAACCAAAACTCTTATAAATTAGCCATACTTGGTATAAAGAGGTTTCATTTTACTCTACAACTTTTACTTCAAATATTTTCTTCTCTAACAATTTCTAGTAAACTGCACCTCAGACAAGAGCAGAAATGCAAGTAGGTCTTCACAGTACCTATACTGTTTGATTTTAATCAGAACTGGTACATGTGTTGACAAGATTTTGTAAATAATTAAAATTCATTTGCTGGGTCTCCAGTAGTCACATTTAGAAAGCCAGGCAGCACAGATATATATATATGGGAAGGTTGGGTACTGTGTTACTACACAACCCTGATTATGGAAATTGTTCTGCCCAGAATTCCTCATCATGCTTAGCGTATTAGGTTTCTGAACTCCGTCCAGCATCCAGTACTCTGAACAAAACGCAATGTTTCAGAAACAAGATCCCTTTCCATCCACAGCTGAAAATGATGGGGAGACATTTGGTCCAGTCCATTACGAGCTGCTAAATATTACACAGCTTTGATCAGTCAAAAACATTATGTTTTATTCAGAGTACAATGTGATGGAGAGGGCCAGGAAGCCAGTAATTCTACGCATGTAAGTATTTGTATTTTTATAGGCTTTTGTTAATGGCACTGTACAACACAAGTATCAACAATGATGGGTTGAGGTTCTTGCAACAGCAGCAGGACTTGCTATCCGCACTAGCCCGTGAAGTGAAGAGGGACACTGTCTGCTGTGAAATGAAGCTGATGGCACTCCGACTGTTGCAATCCCTCACATGTCACATCCCCAGCGCAACAGTACTAACAGACATGATGAAACATGTGCGTACAAGAACTACATTAACTCACTAGGTCTTAGCCTTCACTGCAAATTCCTATTAACACAATATTTTAAAAGACATTTTCAAATTAAATTCACTGTCTTATACTTAAGTGAGGTACAGCTGTTTAGCTATAGCTCCACCCCATTCTTAACTTTGGCACTGTAGGGTGAGTGGTCAACTGCACAGCCTGGCTGCTGTACCCCCTAGGAAGGGACCTCTAAAAACACTCCAAACAGGCGAGCCAAAGAACCGATCTGGACGTTTTGAAGGACATAAAAACACCTGACCCTTCCAAGGACTAATTTATTTATTGGTGCTGTCAATAACCCACACTATACAGCATCAAATGATACAGCGACTGATAAATAATGAACTGTGCAGAAGATACAAGACAGCAGTCACAGATTAATCTGGTTGATATTCCAGCATTTGTCAGGGAAATGATCTATGAGCTGAGAACTTGAACCTGCTGTCTCCAGAATACTGACCATGTTGGTCCCACTGATCAGACACTCTGTCACATCAAGACTGACGACATGGCCCAGAATCTTCAGCCTAATGGCTCGGTGTAGCCCTTACAGTCAATTGAAGCAGTATCTCAGAGCAGAATAATTACTTTCTTTATAATTATATATAATAAAATGGAGCTTACCTTAGTATGCTGTTCAAAATGTGTGCATTCCTGATGGGGGAAAAATGTTCTTTTGTACATTTACCCACCCAAATTATAGAAATGCAGGGCTCATTACAACATGAGATGCCCCATCCCATGACAGTTGAATCCACTGCAGTGTAAACACACATATGAGGGCAATTCAAAAAGTAAGGTTCCATATTTTATTCACACTGAAAGGATTCCTGCACTAAGTTGGCAAGCATGGGTTGTTAGTACATATATTCACCACCATACAGCAGTAGCCATAAAGTTTGCTCCAGAAAGGTTTCCCATCAACTGACAGATGAACACAAAAATTGCCTCGGAAAGTCCCTGAAGCTCCTTCAGCATTATGAAGAGCACAGTGAAGCATTCTTAAGCAGATTTTACAATAGAAAAGACTTTGGTCTTCCACAGCACCCCAGACAACAAGGCCGAATCAGTGACCTGGAAAGGAAAGTGATGAATACTGTTTTCTGCAATGTTTAGTGAGGTTTGTTGGTTGTTTTCATGCCTCAGTTCAACAATAAATGCAGGAAACTCTACAGAAACTTAAGGAGGCTGTTTGGCAAAAGAGACCCGGATGATGATCAAATGAGTTTATCTTTTGCATGACAATGCACAACCTCACAGTGCTGCCTCAACTATCTCTTGACCTCTTGGGGCTAGGAAATTCTTCCACATCCGCCACATAGTTCTGATTTGCACCGTCAGATTTCCATATATTCTCAAAGATGGAAAAGCACCTCAGAGGTCAGCACTTCCACTCCAATTAAGATGTTCGAAATGAAGTCAAGATAGAGTTACTTGCCCAGGACATATTTGTTTCCAAGAAGGACTTGATTAGTTGATATATAACTGACATAAGTATCTAAACAGACTTGGTGACTATGTGAAATAGTAAAGATTATATGAGACTGCATCCCAGTCCCATGAGTTACTGTTATTTTATTTAAATGAAAAATAGGGAGCTTTACTTTTTGAGCAACTTAAGTACACAATCCCACAGATGGCCCTTGTCAAGTCACAAGGCAAAAATGCTCCCTCAATTCCATTAAAAAATACATACATATACAGTATATATAAACTTCTGTGTCCAGACACAGGTAATCCATATCTCCTGGGTTCTGATGCCAAACTCTATGGTACAAAGGCAAGAATGATTCAGAGGAACACATGGTCCCCATCTTCATAGCAAAAGTGAAGACGTAGATAGCACATTCCTCTGAAACGTTCATACATTCTTGCCTTACAACAAAACATTTTGGATGACTGCAATTGTAATACTCACTGTCGTATCTCACAAGGATTACACAGTTTATTACACACCAAATGATTGCAAATTAACATACTCACCAACTCTGATGGATGCTACTTACACACATGTCTGTGATCCCAAACGATTCTGATAAATGGCACTCACTGTTGTTACTCAGTTTCTCTGAGACAGTACCACCTGTCCTAAAAAGATTTCAGGCCACTTCAAAATATGCAAACATTTGAAGATTTGACAGCAGTGTGGTTGAGGTTTCCATTATTCTGGGATATGATGCTGCATCAGAGTGTAACTGACTATCCACTGACATGGCAACATATCCTACAGGACCCATTTACTTCAAGAAATCATATTTCATGGTACATTACTTAACTATACTTTGGGCCAATAACAGTGGCTGCACGGTCAAAGGCATGCAGCTTTGACTGCTCAGGCTCTGAAATCATGAGTTCAGGTCCCACTTGGTCTATGCATGACCGCATCTTTCTGTCTGCATTGCGCCATGAAGGTACAGATCTTGTGATAAGCTGCTCCTCCATCCCCTATCCCAGGAGTCCTACTGAATGTCTCAGAGATTCATATTTTCTGTAGTTAGTTCTGAAATGGGACAAGCCATAGGGTCCAATCCACAAAATGTTAATTAATGTTAACAAGAAAAATTCTGGTTTTGGAGATATTCAATGACATGATTCTGAAAAGCAACTCCCTCTCCAAAAGTGGATCTTTAGACTTTCTTCACATGATGCAACATGTTAAGAATGCATGCCATGATCCTTCTGGTTGATCTTGATATTCTGAGCTCTGCCAAATTTTGAAGAAATGTGGCAGAAAATTCTGAGAGTGATGAATTATGAATAGGGGTACTAAAACAGACAGAAATTTAAATTTAGAGGTAACTTGGAGCTTTTAAAGCAGCTAACATTTTCAGAAATGTAAGCACTTATAATTAGTGAAGATGCAGGCACTATGATTGTTTGAACCATCGAGAACTTCACACCCAACAGTACAGTATCACATCCCAGAAGACTTGAATCTTCAGCAACAGTGCTGCGGGAACTTCACGTGTTGCATGTGTGTCTGTACTCTAACATAACTTACATGTGCTCCATCTTCTGAACAGCCATTAATTTATCTTACAGATACCCCTTGAAGTAATACAACAAGTGACGAAGTGCTCAGATCCTGAAACGAAAAATGTTGTCCAAGACATACTGAACAACATAACATCAGCCCAACATCAGTATCAAACAAAGCACAGTCAATCCAGACCAGTATGTTCTGGAGCATATGGAGACAACCCTCTTTCTGGGAGCACTAGTGTGAACAAAAGGGTTGAAGGTAACAGCAGGAGTTCAAATGTTCGCCCAGATTCTGGATGTTATAAGAAAACTAACACATACAACAGCTACATATAAAAGTGTACATAACCAAGTACCAGTCATCTGGTCTGTACGATAAGGATTAATGATGCAGCCAACTGAAGTCCTTTATCACACTGCCCACAAAGGCACTTAATTTAATAAATTACCATTAATTATTTATTATTACTGTATAGACAAATGTTGCAATTGTTACTATCTAATGTCCCTGATGTTTATAAGAAACATGGTTTTATTTTTGGGTCCTTGGCCCTATGCTACACCATTCTGAAACCTTAGGAACCAAACTTTCAACCTACTATCTTACAATATCGAGAAATATTTTACCTCACTTCACAGAAAATGTGAATGACTTTGAAACTGCACAGTATCTGTTAATCTAGTTTTAGCACGTATTGACAGCATCTGAAGTCACTCGCTGTTACATACGTAAAGAAATGTGTTGAGAAGCAATGCCTTTTAAATAAACTTTTCTGTAACTGCCTTACATCTTTCAGTGACAAATGACTCTATTGCAGACACAGATATTGTCTGTAGTAGTACTGTGTAGCAAGTCACCTGAAGACACACGGTAAGTACAAGCAACAACTGCCAGTCAGCAGATATGGTGATCACAATTTTGGCATTGTGGACTACTCATTTACCTGCTCCCACCCACTTCCCTTGACTATACTGTAACACATGGCTCCTACTGTACACAGAGGGAAGCTTCTGCAGTGATTTGCAGCCTGCTTCAGTTCAAACAAGAAACACACTGTATTTATTAGCACTGCAACTCAGTAACCCCACCAATGGTATGTGATGTCTGACAATTTTGCAAGCACTTTCAGGCATGTGAATTGTGATCAGAAATCCTAGGTAAAGTCCCTCAGGGTGTTGAAGCCAGCAAACAGCTAAAAGCTCTTGATATGATCACAGCATTCACCTTACAAGTAGCATTGTAATGCTTAAATGTGCAAATGTTTCATTTCCTACATTAACCTCAAGTATGTACAACACTATTTCCATACCCAAAACGACTTCCTAACTTCAGTGTACTTGGCAGTCATGCATATATGAAATGCACGCTGTTGATGGTGACCGTCACAAGATGCCTTGCACTGCTGATCCTCTTCGTACTTGTGATATATTCTGAAGCATAACTACCAATTCCTGTCACAGCTTAAGACTGTGTGTGAAACAATATAATAAGAACTACTGTTTTTAGACAGCTATACACTATTTGAAGACTTTTGCAACCATCATGGGATGTCAATATGCAAAATCACACTTCAGATAGGAAAATTCAATTTCAAATAGAGCTCATTCTTTAAATCTTATGGAAACACTCTGAACAGACACAGTGGATAAAGAAGTCCAGTTACTGGGAATATAACAAATATTACAATGAACCTCGGCAGTGCATTTCAAGCGTCACAAAATACATACTATGGGAAACAGCCCATAAATGTTAAGGTAATAATGGTAAGATATTCTGAGAAAACAATGGAATTCCTTTTATGCTTGTTCGTATGCTTTTCACACCAGTTACATGTTCCTCTGTGCTGCAAAAAAGTTAAGTCTGTGATACCCAGACCCTGGTACTTAGTTCTGAATTCACACTGTTCGGTGGAACTAAATTATTACAACTAGACACTTATAATATCTTAATTTCAACAGTTACCAACAGCAAAACTGTATTCAATATCTGGAACAATGCAGATACATACTTCTGTGATAACGTATGCCTCGGATTCTTACAGTCAGCTCATTCCATGATGCTGATTCTCAGAATGTAGAGCATAGATGATGAAGATGAGATGGAAAGGATGTGTCATGAAGTAGTCACGTAAAAAATGTACTACATCAGCAATTTTATAGAAGAGCAGTGGATAATCATAAAATACTTGAGATAGGGTAGCTATTTCAAGCTCAAATTTGAAGAGGGCACCTCTCAAACACAAGTCTAGAGCTTCCTGCTGTAGCAATACAGGAAAAAGAGCCTCAGTTAAAATACAGTGTTCCGTTTCATAAGAATGTTATTTCTTAACTCCCGTCACAGGACAGAGTTGGACAGAAGTAGCACATCACAGTACATATTAGTGGGATGCTGGGCCTGTCGGCTTGATAAGATCATATCTCTTGGTTAAAATACAGTGTTCTGTTTCATAAGAATGTTATTTCTTAACTCCTGTCATAGGACAGAGTTGGACAGAAGTAGCACATCACAGTACATATTAGTGGGATGCTGGGCCTGTCGGCTTGATAAGATCATATCTCTCGGTGGATCCACCACTTCTCAGCAGTTGCTCCAACATCTGCCACATGTCCTTTTTCTTAGAAATCACCAAGTGCCTGTTTTCATTTTTGCCATAACTCTTGGTCTTCAGTTTAAATCTTGTAGCAATTCTGCAGCAAGAGGAAGAAACAGGGACAGGAATAATCACTGATACAAAAAGAAATTATGACACAGAACTGAGAACTGGTGAACACTGCAGAGGAACCATCAGTGTATTGACAGAAAACTGACAAATGGTTAGCAATGTGCTGAGTAACTACTGTCTATTATGCCAGATAACATGAACTATTGGTCTGCGATCACACAGCACTCTAAAAATTACTGGGTGTGGGCAAAACTGTGTGTTTATTTAACAAAACATAGACTGTACTTCTTGTCATTTGGTTTCAGTGGCACATACACCTAGTATGTAACTGGCCTTCACATTTTGTGGCACATACACCTAGTATGTAACTGGCCTTCACATTTTGTGGCACATACACCTAGTATGTAACTGGCCTTCACATTTTGTGGCACATACACCCAGTATGTAATTAGGCTTTCACATTTTGTCTTGTATGTTGAAGATGTTCAAGTTTTCAGTGTGACCCGGGCGAATGTCAGGTTGCATGTGAAAGCACAATGATATCTGGGTCCGAATCACAGTCCACATTCACTGTTGAAACCGTGTATTTTGCATCACACCTTGCACTGGAATTAACGTTTAATTAAAACTGTCATTGTAAAATTTGGTACAATGGAAAATACTGACTTAACTGGTGAAACTGTCTGAAGCATGGTTCTAAATAAAGTCTGCAAATTCCAGAGCAGTGGAGACAGTAGGTGGAAAAATATTTGCTTTGACCTTTTCAAAACAATTTTTGTAACGCTGCTCCAGTAGTGTCCCTCATTAATTTGCTTTCCACTTTGCTGGCAAATTAATTACTTTAAAGACATGGGTTTCACTGAGGGCACAGTGCCTGAAGACAACAGGTTGCAAATGACAACAAGTCTAACAGCACAGGCAACGTACGTATGATGTAACAATGAGGCACATTTGCATAGCCATTGGTGCTGTGCAAAAGCCATAAGTATTGTGTGCGTACGCATGCGTGTGTGTATGTGTGTCCTTATTATCAAGCTTGCAAAACACATGCACCATTTTAATATTGTCACCTGTGGCCTGTCTGGCTCTACCATATTTTTCCACATTATCTCACAAATGCCCCAGATATCAAATTTCATGAAAATATGTCCAGTGGGAGCTGAGTTGTTCCATGGACACAGAGACACAATGAAGCTAATAGTTGCTTTTCACAATTTTGCCATTGTGCGTAAAAACTGCACAGACCATCAGCACAGCAAGTTGCTTGCTTGCTTGCTGTATCATCATTTGAAATATAGATATGTTTTTTCGAATCACTGAAATTTCTTATTCACACAAAGATGCTATAGTAGCATTTGATCATCCCGGTCAACATCTGACACATACTCAATGTCTTTCATTCTCAGACCTCTCTTGCCATTTTATTGGCTGACACAAATAGCAAAACATCAGGTTCACTATGATCTTGAAAATACAGCATTTGGAAAATTCTGCAGAAAATAAAAACAGCACATTTTCCTCCATACAAATGGCTGTCACTAATATACATTACATGCAGCAGTATGCAAGTAACACTGTATGCAGAACTATACAATGCCTCCATTCACTGTAACATAATACAACCAATAACCGCACTTACGTATGCATAGTCTTCCTTTCCTCCGTGGTGAATTCTGGGGAAAATACAAGATCATACTGTGAATCACCATTTGCATACTCTTGTATCAAGCGCTGGACTTTGTCTCTGAACTGACGATCATCTGAACCACCTGACTTTGGCCGTGCCAATCCCAGACCAGCTCTGTTCACGTGTTCTTTGATACTGCATCACGAAAAAGAACAGCACTTTGTTAAAATAACATACAGTGCACAAGATTACAGCATGTAGGCCATATGCCACGATGCACAATGGTTAACCCTTCAATGCCACCCATAGTGCAGTGTATGGACCTTTAATTGTTTACATACTGCTGTCCTCAATGCACTGTATTTTTGTGAATGCACTGAAAAGTATTTCTTCCATTCTGAGCAGTAAGTGGAATTTAACTCCAGCATCATCAAAGGGTTACCACCTAAAAGACGTCTCAAGGAAATACGTATGGCAAAAGGCCACCTACAGACTCATGAAAGAAATGGGAAAGTACAGTGCATGGTGACAGGTGTAACCTTCTGCAGTACTGAAACTGGAAGCCAAAGGGTGGGAGTGATGATGACTGACAGCAAAGTATCCAGGAGGCTTTCTGTTTCAATGGCTCCTGGAGCAACTGGATTTGATCACAGCATGCTACGGCAATTGAATGACTACAGGCATCATACAGGCACTTACAGACTGAAATAAATACACATTCACAAAGCCCAATACCGTGAAACTACAGATATCATCAGTTGTATTCTTGTGCAAAGACAATTTTTTCTCAGCAGATGCTTCCCCAAAGGTTTATAAACTAAAATTCTGTATGCATTCCTTGTATGTATATTTTAACCATATCTCCAGCCTACATACCGCAGTACATTTCACCATCCTAACACCAAAACATGACTCGTGTATACAACAAAGTTCGTCACTATATAACATTCCTAATGGCTCAATTAACATCACCATTTTTAAGTTTAAATATTTCCATAAAAACTTCATCTTCAAACAGCTGCAATTCATGTTCTTTGTTGGCAGCAGCAGATCACATTTTATCATCATCTTCATCATTTGGTGGCACTACAACCCCCTGTGGGTTTTCACCTTCTGATCCAAGTCCCTCCCAGTTCTTCTGTCCTCAGCTGTTTCCTTCCAGTTTTTAACTTCCAGCTCTTTTAGATCTTCCATAACATCCTCTTGCCATCATTGTCTTGGTCTTCCTACTGGTCTAATTCCCATACGTTTCCAATCTAGTAGTTTTCTAGTTGGTCTTGTTTGGTCCATCCTTTGAACATGCCCCAGCCATTTGATTCTTTGTGCCTTGATGGATCTCACTATATCTGCACCTTCTACTAATTTATCAATCTCCATGTTGTTTCGTATTCTCCACATATTGTCAATACTGACAGGACCAAATATCTTACTTAGTATTTTCCTTTCAAAAATGCGAAGGTTGTTTTGATCTTCTACTGTTAATGTACAAGTCTCTGATGAGTACGTCACGACTGGACTGGTCATTTTGGTGTTTTTCTTTAAGAATTTTGATTTTATTAGTTTTGCTTTGGCATAGTATGCTTTGTTGCCTTTTGATATTCTTTCAGCTATTTCCATATTCATTTTATTATCTGCATTCAAAATGGAACCCAGATAACTAAAATTTTCCACATTTTCAAAGGCAAAATTATTAATTTTTAGGTGTGTTATGTCTTTTATTCCCATTCTCTTTATTTGCATATGTTTGGTTTTGTCTTCGTTGATAGTCAATCCCACTAGGGTTGCTTCATTTTGCAATCTATGAAATATTTCCTTACAAGCTTTCCAAGATCTAGCTAGAAGGACAACATCATCAGCATAAGCAACAATCTGCTTCAGTTTCAAACTAATGTCTCCTCTAAGATCGAGTTTCTTAATTACCGAGTCAAGTATTAAGTATTGTTGCAGAGAGTGGATCGCCTTGACACACACCAGAGGAGATTGAGAAGGGATTAGGAGTAAGATTCTCTATTTTTACACTTGCCTCCGTGTTCTGGATTGCCATTTTAATTAATCATACTAACTTGTTTGGTATCCTCAATTCCTGTAGTATCTGTATGGTTTTTTGGTCTGTCACCAGAGTCAAAAGCTTGCTTAAAATCAATAAACAGTATATACATTTCAATGTTGTATTCATAACATTTCTCTAATATCTGTTGCATTATAAATATGTTGTCTGTAGTTGACATGTTTCTCCTAAACCCATTCTGTTCTTGACTCAACAAATCTTCTGCTGTTATTTATCGCTATATCACATTTTGTACCCATTCAAAACAACTGGTAATCTACTGTTTTGTCCGTCCTAACCTTCAGCATTTCGGAGTACAAATTATCCCACTCCTACTGTTACCATCAAACTCACATTTTTCAGTGCTCTTCTCAGGTATTGAACTTCTGAAATATTCTTGTTGCTAATAAAACTTATTTATCCTTCGATTTATTTCACACTAGCAGAAGTACCTGTCCATATCCTGGTGTATGACTGTTCTCTTTCTCAGTACCACAATTCGGTACACAGTAGCTAATACTTTAAGGATGAGTAACACCCACACTAAGATCTGACAGTTTACTTATTTTGTCACAAAAACAACTGACGATACAGACTTAAATCACGTTCATAAATGCTGTAATGCTTTCCCACAACACTTGCACGACAGTTTAAGAATCACAGCTAATGTACATATTGGTAATAGCATAAAGTAAATTTCGTATCTTTGGATGGATCTGCAGTGGGAAACAGTCAGCAAAGTTGCCACATTTCTACACACACAAATATATATGACTAAGTGAAATGTTTTTGTGAATGTTCGTTACAGAAGCATGTGAAGTGATACCATACTATGTTCTTCAGTTTTACAATCATACACAGTCAGTCCTCTCATACAACAATGTACACTTTCAACATATGTGCTAAAAATATGATGCCCCAACAACCAGGCATAAGAAGTGTCAATTGGCTTCATTTATGCAAAACTGTACCACGATACAGTGTAACTGTAAGCGATAACATAATCGAAAGGTAAAGGACCATGGAGGTATAGTTCCAGCTTTTGTTATCCTCTGACATTAGATGGAGATCAGCAGTTAATGTCGCATCCTAGGCAGGGTGGACCTTTATATCCAATGAACAGAATGCTGATTAGGTCCCAGAGCTGTTACAGATGGACAAAGTGGCAGGAAAAAAAATCTCCACCCATTGTGGATGTCATACACCACTTCTCCAGTTTAGTCATTACACTGACTACATTATCCATACCTCACTGGCTCCTCAATTCCCTGAGCATCTTTCCCAAGTCCACCACCACTCCAGCCCATTAGCCGTAACAACCTGCTGCCGACACTGTTGTCCGATACGGGAACACTGACATCAGCAGACTGTGTATCAGAGTTACAAGTCATACCTAAAGATTTGTCTATGGTTGTATCAGACCAGAACTTCAATTTCATCTGGAAGCAAAGTAATGTGTCTTAAACATGAGCTCTCACTAACATCACAAACATTGCAATGTTACAGATGGTTCAAGTCTTCTGTGATGCGGTGCTGTGTCATATTACAGAAGACCTAAGTACTCATCAGCACCACTAAGAGAGCCTCAAATCTCACATATAATCTTACAGTTGGCTCAGTAACAGTTTCGTAGTGTATACTGTGACACAGTACGAATAGTGACACTAAAAAACTGATATACACAACTACAGAAAGAAAAACCAGGGAAGAACAACAAAATGAAAACAATCATAGGGAATTAAGAAATTAAATATCTTGGAAGGTAAAGTAATAATAAAAGAAAATTCTATGGTGTATTTTAAGAATCAACAAAGGCAGCATGCCTAAGATGGGAAGCAGACGGAAGGTGACGACAGCGATATATAGCGAGGACTGGCTGCTGTATGGCCCAAACAAAAGTGGAAATGCTGACACAAGAAGATAAATTTTTGTACTGCAATGTAAGAGTGTGTGTTCATTGCCTTGTTTCTTTGTTACATCACCAAACAGATGGTGTTACCAATGATTATATGAGGAGAGTAACCAAGACCTAAACAGAAAAAACCCTTGCAACTCAGGAGGTTTTATGAAAATTCGCTCTCTCTCTTCCCACAGAACCAGGAATATGAATCAGCAAAGACCGCATTACAAAACTGTCAAATGTTTCAACTAGAAAGATGTGGAAATCACTTCCTGTAACCAATATACGAATCAAACTAGAAAGTTACAACAAATTTCCAACATGGATCGAAATATACAAAAATGACATTTCACATAAATAAATAAATAGCAATTCATCCATCCACTTGTGGTAAAAATCTGGCAAGGTTTACATTGTATATTTAGAAAAAAAGATTTCAAAATGTGGGTTATCATATAAAAATTAGGCAGCTACAAATACAACCCCACAAATGCAGCACAATACTGACATACAGCACAGCAACAATCACATCAACATGTGAAACTCATGAGTCTAAAGCTGCCACCAGACTCTCAGTGAGTTCCCACTATGGTGCCTACAGCATTTGTTAAAGACCTTAGCTTGAGAGACGGACAGCACAATTCCAGACCCAGATCAGTTGATCAAAACATTAGGTTCTATTGCAAGCCCACATGCTCAACAAGTTTCAGGGTCAAATCCAGGCCCATTTCCCAAGTCTCATCCATTTAATAGCACACTTATAAAAATATATTGGAAAACAATACCTTATTGAACTGCTGCAGACAGCAGACCATTATGCCTGACTAGTCATAAGCTGGATATGGGATTTTGAAAAGGGAACTACTTACTGAGGCTGAATTTTTCTGACATCAGAGAACTGCTTCTGAGTGTATAACAGCTCTGTGGCAGATGAAAAAAACTGGCAAAGGGCTATGGATATTGAAGAAAATGTTGGACAGGAGAGAGCAGTGGACATGACTAAACTGGCAGATGGAGGTGGGGTGGTATGAACTATGAAATGTGATGTGGCTCACCTTAATTGTGTAACAAGTTTCCTTCAGTTTCTCCAACCCTACCTCAGCAGCAACACGGCTTGCCTCTTTTTTGGTCTTCTCTAATGATGATGCCAATAACACCCCATTCACATATATCTGGCATGACCTGATAATGAATAAATATGACAAATATTTCCACAGTGCTTTGATTCATCAAGCAGACAAGTAACTAACTCAGCTGAACTTTCAACAGATAGTGATGTACAGACTACATGTGGTCTTATGGGATGTAAAACCATGAAGAAGACACTTCTGAATACAGAGAATTCCTTGACTAGCTAAGAACTGGTTAACGTCTCAAGGAGGACTCTGCTCCATGGAGCGAGTAAGTCAGTAAGTAAATAAGTAATAACGTATGTGTGGTTCACAAATCAGACCAATGGCTGGGCAGGCCTACCGAACAGTGAATTTAACATTCACAGGTCCGTGCATCGCTAATATATTCTCACAGTACAACCAACAAGATGCAACGTTTCTCAATTTACTTATTTCTGTAAGACGCTCTACATGTTTCAGACGGTTTTTCCGTCCATCATCAGGAGCTCAAAACTGCACATACAGTGTCAGGTATTTGTCTGACATTTATTTATTTCTGTAAGACGCTCTACATGTTTCAGACGGTTTTTCCATCCATCATCAGGAGCTCAAAACTGCACATACAGTGTCAGGTATTGGTCTGACCAATACTGCTACCTGCTGCTAGCCAGGACGGAAAAAGCATCTGAAACATGGAGAGTGTCTTACAGAAATAAATAAATTGAGAAGCGTCGCATCTTGTGGCTGTACTC
>Ga0123355_10002595_pt1 | contig 25628 bp, 25 predicted proteins | sample TergutEmb28metaG_3_FD_89872 | JGI IMG/M metagenome (GOLD analysis project Ga0123355, IMG submission 89872) | Embiratermes neotenicus P1 segment gut microbial communities from Petit-Saut dam, French Guiana - Emb289 P1 | ecosystem: Host-associated > Arthropoda: Insects > Digestive system > Gut ...
AAGCCAGCCATGAGGGTCAGGTGAGAACAGTATCAAGAACAGTAAAAATGCATTGCCGGACATACTTGGCGCATAAAAAATAACCGTAAACACAGCCCTAAGCTTAGACGGCAACTCATTTAAAAGCCACGCAATAAGAAACGATAGCGAATACCCGATAGGCCCGATAAATATTGCCATTACAAATGTATTTTGCAACGACAGCATAAAAAGCGTGTCTTCTACAAACAATCGCCTAAAATTATCAAACCCAACAAAAGTAGGCAGACTTAGCACATCATAGTGGGTAAGACTCACCACCATGCTAAATGCCACCGGCAACACCGTAAACACAAAAAACAAGAGCATAAACGGCAATACCAGAAGGTATAAGTTCCTGTTTTTCTTAAAATTGTACCTGCCGCTCAGGCGTATTTTATCGTCCATAGATACCAAACTCCCGGCGTTTTAATGTCAACTCTGCGTTAATTTCGTCCCTTGCAAAAAACAATTCGTGCGCTGGGTTCATGTTGTCTACCACGGTGGCGTTAAACGCATTGCGGATAGAGCGCCCAGCGATATAACCACCCGGTACCTGGGGTACAGCAAAGGACCAGCCAATGGCTTCTTCCAGCACTGGCGTTACATGCCGCCCCCAGCTTAGGCTTTTGAAGGCTTCTAGGTTGGCTGTTTGGTAGCGCCAGTTATGCCCCCATACAGCCTCTGCGTCCAAAGCAAAGCGTAGTTGGGCCTCATATGAGGTAAACCATTTCAAAAACTCCCAAGCCTCGTTGTGGGTGCCGCGCCGCTCTACTGTGTTGCCTACTATAAAATTGCTGCTTACGCTCATAAGGCCGTCGCGCCTAAACTCGCCACATTCGCGGTACATGCCTGGTATCGGGACTATGGCCCAGTTGCCGCGTATTTCCGGGGCTGTGGCGTTGAGCATGTTAAACACGCCCAAGTCCGCTATTGCTATAGGCATGCTGCCCATTCTAAAGCGGGTTAAAACATCCGCGCGGAAAATAAAATTATGCTTTGTATATAAATCTGTCCAAAACTGGAAGGCTTCTAATCCTATTTCGTCTGCGATTCTTGTATACGAGCCGTCTTGGCTGTAAATGCCGCCGCCACGCTGGTGGAGTAGGGCTGCATATACTGTATTTACGCCAAGTGTAGTTGCGCCAACGCCACCCTCTGAGCCCAATGTAGGCTGTGGCAGTGTGGTCAAAAATGCTTCCATAAACCGCGTTTGTAGTATTGGCATGATGCCAAGGAACTCATCCATCGTGTTGGGTGCGGTAATCCCCAGTTCTTCAAAAATATCTGTACGGTAGAACATTACGTCAAAGGTCATCTGGTCTGGTAATGCGTATACCCCATCCAAAAAGCGGAAGGTATCTATTGCAGCCGGGGCAAACCTGCTTGCTACGTCTTCAAAATCTGCAAACTGGGTCAAGTCTATTGCGCCGCCCCTGTGCGCAAAGTTAATAGGCATTGCCGCACTGCCTTGTACAACAACATCTGGCCCGCGTCCGGTCAAAGAAGCTGGGAACACTATTGAAGCGTCTACCAACCGCAGGTCAATGTTAATGTGGGGGTGCTGGCTTACAAACTGCTCGTTGATAGCACGCCCTAAGTTGTTGAACATGTCAAAGCCGGAAGAAATCCAGACTTCTACGGTTACTTGCTCGGCCGTGTCTTCGGAATCTATGACAACATTAAAATCGTTGGTGAACGAGCCTATAAACGACATAAAACTATGCCGCATACGTTGGAAAAAGTTTGCCCTTGCACGGAACAAATCCGCGTTTTCGCCACCCACGCCAATAACATCTATGAGTAGGGGCTGCGTATGAGACAGGACAATAAATGTAGAAAGTGCCGCAATGCTTACCTGAAAGTCATTGAGCCAGTGGGCGACCATATATGGCCGGTCCGCCAGCCGGTTGGCGTTGAAAATCAAGCGCTCTACAATGGCGGTCCCCTCGCCAACGCCGCCTATTGCGTCTATATCATCTATAATGCGTGAAAGTATCGCGGTTTGTGCGCGTAAGCGCTCACGCAAATCTGGGATATGGCCCAAAATCAAATAATCCCTGTGGATGCTGGGGGTTGCGCTGGTTATCATAATTATGTCTTGGTATATGCGGGTCATATCTACCAGCACTTGGGTTGCCTCGTCTACTATAGTCTCGAATACGCCCAGTGTAGCCTCCAGGCCTATGGTGTTGTGCCCTGCTTGGAAGTAGAACCAAAAGTCCTCGCCTGTTTCTGGGCAGCCCAAGTATCTGGAGCTGAAGCTGTTGCCATGGTCGAAGCGAATATATGCCGCCTCGCCAAAAGGTATAACGCCGTTGATTGTAAGTGCGCGTGAAGAAAAGCCGCGTTTGTCCCTTTGGGCATACCGCAGGGCAACCCTGTACATACCGCTTTCTGGTACATATACATCCCATTCTATTAGCTGCCCAGGCACGCGCCACGCCCAGCCGCCTATTGCGTTGAGGGTAATATAAGTATGATGATACGGCGCTACCAAGGGGCAAGTCCTATCATTTATGGGGAATAAAGAGCGGCTTGTCTTGAATGCCGCCTCCTGGGCCTGGATTATTATCATCTCACTTGATGAGCGGGGTATAGTGCTATGGAGCTGTGCATACTCTGCATATGTTATCCTGTGTGTTGCGGGGGTTATTGTGGGCGTGTCTAGGATTGTCATCTCGCCCTCTAGCGTTACAAAATCTATTGTATTGATCCCGGCCTCTAGCCAAAAATTAAGGTAAATAGCCGGGCGTGCCGCCAATGTAAAGTCTACAGCACGCGCTACCTCCACCTGTGAAGGGAAAAGCTGATTACCCTGGATGTACCGCCAATCTTGATTTTGGTCAACAAAAAAGCGCCTAAACTCCACAACCTCTGCATTGGGGTTGCCGTTTACGCGTATCTCCCTAAGTATTTCGCCGCCGCCAAGCACGGCCTCGTAGCTTACTGTGATATGGTGATAACCTGCCGACTGTGCGGTTACTGTAAAGCTGACAGTTTCGTACCCGTTTGACTCGGCTTGCACAATTGCTGGCTGGCTAAAACATATATATATTAAGGCGATGCCAAAGCACCATTTCAAATTTCTGCGCATTGCCCCGCCTCCTTAATTTTTCTATGTACGGCCCCCCATGTAGCATGGGGGGCCAGGTCTTGCGATATTTTAGTTGCTGTTATTCGTTTTCTTCGTCTTCATCTTCTTGCTCTTGCAGCTATACGTTAAACTCATCTGCCAATGCCAGCATCTCTGCAGGTACATCGGCTCTGCTTATGAGTTCGCGGTCTAGCATGGTGAAGATATCTTCACCCAAGATAGCTTCTAGGCCTGGGCGCACGTCGTTGCCTGTGCCTATTGCTTCCAATACTGCAGACCAGAAACCAGCCGGCAAACCATAAACTACAGAAATTTCAAAGATTGCTTGGTCTGCATACCATTGCCACAGTTCTTGGTCTGATTCTTCAAACAAATGTTGCACGTTGGGTGCTGCAATAGGATTTTCTTCCCCTGCTGCGTGTGCAATCATTGCGCGCCTTGCTACATCGTGAAGCTGATATGAGAACACGATATACGCTGCAAGACGGTGATTTACAGGTGAGCCCTGTACGATTGTAAACATGTTGGCGGCGTTGAAGAAGCTGGCGTAGCCATTGTCTGCCAGGTCACGCCAGTCGCCAGAGGCTGGCCATTGTACGTTGCTACCCCATGGGTAAGGTACAAAACCATGCTCTATATAACCGCTGGATTCGTAGAACTGGAACCTTTGGCTAACTACCATTGCAGAGTTTTCTTCGTGGAATCTTGGACGCCATGGTGGGAAAAAGTCTGCTGCCCATGACCATACCTCGTCTTCGGCGTTAAAGCCTGGAGGTGCCATGATTCCGCTTTCTGCTAAGCGCTGCATAAACCTTACAACTTCAAGGAATGGGTCTTCCAAATACACAGGCAGGCTTGTTGCTGGGTTTTTGATGAATGTGCCGTTTGCAAACGCGAAGCCCATACCTAGCTGGTTGTGAGGTGCAGCCAGTGGTACAACATCGGCCGGAAGGCGCTCGTTTAATAAAGACATATACTCATAAAAATCTTCGTGGCTCCAACGGCCAGCCATAAACATCTCAGATGGTGTCATGTCCATACCGGCTGCTTGGATCATGGGACGGTTGTAGATTAGGCCCATATTTGCAGCAAACGGGAACTGTGAGTCAAACCCGTAAATTGTGCCTTCAAACTCGCCTGCTACTGCCCACCAGTTGGGAGGGAAGTTGTCGCGGATCCAGCCATCGTCTGGTACAAGTACGCCGGCGCGTGCAAGTTGTGGGAACCACAAGGTGCTGTTGGTACCGCGGAATGCATGTACCACAGGGTCGCCAGCGGCGAAGGATGCGATTACTTGCTCTGGTACTTCGGCCCACTCGAACAGGGCTTCTACGAAGTTAAACTCCATTGTGATGTTGAAAGATTGCTCTACCCAGTCGCGGCGGGCCATCATTTCTGCACGCAGGGCCTCGTCTTCGATGCTTTCCGGGGCTGCGTTGTTTATGCGGACGGTAATGCCGCCAAGGTCTTCAGGGGTGAAATGGTCGTTGAACAGGTGAAACCTTTCTGCCCAGCCATATTCGTACCATTCGTCTGGGAAACCGTCTGGGAATGGGTTCCAACCGTTCCAGCCGCCTATTACCTCTGGTTCGTCGTCAATGTCATCTTCTACGTCTGGTTCTTGTGCTTCTGCTGGTGGTGTTGGGGTTGGATCTGCTTCTGCTGGTGCTTCACTGCGGCATGCGGCTACCAGCGTAAATGCCAATGCCAGCAATACTGCAAGTATTAATGCTCTTTTCATGCTTTCCCTCCTGTTTTGTGAGTTAACTTTTGACGAAACAATCGCCACTTTGCATCAACTGCCATGTGGGATATGTGCAAACATAAGCGAATGTACTTAAGCTTACTGTCACATTATACGGTAAATACGCAGAATGTCAATAAATTTTCATTTTGTCCCTTTACGAAAATTAATGTCATATTGCAGAGTGGATTAATCCGAAATCAGCTTTAAAGCGATATATGCCGCGCCAAGCTCTGCGCTTTCGTTCATTTCTTTGATGGAAGTATTGGGAAAAGCTTTGGCTATTGCAGCTTCAAACATAGGACGGATATTTTTACTGCGCAATATGATACTACCGCTTAGTACAATATTGTGCTCAAACAACTGCGCCCTATGCATAAGCGAGTGCGCAAGCGCTATTAAATCACTTGCGGCCTGTGCCTCTATTGCGGCTGCCACACCATCACCCAGGTTTGCGGCTTCTTCTACCAAGACAGAAAGCTTTGCGATTTTGGACTTGTGAAACTCATTGCTGTAAATGTAGCCTAAGATTTGCACCGGGCTGGCTAGGTCAAAAAATTGTGTAACCATACCGGTGAGGATGGTCTTTGGGCCGCGGCCGTCTGTCTCCATAAGGGCAGCCTTTATAGCGTCCATGCCAATGCGGTAGCCGCTTCCACCGTCGTCTATAATGTGCCCCCAACCCCCAGCGCGGTGGGTTGTACCGGCCTTGTCTATCGCATAACCTACAGAGCCAGTGCCGGATATAATAATAATGCCCGGCTCCTCACCGGTTGCGGTAAGCAATGCCAGCTCTGCGTCGTTGGTGACTTTTATCTTGCCCTGTATACCTAAGTCCCTAAAAATATTTGTAAGAAGGTTTGCATTGTCGCCGGTGGAAGCGCCAGCGCTGCCAATGTATAAGGACTTGCAGCCTTCTAGGGACACAGGCGCAGTAGCGCAAAAATCAGCCAGTAATTGTTGCATGTTGGTATAAACGCCGTGGTAGGTTTCGGCGGTGATGTTGGTTGTGCCGCCCTCGCAGTGTGCTATGATTTCTTTGTTTGTGTTTATGGCAACTAGGCGCGAGCGGCTTCCCCCGCCGTCTATTCCTATAACATATTGCACTTAGCGTCACTCCTGGGTATATATGCTAATGGTTTATCGGTATCATCAAAACCGGAACTGTGGCAGATATGCCTTGTGGGCCTCGAATAAATCTTCAAACACCCCTTGTGCTTTGCTGGAGTCGCCTATTAGCGGGTTGGTCAAAAGTGCTGCAAGGGCCGCGTCGCGGTCGCCTTCTAGCCCGGCTTTAACTGCCAGCTTTTCGTAGGCCTTAACACCCTGTATAAGCCCGATAATATGCTGGTTGATGTTGGGGTTTATAAGTGGGACGGGAGTTGGGCCGTTTTTGCCTACCACGCATTTAAGCTCGGCCACGTCCCCATCTTGTAAGAACGGGAACACGCCACGATGGTTGGTGTTTACGACATGCATGGTGTTTAGGTCGTTTTCTATTGCTTCTATTAATGACACTGCCGCTTCGGAATAATGTGCGCCGCCGCGCTTGTCCAACAGCGCGGGTTTTTCGACTAGCGTCTGGTCTTGATATAGTTTTAGAAGGTCTTCTTCTATTGTCACGCATTGCTCGCCACGGGTGATGCCTTTTTCTTTGGCTTCGGCTACAAGTTTGTCGTGGTTGTAGAAGTAGTTAAGATAATATGAAGGAACTCCGCCAATGGCACGCAAAAAGTCTGTGTTGGGGGACTTGGCATAGTGCAATAAATCCTCGTTGGCCAGCAGGTCTTGTATTATGTCTTTGCCGTTGGCTATTACGCTTGTTATCCAGCTTAGGTGGTTTAGGCCTACATAGTCGTAGTCGAAGTCTGGTGCGTTGTTGGATTTAGCGCGGAGGTTTTTTTCCATACCTATGGGTACATTGCAAAGGCCTATGCTGTTGATACCTGTCTTTTTTGCAAGCATCTCGGCCAATATGCCAGACGGGTTGGCAAAATTAATAAGCCATGCGCCGGTGTTTGCGCATTTTTGCATGATATCGGCTATATTATCCAGCACAGGCAAGGTACGCAGCGCTTTAAAAAAGCCGCCCGCGCCGGTTGTTTCTTGCCCCAGCAGGTCATACTTAAGGGGTATTTTTTCGTCTAGTATCCGCGCGGGCAGCCGCCCTACTCGTAGTTGGGATACTACATAGTCGGCCCCGGTAAGGGCTTCTTCGAGGCATGATGTGGTAATTATTTGTGCGTCGTGCCCCTTTTCTTTTACCATGCGCTGAGCTAGGCCTGATACTATTGTGTTTTTGGGCTCGTCTATATCCATCATATAAAAGCTGGACACATCTAGCCGGCCAGCGCGTATAAGAAAGCCGTTTACCAGCTCCGGCGTGTAAGTGCTGCCCGAGCCTATTACTGCAATTTTCAATTTTTTCATACATGCACCTCTTTGAAAATTTTTTTCTTAATCATCTTATCATAGATATTGGGAAAAAAGTAATTATAGCCGCTGGTTTTCATTCTTTTTTAGCCAATGACGGATACCTTTACCTGCAAAAGGCTCATCATCAAACCTTGGAATGATATGCAAATGAGCATGAGAAACCGTTTGCCCGGCAACTCGCCCAACATTCCATCCTAAGTTATATCCGTCAGGGCTCATTTCATTGTCTAGGTGGTGTTTTATGGTGTCTATCATGCGCTTAGTGTCAACCCATTCTTGCTCGGACAGGTCAAATGGGGTACCCACAAGCGATTTTGGGATAACAACGTATGACCCTACAAGAGTCTGCGTGAATATATTGCCATCATTATCTGTTGACGGGACACCAATAACCGACTCATTTTCAAACTTTGTACTATTATACAAGCTCCATCCCCCTCTTGTTAGTATATTGTCGTTGCAAAAGCACCTATCCTATAACACATCACACTAATTTGCACAATAAGTAACTTTTCAACACATGAAAAAGATGCACCCGTGTGCAAGGGGTGCATCTCTAGCAATTGGTTATTATATCCATGTTGTTATGTCAAGGGCAATGTCATTACCCCGGTTTTTACGAGGACTTTGATATAATTTTGTATCAAAGCCGCAGTAAAAACCCCCGTATTGACGTTGGCTTTCATACAATAACGAACGGTTCTGAAACGCTGATTTTCTGGGCTTCCGCGCTCTGATGAATAATTTTTGACTATTTATTATGGTTGGAAAAGGTAACGGCAGAATATCCTCGCCCGCCAAGGCGCACCCACCCATTTCACATGAACACGGTATTAGCACTTTACTCGGTTAAAACCAAGTTTTTATCACTTCATCCAATACTGCCGTGTCGCGTCTTTTCAAAAATTCATGCAAAATATCGCGAGAATTTTTTTTGGAAATAAGATTGTATGCTTGTTCAATTGGATACCAGCGAACCGTTGTTTTTGATTCTATCTCATATTCCTCTAAATGTAGTTCTCCCTTTTCGCCTACAACATGAGCAAGATAATGATACTTTTCTTGAACAAAGTTCTCTTTCATACTGTTTTGATATGTTTTCCCTAGTTCCGCAATGATTTCACAGCGGCAACCAGTTTCTTCCCATGCTTCACGCCTCACAGCTGATATTAAATCTTCTCCTTCATCAACTCCGCCTCCGGGTAGCATATGTAAATCCCATATACCTATATGTGAGAGTGCAATGTGCTTGTTTTCGTCAAAAAGAACGATTCCCACCGCTACACGAGGCTTTCTAGTGGACAACTCGTCCGACCCATTAATATCTTTGTCAGTTATCGAAAGCAATTGCTTCATCCATATTCAACTCCTAAAACTGCTTTAAAATGTCGTGATGCCCCACATCAACAAGCGCAATTAGCTTACTTCCTTCATAATACCAGATAATCCGCACATCCATATTAGCACTTGATTCAAAGAGCCTATCTGTCCCTTGAATACGCTTTGTCCGCAACGATGGGTGGGTTGGATTTTCAGATAGCAAGGTTAACTTACTTGTAACTTGCTTTTTTTCGATCAGACTAAGTTTTTTATAGTGCTTCTTAAAGTTGTTTGAATAAACAAATTCAAAGTCCATTAGTCATCACCTTCAAGTGAAGCTATCAAATCATCTATATTGTTGAATATAGGCTGATGTCCAGTAGCCACATTTTGCCTAATACTCTCCATATCCTCAAGAATCTTTTCTACATACCCTTTGGGGTATACAACAACCGGCATGATACAAATCATTCCGTTGTTTTCGAATATCTCCAACTTGTCACCAGTCGAAAGCCCAAGGCTGTTTATAAGTTGCTTAGGAATTGTAATTTGGGATTTTGGTCTTAGTTCAGCAATCATAACAACACCTCTTGCAAGTGTGAATTTCTAACTTTTTACACTTATTATATTCACTCTTGTTAAGAATAGCAATTATTAGCGGATATATTTTTACAGAAAATTTACGGAAAATTTATATGTACCAAAGGTTATGTGACCACTAACATACAAAGCCTGTGCATATGCCGTTGAAAAACAGCTAGGCGCAGGCTTTGTTGTCGTATTTCATGAAAATGCACCCAGGGTGCAAAATTTATCTTCAGCAGCTAAATCGAGTTATTGTATCCACCTTAACGTCATTGCGCCCGTAATTACGATGACTTTCATACAATAGCAAATGACTCTAAAACGCTGATTTTCTGGGGTTTATGCGTTATGATGAGTAATATTTGACCATTTATTGCAGTTTGGAAAGGCAATGGAAGATATCCCTAACCACTAAAACGCACCCACCTACATCACATAAACACGGTATTAGCACTTTTGTCGATCACAAATATAGCTTACTTCATAGCTTCAATAAATCATTTCGGAAGAGTGGCAAGCTGTCTTCAACTTCTAAGTCAATCATCTCCATGTAATATCTCAAGTTGCTCCCTGGCAAAACTAAAAACCACGCCTGCGCCTAAACTCTCAGCCACATGAGTGCAACTACGATAGTAGACCCAAAGTGAACCATCAATATTTGAACGAAGCACCATAAATTCGTGGTTTGCATAGCCATACGCCACTACCTCAAATGGGTCATGCCCTCGCAACTCGTTAGGAAAGGTTACCAAACAGCCACCATAAGCACACATTATGGCAGGGTTTGATGAATTGCTTGGCGCAACAATTATGCCCATACCGAAACCAGCAGACATCCACGCCCTGTTGATGATTGTGCTACCATAAAACTCCAGCCATATGCGATGGTATCTAGGCACAATCCGCTCGCTTATAACCCGTCTGTCGTTACCTAATAAATTCACAGAATAAGCCAGCCCGCTGTCTAAGCAAGAGAAAAAAATCCTGCCCTCTATTATTTGGAAAGGGCCGAGCGTCATGCTCTCTACAATGGTAGTTCTATTGCTGCCGTTCATATCCATGCGGCCAATTGTGCCTACGCCCGGCGTCCAGTATACATGAGCGTCTACCATGTCCAAAAAGTAAAAATAGCCATCGTGCCACACAATATGTTCTGCACCAACACCAAGGTCGGTAAAATGTTCATCAGCACAAATGCTTCCAAATCGTGTCATGTCCCTTGACCAAAAGGCTTCGCCGCTACCACCGCCAGGGGATGTAAAATGAAAAAAATATGTATTACCCTCTATATGAACTAAGTGCTGCGGATAGTCAATGTATTCAATTGACCGCCAGGACATATCCAAGTTGGTGGCGACAATCAAGCCCAGGTTATTAACGGTTTCTTTGTCAAATTCCCATTGGTGTGGCGGACGTGGGATATTAAGTGCAAACTCAGTGTCCTGATGCATTTGCACATAAATCCCGCCATCTTCGGTAAAGGTAAATATGTTCATCCCATCTGTATACCTGCTGTTCCGATAGGGCAAAAGTCTTACCAGATAGGGGGGCATCAGCCAACCCCGCTCGATGTAACTGGTTGTCTCGGTTTCTTCCTCAACCACTATCGGGCAAATCGGCTTCGCCTCTATAACTTCCATCTCATGGGTAGTCGGCTTCGACTCTATGGTTTCAATCTCATGGGTAGTTGGCTCAGGACAGTAAGCGTTACGACCACCGCATGCCACCAAAATAGTCGCCAATAATAAAACCCCAACAATACATATTATTTTCATTGCAACCTCCCATAACTAGGCTATGTTTATTCGCTAAAGAATACAATGTTATAACGCCCGTACGAAAATAGTCATCACCCTCAAGCGATGCAATTAAATCATCAATATCATTGAATACAGGCTGACGCCCTGCACTCACATTTAGTTCAGCAATCATAGCTACCACTAGCCTTCTTATCCAGCGCATCCATTAGCTCATTCAATTTATCGGCTATCCTTAGCATCCTTTCATTAATTTCACGTCTAAACTCATCGTGGCCGTCGATATCGCGGGAGGCGGCAAAAACATCCGCAATAAATTTTAACATCTTTTCGCATAAGTTTATCTGCTTTAATACTTCCTTTGCAAGCAGCCGGCGTGCGGTGCCTATTTTTATTTCACCAGATTGTACACGTGCTATCAGCTCTGGGCTGCCGTCTTTTTTTATTTCCATGTAACTTTGCAGTGTCCCTTGGCTAACACCTGCTTCTTTGGCAATGATTTTGTTTACAAGCATAGGCTCGTCTTTGGGTTTTGATACTTTTGTAATAAGCGGTCCTTCACTTTTTGCGCTTTTTTTGTCCCCTCCTGCACGAGACTGCTTCTTTTTAGCTTTTTTGCGTATCATGTCTGCCTTTACAAGCGCAAGCTCTATCCGCATGGCATCGGTCAAATTGCGCTTGCCTAGCTGGTTTTCCAAAATCCACAGCTTGGCCGCCTCACGTGAGGGGAGGTTAATCTTGATAATTTGAAACTCAATCCCATGCTTCACGCATATCTCAAACCGGTTATGCCCGTCTATGATTGTGCCGTCCCACACAACAATCCCATCATGGCACTTGCGATCCGTCAGGATATTTTCTTCAAGCTGTGCACGCTCCTCTGGCAGCAGAGGGGGGATTAAATTTTTAAACTCCGGATCAATACGGGGGATTATAGTCATCGCTCTCATCCTTTCTGGAATATCTAATTCAACAATGATGCAACATTTGTTCGCATCATATATCACAAATATTTGTTCGTCAATAAATTCACATACAACCCTTGACAATTAATACAAACAATGATATCTTTCCACCTGTTAGCACTCGCCTTCGTAGAGTGCTAACAGGTGGAAGGCCCCATTAACCCATAAGGGGGGACGGCATGACTCTAAGCGACAGGCAACTAAGGATCCTAGAAGCCATTATCAACGACTACATCCACACAGCCGAGCCAATAGGCTCCAGGACAATAGCCAAGAAATACGGCATGGGTATCAGCTCCGCCACCATCCGCAATGAGATGAGTGACCTAGAAGACATGGGGTTTATAACCCAGCCTCATACCTCCAGCGGCCGCGTACCATCCGAAAAAGGCTACCGCTTTTACGTAGACAGCATGATGCCGCGCAAGGCCCTAACATCAGACGAGTCTCTGCTGCTACAGCGGATGATACTAAACAACATCTCACAAGTAGAGTATATGATGAAGGAGACCGCAAACGCCCTGGCCAGGCTAACGCGTTACCCAGCAATAGTCTCCGAGCCATATCTAAAAAAAGCCAAGATTAAACACGTACAAATGATACCAGTAGACGAGAAAACAATCTTTATCGTGATGGTAACAGACACAAAGTCCGTAAAAAGCCAGCACCTGACCCTACCTACCGCCCCCGAATACGATGAGCTAACCCGCCTCACAGGCATATTAAATCATCACCTAAGCGGCAAAAGCATCCAAGAAATAGACCGCCCACTCATAGACAAACTGCTAATAGCCTTCGTAAACCAAGCCCATATCCTTATGCCAATATTGGGTGCGATTGTGGCACTAATCCAAGACGAAGATGACATGCGGGTCTTCACAAGCGGCGTAAAAAATATTCTGGCTTTCCCTGAGTTTTCGGATATCCGTAAAGCGGAAGCCATCTTCCAAGCTCTAGAAGAACGCGACGCCCTAATAGCCATTGTAGGCCAGCCCCAGACAGAGGGCATACAAATCATAATTGGCGAAGAAAACAGCCTAGAACTACTAAAAGATTGCAGCGTAATAAAAGCAAACTACACCATAGACAATCAAAGCACGGGCTGCATAGCCCTGATAGGCCCAACCCGTATGGACTACGGCCACGCAGTATCTGTCCTGCACGGGATATTACAAAATATACAACACGTACTACAGGCCTTGAATAGGTAGAAAGGGACACCCAATGAACGAAACCCCAAAATCACCCAAAGACGAGCCGAATAATGAGCCGGAAAAAATCATACAAGAAGTGGACGAAACCACAGAGGTAGAAGTATTAGATGCCCCAGAAACGGACTACGCAGCTCTTTATACCCAAGCCCAGGATCGCTACCAGCGCAACCTGGCCGAGTTTGACAACTTCCGCAAGCGCACGTCAAAAGAAATGGCCGCTCGTTATGAAGACGGTGTACGCGCCGCAGCAGAAAAGCTACTGCCAATTGTGGATAATTTCGAGCGGGCAATGACCGCAAGCGAAAACAAAGACGATAACTTCTACCAAGGCATAGCCATGATAGCTCGCCAGCTAGACGGTATATTGTCAGACTTAGGCGTAGAGCCGATATGCGATGGGGTTGGCTCTGTATTCGACCATAATATTCATCACGCCGTGGCACATATACAAGACGAAGCCCACGGCCAAAACGTAGTAACAGAAGTCCTACAAAGAGGCTATATGCACCGCGACAAGGTGCTAAGGCCTAGCATGGTAAAAGTAGCAAACTAATTAACTTAAAACAGAAAGGGATAAAACAATGTCAAAAATTATAGGTATCGACCTAGGAACATCAAACTCATGCGTAGCTGTAATGGAAGGCGGCCAGCCCGTAGTTATTTCCAATAGCGAAGGACTGCGCACAACACCATCTGTAGTAGCCTTCACAAAAACAGGCGAGCGCCTAATAGGCGAAACAGCAAAGCGCCAAGCCATCACCAACCCAGACAATACAGTTATGAGTATCAAGCGCCAAATGGGCACAAATTTTAAAGTAAAAATCAACGAGAGGGACTACTCCCCACAAGAAATTTCCGCAATGATTTTGCAAAAACTAAAAGCCGACGCAGAAAGCTACCTGGGCGAGCCGGTGACAAAAGCCGTAATTACAGTCCCAGCCTATTTCACAGACAGCCAACGCCAAGCCACCAAAGACGCGGGCAAAATCGCAGGCCTGGAAGTAGAGCGTATTATCAACGAGCCAACAGCCGCTGCACTTTCTTACGGCTTGGACAATGAAAAAGAACAAAAAATTATGGTATACGACTTAGGTGGCGGCACCTTCGACGTAAGTATTATTAGCATTGGTGACGGTGTAATAGAAGTATTGGCCACCAGCGGCAACAACCGCCTAGGCGGCGATGACTTCGATGACCGCGTAATAGATTATATGGTACAAGAATTTAAAAAAGCAGAAAATATGGACCTAAGCCAAGACAAAATGGCAATGCAGCGCCTGAAAGAAGCCGCCGAAAAAGCCAAAAAAGAGCTATCTTCGGTAATAACCACCAACATCAACTTGCCATTTATAACCATGAACCAAGATGGTCCAAAGCACATGGACATCAACCTCACACGTGCCAAGTTTGACGAGCTAACCCACGACTTAGTAGAGAAAACCATGGGCCCCGCCCGCACAGCCATGAAAGACGCGGAGCTATCCCCGTCAGAGCTGTCTAAAGTGCTGTTGGTAGGCGGCTCAACCCGTATACCCGCCGTCCAGGAAGCAGTAAAAAAACTAACCGGCACAGACCCGTTTAAAGGTATTAACCCAGACGAATGTGTAGCCCTGGGCGCAAGCATCCAGGCCGGCAAACTAGCCGGTGACGCTGGCGCGGGAAGCATTCTACTGCTAGACGTAACGCCACTTTCGCTAAGCATAGAAACAGAACGCGGCGTAGCCACCCGCCTTATAGAGCGCAACACCACCATCCCTACCAACAAAAAAGAAATCTTCTCTACCGCGGCTCATAACCAGACCGCTGTAGATATAGTGGTAGTACAAGGTGAACGCGCCCTGGCCCGCGACAACAAAGAGTTGGGCCGTTTCCGCCTAGACGGTATACCCCCTGCCCCACGTGGCGTACCACAGATAGAAGTAACCTTTGATATAGATGCAAACGGCATAGTAAGCGTATCCGCCAAAGACTTGGGCACCGGAAAAGAGCATAAAATCACCATAGCTGCCAGCAGCAACCTATCCGACGACGACATAGACAGGGCAGTAAAAGAAGCCGAACAATATGCAGAAGAAGATCGCATCCGCAAAGAAGCAATTGACGCCCAAAACGAAGCCGAAGCTCTAATCTTCCAAACAGAAAAACTGCTGACAGACTTAGCCGATAAAGTAAGTGAAGAAGATAAAACCAACCTAGAAGCCGAGATGCAAAAACTCAAGGACGTTAGCGCATCTATGCACAGCGACACAATGAACGAGTCCGAAACTGTGCGGCTAAAAGATGCCACTGCCGCATATACCCAAGTGTTGACAGAGTTCTCCTCAAAACTATACCAGCAAGCAGCACCAGAAGCAGGTGCCAACCCAGAGCCAACAGACTACGGCCCAAACCACGATGAAAACATCGTAGACGGAGACTTTACAGAACAATAAACAAACAAAACTGTGTCCATAGCAAGCATATAGCCTGTTATGGACACAGTCTTAAAGACAAGCAACTAAACGCATTTGGGGGAACCAAACCATGGCAGACAAGAAAGACTATTATGAAATCCTAGGCATAGCCAAGGGCGCAAGTGATAGCGAAATAAAAAAAGCCTATAGAAATATGGCAAAACAATACCATCCAGACAATAACCCAGGCGATGCCGCAGCCGAAGCCAAGTTTAAAGAAATAAACGAGGCCAATGCCGTATTAAGCGATGCAGACAAGCGCCGGTCTTATGACCAATTTGGCCATTCTGCATTTGGCTCGCAAAGCGGCTTTGGCGGCAATGCCGATTTTAGCGATATGTTTGGCAGCATGTTCACACAAATGGATATTGGCGATATTTTTGGGGGCGGCCGCGCCCGCCGTGGCCCACGTCGCGGCGCAGACATGCAAATGCGGCTAACCATAAAATTTGAAGAAGCCGTTTTTGGTGCGACTCGCGATGTCCAAATGCAGACATACGACGTTTGCGACACATGCAAAGGCAATGGCGCAGCCCCTGGCACCCACGCAGAAAACTGCAAAAAGTGTAACGGCACAGGAAGCGAGCGTGTGGTCCGCCAAACCATGCTGGGCATGATGACAACAGTAGAGTCCTGCTCTGCTTGCCGTGGCGAGGGTAAGATTATCCGGGACCCATGTGCAACATGCCGCGGCCAAGGGCGGGTACGCGCCACAAAAACCCTACAAGTAACCATACCCAAAGGCATAGACAACGGCCAACAAATAAGACTTACCGGCCAGGGCGAAGTAGGAGAAAAAGGCGCACAAGCCGGTGACTTGTATATAATCGTACAAATTTCCCCGCACAAGCTTTTTACCCGCGAAGGCACACACCTTCATATGGAAGTACCCATTACCTTTGTGCAGGCCGCGATGGGGGATGAAATATCTATCCCGTTACTAGATGGCTCAGAGGCAAAACACACAATAAAAAGCGGCACCCAGCCCGGCGCAGTAGTAAGCCTAAAAGGCAAAGGTGTCCCAAGTCTAAGAAACAACCGCAACGTAGGCGACCTGCTGGTAAAACTAAACGTAACTGTACCCACAACCATGAACGACCGCCAAAAAGAGCTATTAAAAGCCTTTAACGATGCCATGGGCGACGACTATAAATACCACAAGAAGCGCTGGTTTGATAAGGTCAAAGAATATTTTGGCTAAGAGAATGGCCAATAACAATAACCCAATAAGCATAACAGTCATGAGCCTCAACCCTAGCATAGACTGGCAGTGGACAACTCCATCTTTTGTATACGGTGGGCTCAACAGGGCCAAAAGCGGCGAGCACTACGCGTCTGGGAAGGGTATAAATGTATGCGCTGCCCTTAAAAACATAGGGCTTGACCCACTGTGTATGGGGTTTAATTTCCGCGACAACGGGGATTTTATCACCAACGCCCTAGACAAATGGGGCGTGCGCCATGATTTTGTGATGGTAGACGGTGAGGTACGAGTAAATATAAAGCTATACGACAGCCTTACAGGCGAGATGACAGAGCTCAACCAACCAGGGGCCCATGTACCAGAGTGTGCAGTGCACGCACTTCACAACAAGGTTGCGGCCGTAACGTTTGCGCTGGACAATATACATGGTAGCAATCAGATGTTGGTGTTAAGTGGCAGCATGCCAGCCGGTGTACCTACTGATACCTACAAGCAGCTATGCGCAACATGGCCAGGGATGGTTATACTAGATGCCGACGGTGATGCACTGCAAATAGCCCTAACCGGCAAAAAACCGCCATACTGTATCAAGCCCAACCTTTATGAGCTCAAAAACCTAGCCGCTAACCACATGCTGCCAGATGCACAACTTCTTTCGAAGGAAGACATAGCGGTATTTTGCCAGCACATTATCCACAAATACGGCGTAAACATGATATGCGTGTCTATGGGGGCTGGCGGTGCAATGTTGGTTACGGAAGCTAAAAATTACTATGTACCCGCGCAAGAAGTTACGGTACGCGGTGTGCAAGGGGCTGGGGATGCTATGGTAGCAGGGCTTGTATATGGCCTCACCCATGGCCTTACTGCACAAGAGCTATTGCAAACCGCCACTGCTGCAGCAACGGCAACAGTGGCGCGAGACGGTACGCAAATGTGTACCCACGAAGGGTTTATGAAATACATGTGCCAATTCAATTTAGGTAATGCCTAATTGCATCAAGTGTGTAATCAATATCATCTTGTGAGATATCATTGTGAAGTACGAAGCGATAAACACCCCCGGCGTCGGCGGTGTTTATTTTTATGCCTTTTTCTGATAAATGGTGTGCGAATGCGTCGTGTTCGAAGTTGGGTTGTGTGATTTTAAAGAACAGTATATTTATATGAACCCTGTCTAAATCCACGGTAATAGACGGGGTTTTTGCTAGGGACTGTGCCATGTACATCGCGTTACTATGGTCTATGTGGAGGCGCTTGGTCATTGTTTCTAGGCTTATAATGCCACATGCGGCCAATATGCCTACCTGGCGCATACCACCACCCAACAGCTTCCTGTATTTGCGTGCTTTGTTGATGAAGGTTGCACTCCCACACAGCATCGAGCCTATGGGCGCGCACAGCCCCTTTGACAGGCAAAACATTAGCGAGTCGCAGTGCTTAGCAATTTCTTTGGGCTCAACATTAAGATACGCGGCTGCGTTAAAGAGTCTTGCGCCGTCTAGATGAACAGGCAAGTTATGCTCTTTTGCTGCGGCGTAGGCTTCTTGCATCTTTTGTAGCGATACAACCGTACCGTTGGACAATGCATTTTCTAGGCACACAAGCCCTGTGTTGGGGTAGTGGATGTTTGAGCTGCGCACGGCTTGCCGGATATCCTGCCCGCTTATTGTGTCGTCTTGGTTGGCGACGATGCGGTAACTTACATTTGATAAAACAGCCGCACCGCCAACCTCGTGGGCCACTATATGTGAGTTGTGGCCCAGGATTATCTCGTCTCCACGCTTTGTGTGGGTCATAATTGCGAGCTGGTTTGCCATTGTGCCAGACGGCGTAAACAACGCGGCTTCATGACCTGTTATTTTTGCGGACATTTCTTCAAGTTTTATTGTTGTAGGGTCGTCTTCGTAAACATCGTCGCCTACTATGGCTGTGACCATGGCATTGCGCATCTCTTGTGTTGGTTGTGTTACAGTGTCTGAGCGTAAGTCTATAATTTTCATGTTTAATTCATGCCTCCTTCGCTGGCGGAACATATAGGGTTGTGGTGAGATTTTACATAAAAAGTATACATAAGACAAATTGCGCATAGCATAACCATCCTATGGCAATATGCGTAACCGGCGAATATAATACGCATAACTTTATGTTTATATGAAAGAGGTTGCACGATGAATGTCTCGCTCCCATCAATTACCCAAAAACAACAAATTGCCATGCGTACAGCCCGCAACAGTATAGGCGTTAATATAGCCTTGGCTGCATTTAAGCTGTTCGCTGGGATATTTGCGCAATCTGCAGCGATGGTGGCCGATGCAGTGCATTCTATTACGGACCTTGTTAGTACGGTAGTTGTTATTATAGGCATACGTATGGCCGGCAAAAAACCCGACAAAGAGCACCCCTACGGGCACGAGCGGTTCGAATGTGTGGCCACACTTGTATTGGCCGTACTAATATCCATTGTAGGTATTGGCATAGGCTGGGCCGGTATCCAGGCTATTATAGCCAGGGATTTTGGCGAGATAACTACCCCTGGGGTGCTGGCGCTTGTAGCCGCAGTTATTTCTATTGGCGTGAAAGAAGGCCTGTTTTGGTATGTACGTGGCGCTGCAAAAAAAATTGACTCTAGCGGCCTCATGGCTGATGCCTGGCATAGCCGTGCAGACGGGTTGTCTTCTATAGGTAGTTTTGTAGGGATACTGGGTGCCAGGCTGGGCTTTCCTATACTTGACCCGGTTGCGGCTATTATCATCTGCTTGTTTATACTAAAAACTGCATTAAACATTGCCAAAGACGCCCTAGGCAAAATGACAGACCGGGCCTGTAGCGACGAGACCGAGCAAGAAATGCGCGAGCTAATTACAGCTCACGACGGGGTCAAGGGGATAGACCGGCTCAACACCCGCATGTTTGGGAACCGGATATACGTAGATGTAGATATTTGCGTAGACGGCACGCTTAGCCTAAAAGAAGCCCACGACACAGCCGAAGGCGTACACGACGCTATAGAGCGGCAATTTTCCAAGGTTAAGCACTGTATGGTGCATGTTAATCCTGATGATGTGTAGCTACACTGGTTATACAAAGCTGTTTGATGCTCTTTCTCACCCAATGAGAATCAAGGTTATTGGCATCCTTTCCCAAAAGCGAAGATATGTAAGCGAGCTGGCAAAACTGCTCAACATGAGCAGACCGCTTTTGTATATGCATCTAAAAAAACTGGAAGAAGCCGATGTTGTTATAGGAAGTTATGAGATTTCCGAAACAGGTAAATCAATGAAGTACTATGAAATTAAGAACTTTGATGTTCACTTAACACCAAAACTGCTTGCAGAGTTGGCTAAGAGTATCCCGGTTAGCACCGCACCCTAAATTACTTAAAAATCAAGCCAAACACATCACAATGGCGGTCTATTAACACACAAGCAGGAATAAAAAACGCGATAGGAAAAACCGTAAATACAAGCACTGGTGAAAAAATATCGCTTCGCATTATAAAGTTGAACCCTGTTATTGCAACCCATGCAAAAATAAGTGTGACACCTATAACCATCCATCTGCCGCTTTTTTGTACCGTAAAAATAGCAGAGCCAAGTAAAATAATTGCTGGCAACATAATAACCAGTAAAGGCATAAGCCCCAAAAGCGCCAATATTACTGGCACAACAGAGGGCGGTACACAAGTACAAAGTGCCTCATATGCGGCATATTCGCACGCCGGGGCAGATGTGAACGATACCTCCAACGTAAGCGCTGGCCCGTCTATCCCCAGCATCAATAGCAATGCCACAGATGCTATTGCTACGGCTAGGGTATATGTTAGTGCGCTTATAGCCAGCCTTATAATCAACACAACGGCAAAAGGGCGGCCGCTGCCATACTCTGTAATGTTGGTTTGCGTATACGTAAAGCCCACGATACTAACTGTAGGATAAATAAACATCATATGCAATACAACAGCTGCAACTGCCACAACCAATACTACATAAATTACAAACATGCCACTCCGCATAAACCCGGCATATGGTATAGGAAACAGCCACAAAAGTGGCATTACTGCCAATGCAATTAGCACTGGCGGCAGTGCATATGCCCTCCACTTTCGCATTTCCCATTTGATAGTGCTTTTTATAAACATCATCTCATAACCTCCAAACAAAAATCCTCCACAGACTTGCCACTTGCGCGGATATCATCGGTATTGGCGGTTACTACGCCATCGGTCTTTAGTATTACTATCTCGTCGAAAATTGACTGCAAGTCCCTTAGCAGGTGGCTTGATATTATAATGGTTTGCTCCTCGCCAACATGGGCAAGCATGGCCTTTATGGACTCGTGTTTTAGTTTTGGGTCTAGGCCTGCAACCGGCTCATCCAATAGGTATAGCGGCACGTTGCGGCATAGGCATAGCAGTATACATAATCTTTCCTTGTTGCCTTTGGACAACTTTTTTATTGGCATCTTGGGGGTAAGTTCAAAATCCCGGCATAGCTGGCTGGCTTTGGCAGTGTCAAAGTCCGGGTAGAAGTCTTGATGATAGGTTATTGCGTCTTGGATGGTCATAAAGCTGTGAAAGTTTTCCGGCGCAAGCATGAAAGAGACTTGCGGGCGGGTTTTGCGGGATATGGGCTGGCCATGTATGAGTATCTCCCCTGCCGAAGGCTTGATAATGTCCGCGATTAGTCGTAGCAAGGTGGTCTTGCCTACACCGTTCTCACCCAACAAGCCTATTACCCTGTTGGATGGGAAGCTTAGAGTAAGATTGTCGAAGACAGGTTTCCTTCCATATTTTTTGGTCATGTTGGTTATAGTTACTGCATTGGTCATTGGCTGCCCCCTTTGTAGCGTTTTATTATGCTTATAATCTCGTTGGTTGATAGGCCCATGTTGGTTACACGGGTTATAAGTTCGTGTACAAGTTCTTCTACGATTTTGGCCTTTAATATCTCCTTCATACCTGTGTTAACAAAGCTGCCTATGCCTTTTTTTGTATGCACAACATCCTCTGTTTCCAAAAGCGCAATGGCCCGCTGCATGGTAAGGGCAGTGACTTCGTACTGTACGCTGTATTCCCTTATGGACCTTAACTTGTCGCCTTCTGCCAGCTTGGCGGAGATTATTTGGTCTTTTATATCGTTTGCGATTTGTATATATATTGGGGTGTTTTCTGTAAACTTCATTAGTCACCTCTAACTCATAATATCCCGGTGGCGCTGATACTGTGATACATATGTACTACAGCTGTACTGTAGTTGATTGATTTGTATTTGTCAAGCATCTTTCTTGGCGCTTACATATATTGGCGACATAGCACTTGACTTGCATGGGTAATATTGTCAATGAGTTTTCTGGATAATTTACTAGACATTCCAATTTTTATCATATATACTAAACTCTAATAGTATCAGACATAATATTACATTCTAGGATGGTTAGCCGATGCGTCTTCAAGAACAAAAAATTATACTTTTGCGGGGAGCTAAGAAGATAAGCCAGCAAGTCCTGGCCGATGCTATATATACAGATGTAAGCAGGATTAGCACGGTCGAGAGGGGACTTGCCCGATATTCCGATACCCAGCTAGAGCATATAATGAGGTTTTTTAGCATAGAACATATGCCACTTTCGGAGTTTGAGGTCAAAGTCTTTTATAAGATGCTGTACACGATGTACCGCCATATTAGAGACGGGAGGTTTATAGAAGCCGAAGCTTTATTTGAGGAAATGGCTAAACTTATAAACCTAGAGCCTTGCGATGATATTTTGCCTATGTTGTACCGCTTGTTTAGTGTTGCCTTGATGATATATGGCCGCAACAATCTTGACGCGGCTGAAAAAGAACTTGAATATATTAGTGGCAAGCTAGACATGATGACGGATGAGCAGAAATATCATTATTACTTTAATATGGGAGCGCTACATATTAGGCGTGGCAACTATGAAGAAAGCTTGGGGTTTTACCAGCAAGCCCTTGATATAAGCGGTAGTCTTGACATTCTTGAGCCTAAAGACATTAAAAGACTGTACTTAAACATTGCTTCGTGCTACTCGTATCTCGAATATCCGATTCGTGCAATATTATACTTGCGGGATGTAAGTGAATTGCACCGTGATGGTGGGGCAAGCATGTTAGATTTGCATTTTGATAATTTGCTTGCGTTAAATTACATAAGGATTAATGAACAAGACAGAGCCGAAAAAATACTGAAAGACTGCCTTATAGATGCAAGAAGCATTGACAGTAACTATTACTGTGGATTAACGCTTCATAACTACGGCCTGTTACATAAACAAGCACAAGATTGGGACAAAGCTATTAATTATTTCAAAAGTGCTATGGAATATTATGAAAAAGGCTCTACATGGTACTTGAGGGCCGTAAACCATACTATAATTTGCTTTGCGATGAAAAAAAATTGTTCTAAAGCCAGGAAATTATTAAATGAAACAAAACCACTATATAACAACGATGAAGTTTATCGTGTAATTTTTAAAGCACTAGATGACTTCATAACAATAAAAAGTCGTATATCCCTCTACAACCAACCTGTAGAATACATTGAAACGATAGCGTTGCCTTATTTCGAAAAAACACACGATTACTACCTTGCGGTAGATTTCTATAAACTCCTAGAGTCCTATTATACTGACAAAAATAACAAGAAATCCCTTGTGATGTCAGAAGCTATACGTAGGATATATGAGAGATGTTTTATGGGCAACGAAAGGAGCGGAAAATAATCATGAAAAAAAGATTGATGGTACTAGCCGTTGTTTTAATTGCCGCATTTAGCTCTGGCGTGACTGTTTATGCGGGGCCTGATGGAACTGGCCCACCACCTCCAATACAACCTCCGGGTCAATTATCTATTATAATCCCGCCTATAGATGCAGGTTATCCCTGTCTGTACTAGCTCTGCATTATGTTTCCGTGGGTTTCACATCTAAGTAGTGTTATTACACTGTTTTCTGTGTGATTGCGTTTTGATGATTGGGCCAAAAGCGATCACTTAAAACTGCGGATATGAGGGTAGCTGCAAAGGAAATAACAGCATAGGGGCGACATTTATGTATGAACCCATAGACACTAACACCAAATTAAAGACCGCAGCAAAGTACTCTATAATCCTGATAGTTGCGGTTATTTCCGTTATCTACTTTGTAAGATACATGAGCACTTTAGCAGAGACAAATGCCTCACATACACCACACCAGTTTAGCGAATATGAAATGCGATTCTTAAACCGAATTGAATGTGAAAGAGCACGAACAAGCTGGGAACGGGCACTAGCGGCAACACCACTATTATTCCCCAGCTCCCCATCTGTGCTGAATAAGCGAAATGTACTCCACGATTTCGAGTATTTGATGACAACCATACGCGGCAGCTTCCCATACCTTGGCTTTGCCTATAGGCAACTGGGTATAGAACTGGATGTCTTAGAATCACGGTTTTTAGAGGCAATATATCAGGTATTTGAAGAAAGTACTACCGGCAATATCCATTACCGAAGCTTTCTTAGGGTGTTGGATGAAGAAATCATACGTCATTTTGGCGTTATGGGGCATTTGCGTGCAATATCACCCAACCATAATGTATATGGCCATTTTGGCAGTATGCCCCTTGATGAAAGAATCGTATTTGAAAGCATTGAGGCAAATAATGTCGCATACATGAGCATAGCAAGCTTTTTAATCAACGATGACCTACGGCAAGAAGCTTCCGATGCTATACACAATTTTTATTTATACATAGCAAATTATGAACATCTGATTATTGATATCCGTGAAAATGCCGGTGGCAATGTTACTTTCTTTTTTTACGAACTGATACAGCCGCTAATGATAGAGGACTACACACATATTACGTTTAGTTTCGCGACAGACCTAAGGGCAGGGTCCAGATGGGTCCACGATAGGGCCATTGGCCGCTTTTATGGAATCCATGGCATCACCGCACAAAACACACGAGATATACTTCCTATGGACATACTACTAGAAAACCATGGTCATGAGCTGATATATTTGCACCCAGGCGATAAAGCGACATTTAATTACGGCTTCAGAAATGAATATGTAATTACAGCACCTAGGTCAATAGACGAAAACGGATATGAGGTTATAAAGCCCATATTTACGGGGAAAGTATGGCTTCTTATTGACCGTGGTGCTTCGGCTACTGTAGAGATAGCACACCGCATTAAAGATATGGGGATGCCCACACTGGTGGGTAATACTACAGGTTGGGCAACCGGCAGGGGCAGAGCATACGAACCACTACCTATTTCCAGAATTATACTTAGTTTTGATGCCCTTCACATGACCGACCGCCATGGCCGCAGCAACGAATACGGCATAGACCCACATATCTTCTGCGATGACCCGCTGGCTACTGTGTTGCAGCTTATAGCATCTGGCGAGTATATTAAACGGCCTTCCAGCGCTTTAGGTTAGGGATCCCTACATTACATTGCTCTTTGGCATCCTCTGGCGAAAATCCAAAGTCTTTAACCATCATAGCAGAAACAAACTCAATGGTTTCTTCGAGCGTAGCATTTGGGTTTGTAAATGCCCCATTGTCGTAGCAGTGTTTGCAATAATCCGTGCTTTTACGTCCGTCTGTTTCTGTCCCGTACATCTCGTTGGTTTCGCCCATAGGCATGCCGCAGCTTTCACAGAATTTTTCTTGCATGATAACATCTCCCTTGAGTTTAAGTTTGTGCTTTTCGCACCTTCGCCTGTAGCATAACATACATAAGGTGACAGCAGCGCGTCATGTTATGCACGAATATTTATTTTTTATTTTTTCAATACGAACAAGAAGCTCATCAC
>Ga0123355_10002596_pt1 | contig 25617 bp, 25 predicted proteins | sample TergutEmb28metaG_3_FD_89872 | JGI IMG/M metagenome (GOLD analysis project Ga0123355, IMG submission 89872) | Embiratermes neotenicus P1 segment gut microbial communities from Petit-Saut dam, French Guiana - Emb289 P1 | ecosystem: Host-associated > Arthropoda: Insects > Digestive system > Gut ...
ACCAAAGGAGATAAATATGCTGGAAGAACAAGTCAAGGCGCGCCTTCAGGATGTACGCCCCAACCTTCAGGCCGATGGCGGGGATGTGGAATTTGTGTCCCTGTCTGACGATGGCGTTGTGTCCGTTAAACTTACCGGAGCGTGCGGCTGTTGCCCCAGAGCCGAAATGACCCTTAAAACAGGAATCGAAGCATATCTAAAAAGGGAAATACCCCAAGTCAATTCCGTGGTCAGGGTGTAACGTCTGCGTAAAGCGCGGGGGCCCGTGGATTCGCCTGAGTTTCTGCCCGTCTGCCGGGCGGACATGGAAAAACGGGGCTGGGACGAGTGCGATTTCGTCTTTGTTTCCGGGGACGCCTATGTGGATCATCCCTCTTTCGCGGCGGCGCTAGTATGCAGGCTTCTGGAAGCCGAGGGGTTCAGGGCGGGGATTATCGCCCAGCCGCAGACCCAGCCGGGGCAGGACGCTTCAAGCGGCGGCCCTTCACCCTACGCCGCTTTGGGCCGTCCCCGCCTTGCCTTTCTTGTGGGGGCGGGCAATCTTGATTCGATGGTTGCCCATTACACCGCCGCCAAAAAACTCCGTTCCCAGGACGCTTATTCCCCCGGCGGCAGGGCGGGTCTGCGCCCCGACCGGGCCGTCCTTAAATATGTTGAAGGAATACGGCGCGCGTACAAGAACATCCCTGTTATCATAGGCGGCATCGAGGCAAGCCTTCGCCGTTTCGCCCATTACGATTACTGGTCAAACACCGTGCGGCGGTCGATACTGCTTGATTCCAAGGCGGACATTCTGGTGTACGGCATGGGAGAGCGGGCAATAACGGAAATTGCCCGCCGCCTTGCCTTAGGAGAGCCTGCCGAAAGCGTCCGGGACGCGCGGGGAACCTGCGTGCGGGGCAGGGAATGCCCGGCGGGGGCCCTGAAACTGCCCGGCTACGACGCGGTAACGGGCCGCGCGGCTCTGTCCCTTAAATCCTATGCCGAACACTTCATGATCCAGAAACTCAACGCCGACCCGCTAAGCGGCCGCGTACTGGCGGAGGAAACCGGCGCGGGGCCCGCCGCCCCCGGACGCTGGGTGATACAGAATCCCCCGGCCCTTCCCCTAGCGCAAGCCGAACTCGACCGCCTGTACGAGCTTCCCTTTACCCGTAGAAGCCACCCCATGTATGACAACGCGGGGGGCGTACCGGCCCTGAAAGAAACCGCCTTTTCCCTTGTTTCAAGCCGGGGCTGTTTTGGCGGCTGCTCTTTCTGCTCCATCGGCTTTCATCAGGGGCGGGCGGTTCAATCCAGAAGCCGGGAAAGCCTTGTCAGGGAGGCAAAGGCGCTTGCCGAAAGCCCCGGTTTCAAAGGCTATATCCACGATACCGGCGGCCCCACGGCGAATTTTTACGGCCCGGCCTGCGAGAAGCAGAAAAAGGGGGGCTTTTGCGCCGAGCGGGAATGTCTGTATCCCCTGCCCTGCCCGCGCCTAAAGGCGGATCACGGCCCCTACCTTACAACGCTTGCGGCCCTGCGAAACGCCGGAGCGAACATCAAAAAGGTCTTTATCCGCTCAGGGATACGCTTCGATTTTATTGAACTGGATCGCGGGCGGGGCGGCGAGTTTCTCCAAACCCTTTGCCGCCATCATGTTTCAGGCCAGCTTAAAGTGGCTCCCGAACACGTTTCGGCGAGCGTCCTTGCGGCAATGGGAAAGGGCGGCGATTACGAACATTTTCGTAACAGGTTTTTTGACATTAACAAAAAACTGGGGCTCAAGCAGTACCTTATCCCCTACTTTATTTCGGGCCATCCGGGCTGTACTCTGAACGAAGCGGTTGAGCTTGCCCTTTACCTTAAAAAAAGCGGCTTTATCCCGGATCAGGCGCAGGATTTCTACCCCACCCCCGGTACGCTTTCCACGGCGATGTACCACACCGGCATGGATCCCCGCACGGGGGCGGCCATTCATGTTCCCACAGAACGGGAAAAACGCCTTCAGCGGGCGCTTTTACAGTTTAACCGGAAAGAAAACTCAAAGCTCGTGCGGGAAGCCCTGCGGGAAGCGGGCCTGTTACGCTTTCTTGGCGAGCTTCGCCCCCACCGCCGCGCGTGAGCCCCAGGCCTAATGCTCAGGTTATATTGACTGAAAAAAATGTTTATAATATGATGAACACCATGCATAAAGTATAATTTATACTATTTTCTGAACAGCAAGGAGAGCTAAGTTCAAAATGGCAAATTCAATTTTATCAACAGAAATAATTCAAAAACCTATCACCACCACCGAGTTTGCCTATAACACTATTAAAGACTGGATCATAACCGGGCGCTGTACTCCGGGCGAACATATCAATCAGGATGATTTCGCGAAAACAATGGGGGTAAGCCGCATTCCCATAAGAAGCGCGCTGGATAAATTGGCTGCGGAAGGGCTGGTGGTAATCCAGCCGCGAAAGGGCGCGATTGTAACGCAAATCTCGGTAGACAACCTTACCAATATTTTCAATTTGCGCTGCTATCTTGAGCCGATAGCCGTATTGGAGGCCATGGAAAAATCGAGTCCGGAGGAAATAAGGGCATTACGAGGCCTGTTGGACAGCCAAGATCATGTTTCAGATGACATAGAGATCAGGCTTAACCAAAACCGGAATTTCCATTTCGCCATTTTCTCTCTTACAAAGAATGATACGCTTATAGGGGCCTTGTACAATTTATGGGAGCAAAGCGATAGATACCGCAGAATCTATTTTGCCAAGTCTAAGCATCAGGAACGGATTGTCAAAGATCACTTCAAGATTGTGGAGCTTTTGTGCGCCGGAAAAAAACAGGGCGCGGCGGACAAAATTGCCCTTCACGTGCGGGAAAGCCTTAATATTTTACTCGAAGATATTTTTGGTAAATCCGCGTCATCGCCCTTTGTCAAAATTCAATCACTTGGGTAACCAAACATCTGGTATCTTACCCCGCTATAAGAATAATCGTCCCGGTAACCATGACAATGCCGAATAGAATTGTCCTGATTCCGAGTTTTTCCTTTTTCCCTTCTTTTATGAGCCACACGAACAAAATGGTGAACAGCGTTTCCGTGGCGGTAATGGAATTGGCAATGGAAACGGGGATGTGCCGCATCGCCATAAACAGGGTATAAAGAGCGCCGCTTGTGAACAGCCCTGACATCGCGTAATTAAATTCCATGTTTTTCGCGGCAACAAGCATGGCCCGGCCTTTTCGCTGGAAAAGAAGAACCACGACGCAGGTAAGCAGGGCAAAGAATGAACAGATGGCGACTGCCAAAACCGTATCAGGTATCAGGGTAATGCCCGCTTTCCGGGATATGTTGCCGGCCCCAAAAAAGAAGGCCGAGGCAATGCCGAAAAAGATGCCCTTAGCCAGATGAAAGCGGCTGGCCTCTTTCCCGTTAAGGTTAAGGCCTGCTACACCGCCTTTGCGGGCAGCGTCAAATGACATGAGGAACAAGCCCACAAGCACAACGCTAATCCCCAGCCATGTCACCGGCCCCAAGCGCTCGCCAAGTATGAATACTCCCCCGAAAAGGACAAAGATAGGCATGGTAGATTTTGTGATCCCCGCCCTGGCGGCTCCTATCATCGCTATGGAAATGAAAAGTAGGCCCCTGCCCACAAAACTGTTTAACGTCCCTCCAAAGAAAAAGAACACAACCCCTGCGGGGTCTAAGGGAACCGGATGCCAAACGACATGGCGAACCGCTAAAGCCGCAAGGTTAATTATGTTGTTGACCAAAATAGTGGTAAAAAGGCCAAGCATCGGATCAAGCTTGGCCTTTCCTTGGGCCCTTCTGGCAAATATTGTACTGAGCGCCCAGTTAACAGCGCTGATTAAGGCTAATAATTCTCCCATTTTAAAATAACCAGCTCATTATAGCATATATATCATTATAGCATATATATCCTTTACCGGGCAACAGCTTCAACCGGCCTGCCGCGCCGGCTCAGCAAGAACGCGATTATAACAATGCCTACGGCAACAAAATCAAACATTATGGGAAGCTGCAGGAAAAGTATTATTGTAGGAGCAAGAAAAAGAATGCGTTCATATATTTCCAGCTTCCTGTATACCACGCCCGAAATAGCGAAAACCAGGCTAATCACCAGCACTACCGTAAAACTCATATTAAAGACGATTTCAAACGGAGTACCTATTAAAAGTATGGATGGCCTGAAAACAGCCGCAAAGGGAAGGATATACCCCGCAAAACCAATACGGAAACTTTCAATGCAGGTTTTCATGGGATTGGCTTCGGCAATTCCGGCGGCGGCAAACGAAGAAAGTCCAACAGGCGGGGTAATGGTAGAGAGACAGCCGAAAAACAAAATGAAAAAATGCGCGGACAGGGGCGGCACTCCCAAGTGAACAATCGCTGGCGCTGTTAATATCGCAAGGATGGCATAAGCTGCCGAAGTGGGTAGTCCCATTCCTATGATTATCGCGGCTATCATGGCTAAAACCAAAAGAAGGGTGAGATACCCGCCGGACAAGGAAACCAGGATTGATGTAAAGCGCAAGCCTACACCGGTAATCCCAATTATGCCGGTAATGATACCTGCTCCGGCGCAGGCAACCGCTACAGGAAGGGCGTTTATCGCGCCGTTTCGCATGGCTCTGACAAACTGCTTGGGGCTCATCCGGGTATTCTTTCTGAGGGTGCTAATTCCCATAATCAGGATGATAGCCCAGAAAACTGAACTTCCGGGAGAGCGGCCCACAATTAAAAGGCCAATCAGGACAAACAAAGGAATAAGCAGATGCCCTCTTTCCTTTAGAGACTGAAAAACCGATGGCAGCATATCAGCGCTCATCCCTTTAAGGCCGTTCTTTTTAGCCAAAAGATGAACGTAAACAAAAAGAAAGACGAAGTTCAGCACAGCGACGAATACTACAGAGAGGGCTATGGTTGCATAGGGAATGCCGGTAAATTCAGCCATCATAAAAGCGGCGGCGCCCATGACAGGGGGCATAATCTGTCCGGCTGTTGATGTGGCAGCCTCAATCGCCGCCGCCGAAGTTTTTGTATAACCGGTTTTTTTCATAAGGGGAATAGTGAATACGCCGGTTGTTACCACGTTGGCTACCGCCGCTCCAGAAATCATCCCCACAAGGCCGCTTGAAACAACCGAGGCTTTCGCGGGGCCGCCAGTAGACCTTCCAACCATGCCAAAGGCAACGTCAGTAAAGAGCTTGCCGCCGCCGGATTCTTGTAAAAAAGCTCCAAAAATTATAAAAAGAATAACGAAGGAAGCGGAAATACCCATAGGCATTCCGAATATGCCGTCAGTTGAGATATAAAGTGTGCGTATTAGTCCTTCTAGCGTGATTCCCCGGTGTATTATAATCATCGGCATATAAGGGCCAAGGAAAGCGTACGCGATAAATATTCCTACGGTAATGACTAATGGCCAGCCAACAACCCGGCGCATCAGTTCCAATACCAGAATGACTGTTATTACGCCAAAAACCACTTCTCTGGGGATCGTGAAACCAAGCCTCCCTGCTATTTCCAGCCAGAATATATAAACATAAAGCCCGCTGGCAAAGGTAGCCGCCGCTAACACCCAGTCTACAACCCACACTTTGTTTCGCGCGGAACGGGAAAAAGGCGGATAAATGAGAAACGCGATTAAAGAAATATACGCCCAGTGCATTGAACGCACCTGGATTTCCGCCAGAGTGCCAAAACCCGCATTATAGAGCTGAAATAACACACCCGCTACAGCCACAACTGTAACAACGATAAAGGGGGCGCCTGTCAGTTCCCGTTTGTTATTCAACACAATTTTCTTGGCTTTGCCCTGCGGCAGTTCATCCATACCGACCTTCTTATATACAGAGATATTTACAGAGAATTAAGGCCGGTTGTTTCCGGCCTTATAAACAACTTTACTTACAGGCTACTCTAAAGGAATACCTCTTTCTTGATAGAAACGCAGAGCGCCCGGATGCAACGGAACAAGAGAGTGCCTAAACCCATCGAATGACATTTCAGCAAGCGATGGATGTACCTGGCGCAGAAAAGCCAAGCTCTCGTAAATTGACTTGGTAATCTGATAGACTAATTCCTCATCCATATCTTGGCTTACAACCAAAATATCCTGAATACCAATAGAGCGCACAGGTCTGTCAATCCCCCGGTAGGTTCCCGCCGGTATATAGGCAATATCGTAATAAGGGTATTGCTCTATAACTCGCTGTAATATGTCCTCTTCAAGATCCAATATCCTTATATCATTAAAAGCCGCAACGCTGGAAATAGCTCCAAGGGGCGGCGCGCCATGTGGTACGTTGACATCCAGCCTTCCGTCTCCAAGGGCCTCCGAGCCTTCAGCGTACGAAACAAAGCTGATATTCACATCGGCCATGGTAAGTCCCCAGAAAGGAAGTAATTCGCTAAACAACAGGGCGCCGCCGCCGCCGGCAGGCCCAATGTTGACCCTTCTGCCCCTTAGGTCCGCTATGCTGTAAATACCAGAGTCAGCAAAAACCAAAAATTGCAAAATGCTGTACTGTAATTTAGCAATACCGGCAAGGGGAATCGGCCCTATATCCGCATAGATACCCGTGCCGTGAAGCGCATTCCATGCGGAATAATAGTTGGTCATTGCTAAATCCACTTCGCCCCTTCCCAACATCAAAGGATTACCAGTAGAGCCTTGGGCGATAACGGCATTTACAGTCAAGTGGGGTATGCTGCCGGTTAATACTTCGGCAAGACCGGCCCCCACTATGTAGTAGGTTCCCCCAAGGCTGGCAGTTGCCAGGGAGAACACCAGCGGCCTGTCGCCGTCCCTACAGGCAGAAAACGAAAGCAATACTGCCGCCGACAATACCAAAACGCAAATTTTCCTCATAGTTCCCTCCGTAAAAAATATAAATACTGAAGATACGCATTTGCTGTACAACAAGATTTTCATATAATACCACATATATTATCCAATATCAAGTATATTTTATACAAAATATTTGATATTACATGCCAATAATACCCAATGCATGCTTACCCCTCCCCTCCCTCACTTGCGAATTATGCGAATGTTCCCCTCGGTAGCGTTCAGATACACATAATCGCCGGTCTTTATCTGGCTAATATCCGCCTGATCTACCATTGGCAGTTCGGCAATAATAGCCCCGATGGTTACAACCGATTCAGCTTCGATATTGATAATTCCCACAGGGCCAACGCCATTTTTCACGGCGTCATAGAGCATATAGGAGCCGCCGGTTGAACCTTTTGAATAAGGAAACACCAATACCTTTCCCTTTAGACACTCGCCCTCAATCTCGTGCTTCCGCTCAATAATTACGCCGGTTTTAGGGTTTACTGTTCCCATAAACGATATGGCGTCGCTAGTAACGATGGCTTCCCCTTCCACGACCCCGCCGACTACACAACGGCTTTTGATTGTAAATTCAGCCATGTAATTACGCCTCCCATTTTCCGGCAATCCCCGCGCGGATACATTCATCAAGGTTAAGTAAAACCGGCTGCAGGTTCCAAAGGCCGGGGGCATAATGAGCCATTTTTCCCGAATTGGTCGCAACGGTTTTATAATTCCGCTGAGTCAATGTACAGCAGAGTACGGGGCACGTATCGCAAATAATTTCCCCGCCCGCGTCAATAATAATTTTGCTGTACCCCATAGTATCCGCCAGATTTTTAACTGAACGGGCAATGCATACCCAAAGCCCACTCTTTAATTTTTTCCCTTCCAATAGCCGCGCAATATCCCGCATCTCAATAATAGAGACATGCGGACAGCCGATAACGACAAAGTCAATGGGGCCGCTTAACTCGAATTTCGCGCAAACTTCATCATATTCTTTTGGGCCGAAAACCACGGGCTTAATTGAATCATCAATAACTGAATTTTTATCCGGCGCTTCGGGAGTGTGGCCTATAATATGGTACAGGGCAACCGCGCCGGAAGATGCCATAGCGGCTCCCAGAGTTTTAAAGTTTTCTATCGAGGGGCAGTTATGCACGCCTTCCAAAACAGGCACATCCTTTCCGGCAAGTTTCCCGGCAAAGTAGCCGAGTACGGCATAATCTTTATCAGTGACAGGCTGCTTTTCCACTTTAATCAAATGAGTACCGCGTCGGTTCTTGTCCAAATGGAGCCCGCATTCCGGAACGCATCCGGTAAGCGCGGCGGCAAGCGCCGTAGGCCCTCCTTCCCTGTTTGTCCTTGCGCCTAACACTGAATTGGCGAAAACAATCGCTGAGGATTCGCCCCATGCAATATGCTCGCCAAACCGTGGGAAGTTTCCAGCGAGATAGGGAGTACAGCTATTGACCTCAATAGCGCCCATTTTCCGGTACGCCTCTGAAAGTTCTATCTGCTTTTGCGAAAAATCTTCAGGAAAGCCGATTTTTTTCCAGTCCTGATAATCTATTCCAATAGCATTAAGGGTCATGGGAATTTTAAAGACCGCGTCCCTGCTGGCTTCCTTTACGTAATTAAGCCCGGAATCGCCAGTTACACGGTAAGACACTCCCGGAGAATGGACATTTGTTATTTTGATCATCCGTTCAGCCCCGTAAATCTTTCCTAACGTAACTAGCACTTTCATGCTTTGCTGTACAGCCTTGCCATACTCACCATCAAGCATTGCCTGTTCTTCTTTGGTCAGCGTCATCGTTCTATCCTTCTGGCAGGGTTTAGCTGCGACGGGTTTGCAGATTGTGGTAGGAAACCTGCGCACGGGCTTCCCTTAAAGACATACCCTTTCGAATGTTCTCTTCCATAAGGGATTCTTTTTCAAAAATCTCCAGAGATGTAGCATAGACTTCGTCAAAGCGTTCTCTGGGAATTACCAAAACACCTGTGTCGTCTCCAAGAATAATGTCACCAGCTTTTACCTGGATTCCGGATATTGACACGATCCCGCCAACCTGGTCAACTTCCACACGGTCTTTACCGGTAACCATATAAAAACCTTTGGTAAAGATGGGATAACTTTGTTCATAAATGACTTCTAAATCCCTGCAAACGCCATCGATTATAGTGCCTTCAATGCCGCGGAGAGAAGAAGACAGCGACATGAGCCCGCCCCAAACCGTACCGTAATCTCTGCCGGCATTATCGATCACCACTACTTCGCCAGGCTGGACATCATCCAGAAAATCTCCTACCGTTCCTTTTTTAAGCCCGCAAGGTATATAGTGGACTGTAAACGCGGGGCCGCAAATTGCTTTGTTTTTTACAATCGGTTTTATGCCATTAAGGCCGCATGGAATTCCCAGGCGATCCATCGCGTCAGAAACTGTACAAGTCCCAAATTTCTTTAATTTATCAGCCTTTTCTTTATTGAAACCATCCGTCATATTGGTCGCTCCTTACTTATTGCTCATCAGCTTTGAAAATTGGTAAATCTCTATTGTTGTCTTTCCCTCTCTAAGCATCTGTAGCACCTTTTCTTCTTTTGCGGCTATGGCCATTGCTTTTTCAAGAACTGTTTCTATCTTTTCCTTTGATACAACGACAACTCCATCCCGGTCGCCAACGATCATGTCTCCGGCGGCAACTAAAAGGCCGCCGCAGATAATTGGCTGGCCGCTGATACCCACTATTTCCTTTTGGGTTCCGCCGGGATTTAAGCCCCTTGAAAATACCGGAAAGCCAAATTCTTGAATGTCATTGGCATCCCTGACAGCGCCATCAATAACAAGCCCGGCGATACCACGCTGCATACACGCAAGCGCCATAATTTCGCCGAAATGCCCCCTGCCAAACCCGCCCGCATCAACTACCAGCACCGAACCTGCCGGCGCTTCGTATATGGCCTTGTGAATTGCCACATTATCGGCAGGGCCGGCTTTTACCGTAAAAGCCGGCCCTGCCATCTTGCATGCAGGATCAACTGGCTTGATGCCGGAATCCATAGCGCCGCCTTTATCATTGGCATCGCAGATATTTCCCAGCGGCAGCTTTTTGTACGAATCAATAATCTTGTCCATAATAAAGTTCACTCCCTGGCTACTTGAGCATTTTCTCGTAATTATATTTCTCGTCAACTTCTATCATGGGAATCCCCGCTTTGATGTCAGCGATCATTGATTCCTCTTTCTGATAGAGTTCTTCCGATTTTTTTATTACATCTTCAAGCCGTTCAATTGGAATAATGACAACGCCGCTTTTGTCCCCAAAAACAATGTCCCCCGGACGCACTTGTACGCCGCCGAATTGAATCATGACGTTGGTCGCTTCTTCCATTACCCTGCCCCGCGCGGTAGCTACCACAGTCCCGCGCGCGTATACATTAAAGCCGCATTCCACGCAATCGTCCAAATCCCGGCAAGCGCCATCGATAACCACACCGGCCACCTTTTTCATTTTAGCGCCATTTGCAAGAATACCGCCCCAACAGGATGTGTCGAGCCTTCCTCCGTTATCAATAATAATGACATCGCCTTCCTCTGCAGCCTCGATAGCTTTTACTCCCAGGTGGTGTTTGCCTTTGGTAAGTCCGGCGGCAGTCATTTTAAGAGTAACCGCAGGGCCGGCAATTTTAGTGAAAGTATGCCACATGGGACGAATGCCATAAGTAGAACCTTTAAGCCCCAGCGCGTCCAAAGCATCGGAAACATTTGTAGTAGACAAACGCTTAAAAACTTCTCCGTATTTACCTTTAAAATCGCTCATATCTTCTCCTTAAAAAAATATTATGTATCGCGTTGTTTATACTTCCCTGGGCATGCAATCGCTGCCCTTTTGAAGAACGATCCGCCTGCGCCATGATTCCACGGTCTCAGGCTTGTCTTCACGGTAATGGGTTCCCCGGCTTTCTTCCCTCGCAAGAATAGCTTTTGCCATTAACCTGCCTATAGCCAAACGGTTTTTCAACTGGAATGAAACCGCGCTCTTTTCTTTTCCGTCTATAAACTTGAGTACTTTTTCAACCCCTTCTTTCCTTCTGACAACAGTCATTTCCTTGTAATAAAGGGATTCGCTTTCCGCGATAATTTTTAGTTCTTCAGAGTCAGCCAGAATATTTTTTGTTTCAATCTCAGGAGCGTTGTTGGCACAGCCGTTATTTTCGGCAAAGGCGGCGGCGGCGCGTCCTGCGCGAAAGCCGAACACTTGCGTATCCGAAAGATTGTTGCCCCCGGGCCGGTCTGAACCGTGTACCCCGCCAGTTACTTCGCCTGCCGCGTAGAGCCCTTCAACTCCGGTACTGCCGTTTTCGTCAATGATCACGCCGCCATTAAAATTCTGTACGGCAATGCCCAGCTCCAACGGCTGATGAGCCAAATCAATTCCAGCCTTTAACAGAGTCGCGTATGTTATCGGGGCTTTCTCCAAGAGTTCCGCTTTGGAAACATGAGTAACATCAAAATTTATTCCCCCATTGGAAAGACAGCGTCCGGCAAGGATTTCTTTGAAAATGGCTATATCCACATACTTTGCGTTAGTGCGTACCGAAAATGGATACGACATGGCTTTCAAATCCAGTGCCTCTTTCTCGCTGACCGCTCCGCTTACATACGATGATAAAAATTCTTTTCCATCTTTGTTTGACAGCTTCGGAATAAAGCGCCACATATGGCTATGGATTATAAACTTCATCCCGGGTTTCATAACGGCGGGGCCGCATTGGAAAAATTCCATGTTGGTAAAACGGCAGCCAGCATCATAGGCCATTGCCCAGCCTTCGCCGGTCTGGGTTGGAGCTGAGACATTGATGTTGAACATCGCAGTGGCGCCGCCTGTGGCAAGCACCACTGCGCCAGCGCCTATAAACACCGCCTTTCCGGCCTGAATGCCATAAGCTCCTTTTACCGCGCCATTCTGATCCTGAAAAAGCTTAAGGATTTTTGTGTTTTCAATTATCTTTAAACCTTTTTCAAGAGCGTGTTTTTTCAGAACTCTGACTATTTCCAGGCCAGTACTTCCGCCGCAGGTCAAGGAACGGGCTTTAGTACAGCCGGAAAGTTTTTGGGCGATTGGCTTCCCGTCCCTTGCGGCAAACTTCAGGCCCATGTCCATAAGTTCCCGCACTCTGTCCTCTGACTCTCTGGCCAAGATACGGCACAGGGCCGGATCGGCTAGGCCGCCGCCTGTTTGCAGAATATCCTGCTCAAAAATTTCAGGCGTATCGCCATCTGATCCATAATCGAAAGGGGCGTTAATACCCAACGCTTCGGAAGCGATTACGGTTGTACTGCCGCCAGCTTCGTAGGCGCTGTCTACAGCGACAACAACCTTTAACCGGGGATTCGCTTTTTTCGCTTCAAAAGCAGCGCGGCTTCCAGCAGCGCCGCCTCCGATAATCAGCACATCACATTGTATTTGTTCCATGTGACTTCACTCCACGTTGGGTATTTTATGGCAAATTCGCCTTAGGTTAATTTGCCCTCATTTGGGGCCGCACCATAGATGCCGCGTCAACCGGGCAGACCTCGATACACAGACCGCAGGCATCGCACTTTTCGTTGTTAATAATGGCGCCGGCCTTGGTAACTGAAATCGCGTCATACATACAGCTCCGCTTGCATACGCCGCACTTGGTACACTTGTTCGCATCAATCTTGGCAAATACACCTTCCTGGGCGCGCGCAACCTCGGATGTTTTTAGGATATTCGGCAGGGCAATCCCTATAATCTCGTTGATTGATTTGTAGCCCTTGGCATCCAGCCAATTGTTAATTTTTTCCGCCCAGCGCTTGCTTACATCATGCCCCTGAAGCAAAATGCCGATTCCTGACTGCACCAGCGTAGCGCCGCACATCATATATTTAATGATGTCCTGCCATTCCCAAACGCCAAGGCCGCCAATAATGGGAACATCGAGCTTGCGGGCGGCAATGGCACAGTTTTTAAGGCCGTACCCGATGAAATAGGGGCCGCCCCATCCGCCCTGCGCGCCGGGCCCGATGGGCCTGGCTGAATCAATATCCAGATCGAAACCGGAAAATCTCGCGGAAAGATTAATTGACTGGGCTCCGGCTTCTTCGCAAGCCTTCGCCACCGCGGATTGGTCAACAGTTTGGGGCGATACTTTTACGCTGAAAGGCTTCTTTAAGAGGTCTTTGCAGCTCTTTACAACTTCCGCCGTCATTTCGACAGCGCCGGAACCCATTTTTACGCCCATGTCAGCCGCAAATGGGCAGGATACATTCAATTCAACCCAGTCTGCCTTGGTCTCGTTTACCAGCTTAACCATTTCTATCCATTCCTCTATGGTTACTCCTGAAAGGCTGGCCATAATGATTCCTTTATCCCCAACTTCTTCCTTTGTTTTGTTGATGTCGGCCATGTACTCCTCGTAGCCAAAAGCCGAACATTCCTCAAGCGAATTCAAAGTGAACGCATGGGGCAGTTTTTCAGGATAGCCGGGATAATTCTTGTAATCATAAAGCTTAAACCGGGGCCGGGGGAACTTTCTTCCCATTTTGCCTTTTTCGCTAAAAAGAGATTTAACGATAGCGCCGCCGGCGCCGCCGTCAATGCCTTTTTTTGTCTGAATCCAGTCCATAGTCGGGGTATTGGAACCCACGATGATTGGATTGGGAAACTCTACCCCAGCCGCTTTTACTCTTAAGTCCGCCATTTTATCGCCTCCGTAAAGATATAATATATTATGGATATAGTATCATGTATACAATATCCATGTCAATGATTTTTTCAATCTTTTTTACGCCTTTCAGCGCCCCAATATGTTTTACGTTGCCTTGTAGAAAAGCAGCGGACATCCTATAATGCCTTGGGGCCATAGCGACATACATTATTTTCCGCCAGCGCGCCAGTTCTGTAATTTAGGATAAATAGTTGGCTTTAACAGGATTGCATTACATTGGGGCTATTTTGGTTTTTTCCCTCATCACTGTTGCGGGATTGTATTCCGGGAAAAAAGTAAAAAACGCCAGTGATTTTAAGTACGGTAGCGGAAAGTCCGGCGCAGGCATTATAGTAGGCACCATTGTGGGAACGGTAATCGGCGGCTCGTCTACAGTCGGAACAGCGCAGCTTGCCTTTAATTACGGATTGTCCGCATGGTGGTTTACCCTTGGCAGCGGCCTTGGTTTTGTAATTATGCTTCTTTTCTTCTCCGGCCCGATCTACAAAAACGGCATAGTAACGCTGCCGCAGATTTTTTCCAAAGAATATGGCGAAAAGGCCGGCTTTACCGCGACTATACTCAACTCAATCGGGACTTTTTTAAGCGTGGTAATCCAGATTCTCTCTGGAGTGGCTCTTATTACTGCCGTTAGCAATATAGGCCCAATTGCCGCCATAGCCATTATGATTATTCTTATTTTTGTGTACATTATATTCGGCGGCATATGGGGCGCTGGCTATGTGGGGATTATAAAAACAATACTTGTTTACGCTGCCATTGGCTTATGCGGCATACTTGTCTTAAGTTTACAGGGCGGGCTTGGCGTATTCTTTTCCTCGCTCCCAACGGAACGGTATTTTAACCTTTTTGCGAGAGGCGTTGCTATAGACAGCGGCGCCGGGATCTCCCTTATTTTTGGCACCCTGACAACACAGATATTTATTCAAGCGCTGTTAATGTCACGCACACTGGAAATTGCAAGAAAAAGCCTTTTAATAACCGCGATCCTGGTACCCCTTGCTGGTATTGGCGGTATTCTTGTCGGGTATTACATGAAGCTAAACTACCCTGAAATTGTGCCCGGAACGGCTTTACCGCTTTTTGTTATGTTAAAAACTCCGCCCCTGCTTGCGGGGATCACCTTGGCGGCCTTGCTTGTAGCCTTGGTAGGAACAGGGGCCGGCTTGATGCTTGGCATAAGCACAATGCTTTCAAACAACATATATGGAAAATACATTGGCAAAAAAGCGGGCGGTAAACAAGAGCTTTTTGCAAACCGCTTTTCCATTGTGCTGATTCTTGTCATTGCCGCTGTTTTTACTTCAAGATATGTAGGCTCATTGATTTTGGAATGGAGCTTCCTTGCCATGGGGTTGCGCGGAGTTGTCAGTTTTGGGCCGTTGTGTACGGCTCTTTTCCTTCCGGGCAAAATCAAACCGGTTTACGTGCAAACCGCCATGATCATGGGAATCGCGTTACTTCTACTGGGCAGGTATATACTTCCGCCGCATATTGATCCGCTCTTTTTGGGAGCGGCTGCTAATGTATCAGTGCTGGCTATAGGATTGGCGAAGCAACGGGGATAACACGCGAATATGGCAGACATCCGCGAAGGCTGTGCGCTAGGGGCGGCAATACCGCGCGAAGGCGTAGGCGCTGTGGTTGTGGATGCTCTCGAAGTTTTCGGCCTCCACGGAAAAGCATGGGAACTGATCCATCTTCCTGATTGTAATGTACACGTCCCTGACTAAATCTTCAACAAACTTGGGGTTGTCGTAGGAGCGCTCCGTGATGTATTTTTCATCCTCCCGCTTTACAAGCGAATACACCGGGCTTGATGCGGCGGCTTCCACCAGCGCTATGATGTCCTCGATCCAGAAAAAGGGGCCCAGTTCCAGTTCCACCGTAACAATGCCGCGCTGGTTGTGCGCCCCCCGGTCGGAAATGGCGCGTGAACAGGGGCAGACGGTGCTAACCGGTACGGAAACCGCCACGGTGAAGTTCTTGTCCGAAAAGGCATCCCGGCCGCCCTCGCTGCCCTCTGCGCCGCCACTTGCGCTGGCGGCCTTCTTTGACACCCTGCCCCGGTAGCGGCATTGATACGAGACAATCCCCGGAAGCAGTGTTACCGGAGCTTTTTTTTCCACAAAATACGGGAAGGTCATGGAACCGAAGGCGGATTGGGCCTGTAAGTCTTCCTGTACGCGGGAAAGCATTTCCAGAAACCGGGGCATGGAAAGATTCTCCCGGAAGCCGTGAAAGATTTCGACAAAACGGCTCATGTGGGTTCCCTTGAAGTGCTGGGGGAGATCGGCGAAAAGGTCTACCACGGCGGTGGTGTGTTGTATTTTGTTTACCTTGTCCTGCACCCAAATGGGGTATTCAAGACCCTTTACCCCCACTTTCGACAGGGGGACTTCCCGGTCGTCCGGCTGATTTTGGACATCCGGCATGGAAAAGGCGTCAATCACCGTTTGCTCCACCTCTTTCCTCCGCGGCCTGCGCCACATTCCGCATGAGCATGGCGATTGTCATGGGCCCCACCCCGCCGGGAACCGGGGTAATCCAGCCGGCGGCTTCGGCGGCTCCGTCAAAATCAACATCCCCCGCAAGGTGATATCCCCTGGCGGATGTATCAGCTACCCGGTTTACGCCTACATCAATAACCGCGGCCCCTTTTTTGATCATGTCCTTTTTTATAAGGCCGGGTGTTCCCGCCGCCGCAATCAGAATGTCCGCCTGCCGGGTATGAAACGGAAGGTCTTTGGTTCCCGTGTGGCAGAGCGTAACAGTGGCGTTCAGTTCCCGCCGGGCAAGGAGTACCGCCAGAGGTTTTCCGACAATGTTGGAACGTCCAACCACTACGGCGTGCGCCCCCTTGGTGGGGATGTTCTGCCCCTTCAGCAAATCCAGCACCCCGTGGGGCGTACAGGGCAGAAAGCCCGGCCTTCCCAAAAGGAGCTTGCCCACATTAACCGGGTGAAAGCAGTCCACATCCTTGCCCGGTTCTATCGCGGTGATAACCGCTTCCTCCCGGATATGGGCGGGCAGGGGAAGCTGGACAAGAATGCCGTGAACGCTTTTGTCGGCATTAATGGAGGCAATAAGGGAAAGGAGCTGCGCTTCGGTGGTTGTTTCGCTCAGGCGAATATCCCTGCCTTCCATGCCCGCGGCGGCAAGGGCCTTTTGCTTGGCGGTTACGTAGGAAAGGCTTGCGGGGTCTTCCCCCACAAGGATTACCGCAAGGCAGGGGGTAACGCCCCGTTCCTTCAAACGCTCCGTGCGCTGGCGGGCTTCTTCCCGTAACGCTGCCGCCGCCGCTTTGCCGTCAATTACTATCGCGCTCATTCTGTGTCATTGTCTCCTTTGCGTGTTAGCCTATTGTAACCGATTGTTGGCGTCTTGTCAGGGAAACTGGCGTTGGGTGTGGTAGAATGATTTGTAGTGTCATGGTATGCTACTATAACACAGGGGATGTTATGGAAAAAGGAATCGACAGTGTTGTTGTAGGGGACATTCAAACCAATTGCTGGCTTTACGCCTTGGATGAGGTTGCGGGAGCGGACGGAAGGCGGCCCTGCGTGGTTATCGATCCGGGGGGCGAGGCTGAATTGATTGCCTCCCGCCTGAAAAAACTTGGCTGGTACGCGCGCTATATATTTTTTACCCACGGGCATTTTGACCATCTGGCGGGGTTGGCGGGCCTGCTTGCCGGACATGAAAAAGGCCTTTTCGGGGACGGCCCCCTTCCAAAAACCGGCATTCATCCGGGGGACGCCCACTACTTGGGAAAGATCGCCCTGAGCGCCCACCGGGACAGCATGACCGCCGCCGGGGGAAGTCCGGCTTATGTGGACGCTCTGTGGGAGCCTGTGCCGGAAGCGGACATTCTTTTCGGGGAAGGGGATACCGCCGGGCCGTTTACCGTGCTGCACGTGCCGGGCCATACCGCGGGGAGCGTGTGCTTTTACGATGAAAAAGCCGGCGTCCTTTTTACCGGGGACACCTTGTTTCAGGGGGACTATGGCCGCACGGATTTGCCCGGAGGGAACTGGGAACAGTTGCGCCTGAGCCTTAAACGACTCCTTTCTATGAAAGGAGAAACGATAGTCTGCCCCGGACACGGCGGCGGAACAACCATCAAAGAAGAAAGGAGCGTACACAATGGTACAATTTAAATGTTACGTCTGCGGCAATGCCGCCCCTCTGGACACACGGGTCAGCCTCTGCGGTTGCGGTGGGCTGTATCAACTGGATTTCACGCCGCCTGAGTACAAGCCCGCGCTGGTAGACACCGCCGAATGGAATATCTTCCGTTACCGGGCTTTTATGCCGCCCCTTGGCGAAGGCTGGCGGGAAGTAACGCTTGGCGAAGGAATGACCGCCACGCTGGAATACCGGGAAAAGCTCTGGTTCAAGCTCGACTACGCCATGCCGACCCTCTCTTTCAAAGACCGGGGAGCCGCCGCGCTTGTCTGGCTCTGCAAAACCATTGGCGTAGAAAACGTGGTGCAGGATTCAAGCGGCAACGCCGGCAACTCGGTGGCGGCTTACTGCGCCCGTGCCGGCATTGGCTGCCAGATATTCGTGCCGAAAGGAACTTCCCCCTCAAAGATCAAAATGATCGAGGCGCACGGAGCGCAGTGTGTTGTCTTTGACGGCAGCCGGGACGAGACCGCCGACGCCTGCCGGAAAATGGCGCTTACCGGGGGCCGCTATTACGCAAACCACGTCTACAACCCCATGTTCTATCAGGGCACAAAGACCTTTATCTACGAAGTGTACGAGCAGCTTGGCAGAATCCCCAGTAACCTGTTTATTCCGGTGGGCAATGGCACGCTGTTTTTGGGCTGCCAGATTGCCCTAAACGAACTGCGGGCGGCGGGTTGTATCGACAGCCTGCCCCGCCTCTTTATCGTGCAGAGCGAGCGTTGCGCCCCGTTGTACAACGCCGGGGATACGCCGCGCGGCGTTGTGCCGGAGCCGACCTATGCCGAAGGTATCGCCATAGGAAAGCCCATGCGTGGGAAGGAAATCCTGTCGAACACCGCCTACGCCGGGCAGCGTGTTGTTATCACCTCGCCCGAGGCTGGCATTCTGCCTGCCCGCGAGGAACTTGGCCGGGGTGGCTTCCACGTGGAGCATACCACCGCCGCCGTGTACGCGGCCTACCTCGCCTACACAGCGGAAAAGGGCCTTGAAGGCGACAGCCTGATTCCCCTTTGCGGGGCGGGGCTGAAAAGCGATAAGTAGAAGGGCCGTGAGGCAAGGCGGGCGGGTGGCGGCAAACAGGAGCCAGAAGGGTGACAATAGACATAGAGTATGCCGAGGACAGCGGGCTTTTGCCGCTGCACATAGAGCATGACTTTAACTGGCTTATGCGCGTAGATATACAAGCCTTAACAGAAGGCGTTTATGAGTTATAAAGGGGAGAGTTAGGTATGGGAAGCGCAGAAAATGGCAGTAAAGCATATTGGCTATTGATAGCCGCGCCTGTATTTGTGATTGCGGTGTTGGCGGCGACCTGCTTTCCGGTAGTACACTTTGGTGATAACCAAATACGGGTGTTTACGCTGCAGCGAGTGGGATTTGACGGCAGGTGGTTTGAAGGCCGGGTGTTTGGGGATCATGTGTTGGAAACCGAATATGGGGAAATAAGGCTTAACAGGCGGGCGTTAATATCTGCAGACAACGTTGTGCACGGCAGAAGAACAGACAGCTATCACCTGAGTTCGATACGCCCTGAGAGCTTTTTTAACGGGCTGGCAAGCCATACCCTTGTGGTAGAAGGCATAACAATACCGCCCAATGTGAAGATTTGGTTTGACAGCAACCAACGAATTAGCCTTTTAGAGATAGCTTTCCCCGATTCCGCGTTAGTACGATATTTTCAGGAGATAGAAGTTTCTGGTATCCCCCTTATGGCGGGGAGGATTAATTTTGCGCGACCCGGGGCCACTGCAGATATTGAGATAGACCCCCTTTGGCCCGATTATATAGAACTGGCAGATGCAACTATCATTGATTTTACACCGATAGCTGCCCCCGATTTGCACATTTATAAAGAAGACGCGCTTTGGAGAATAAGTGGTAGAACAGCCGTGAAATCACCGGGCGAGACCGAATTCACCATGTACAGATCAATCACCTTCAGGCCACACTGGGGGGAGTTTATCGAAGGCGAGCTGGTTGAGTAGGGCTGGTTGCGCAAAGTGCCTGACACCAAAGCCACATGCTTCGCCCCTGCACAAGTTCCCTTACAAAGCGGGCCGCCTCATCCGCGCCGGGCTAGAGTCCCTGCCGGGGCTTTTGGCGGGAACGCATGGCTCACGCGCGGCGGGGGCATTGCTGGAGGGCTTACCCGTAATTCCGGGCGTATCTGTCCAGCACCTCGTATATCATTGTCTGATACTTCGTGTCGTTTTTTTCCGCGTGTTTTTTGAAAAAAGCGACGCTTCTGCCGCTTAAAGCTATGGTTACCTTTACCTTTGGCTCCTTCAGAATCAACTCTTCGGGCGGAGGCAAAAAATCACTAATCCGTTTGGCGCTTTTAAACGATTTAGCAATGTCCAAAGGAGCTTTAACGTAGGTTATTTTTTTCTCGCTCATACTTAATCCTTCCTTCCCGCCAGTATCCGGCGCCGATTATACGGAGGTTTTCGCCTCTTACGGTAAATCGCACTGTAACTATGCCCGTTCCGTCATGCCCAACGCAAAAAAACCTTTTCTCTTTGCCTGAATGCTTTTCATCTTCCAGTATAACACGGCTCTTGTCAAGAAACGCCCTTTGCGCCGTTTCAAATGAGACATTGTGTTTTTCTATGTTTTTAAGGTTTTTCTCCTTGTCCCACTCAAACGTCATACATATAATTATATGCTATAATTGCCATACTATCAAGGCTTTTCACGTTTTTTCCAAGGCTGGTAGCCGCGTGCGCCTGTGGTTTCATTCATTGCCTGTTCGGGCTTGCCGCGCCTGCCGCCGCCTAAGAGCCTGCCGGAAAAGGGCGTCGGCGTTAACCCGGTCGTCCACGCCGGTAAGGGGAGATGTCCCCTCGCCGTTTACGCTGCGGAAAAGGGGGCCGGGGCGGGGGCTGTACGCCCAGCTCTTTTCGTTGTTTAGCAGGTGATCCAGCACCGTCGTAACCGCGAGGCTGAAATATACAAGGGCGGCGTTGTTCTTTGTCTTTGGCCCCAGAAGGGCGTCCAGCCGCATGGAAAGGGGGTTGGGAATCTCGAACACATACGGCTCCCAAGGGTTGTTAATGCCGTCGCAAAAAGCCCTCGCCTCGGCTCCCCCGGCCCGTGTCCCCCGTTCTATGCCTGCCGCTACAACGCTAAAGTACTTTCGCAGTTTTCTGATTTCCGCGTACAAAGGCTCAATTTCCCCCTTCCGGAAAGGAGGAGGCACAAGCGATTCAAACTTGTAAAACGGCAGAAAGTACAGGCGTTTAAGCCAGTGCAGTTCCGTGATAACCCTTTTGTTGTACATCGAGGCGTGTTCCTCACGGGGGCCTTCCAGAACGCGAACATGATCCGCCAGCCGGGGAAGGTACTCCTTTCCGATGCTCGTTTCAATGTAATAGCGCCAGTTGTTGATAATGCCCCCCAGCGAGGAACTTAACTCCTCAACCCCGCCTGCCGGATCACGGGTGGAGCCAAAGGAAACATGGCGGACGGCGAAAAAAAGCTCTTCCAGAATGTGCATAAGAACGATTACCTGCTGCATGGGATCGGTGGGGGCCACGTTGACAACCCCCCTTTTCATCCCAAGCGTGTCCGCGAAGTAGGGGTACAAGTCGGGGTAGGAAGGAAGCCGCTCCCAGCCCGCCGCGGGAAAAAGGATTTCCAGCGTTTTAAGACCCCGATCCAGAGCCCTCTTTTCCGCCTCCTGGGACGCCCGGCGGGATTTTTCTTCCTCAGAAATCTCTTTCTCTTTGCCTTCATCTTCCACTTCGCTATTGCCGCCGCTTTCCGCTTCCGTGCCGCCTGCCGCTTCGGAGCCGCCAGAGCTATCCTGCCCGCCGGCAGCCTGCGCCCGCTGCGGCTTGGAGTCCGGCTTATCGTCCTTGGCAAGACCCTGCATGGCAAGAGCGGCGGGGTTTATTTGATCGTCTTCGGTAACGTTAAGAAGGGACATAATCCGGTTTTTCCGCTCCGTGAAAAACCGCTCGTATGGCACATAGCTGGCAGAAAGCGCCTTCATTAAAAGGGGATAAAGCAGATAGTGAACATTCAGGCGTATCCCGGAAAAGGCGGACAGGGCGGTGCGGATAGGCTCCTGACATTTCCTTTCGGCCTCGGCGGGGTTTTCAAGGTACAAGAGTTTATATAGCACCTTGTAAGCGCCCCGGATATGAGCGTCCATGTCCAAAAGTTCCAGAATAAAGAGGGGCCGGTACACCGCCCTGAGTATGCCCGCGAAATCGCTTACCCTCGCGTTTCTGGAACTGCCTTGTATTCTGGCAAGCTCCGAGGAGATTTTTTCGATATCCCAATGCCGTATGGTGTCAAGGATGGAGTACGCCAGCGGGGCGCTTTTTTTTAGCCGCTCCGTCCGCAAAAGGTTGTTCCGGGGAAGCAGGTTGCGGGTAGAAAGCACCAGAACTTCGATAATTCTGTAGTATTCCGGCATACGGCGGGCCGCGAACAGGGGGCTTACATAATCCGGAACATCGCCAAACAGGGAGATCATGGATTGAAACACCTGCATGGGGGATTTAATGTCAAACTCGCTCTGTCCGGCGAATCTGTCCATTTTTATCCTGTCCCAGTACGACGCTTTAACGGGAACCGATGGGTCGTCGGCCGGGTCAATGTCCTTTTTGCGAAGGGCTTTTCCTTTGGCGAGCATCTCCTCGGAAATATCCGGGATGTCAAGGGATGTCCTTTCCCGGTTTGGGGGCGAGGTATAGCTGGGGCGGTCGCCTATTTTTACGTGTACCCGCTCGCGCCGTGCCCGCTGCCATGCGGGGTCTTGAACATCGGACTTCTCGTAGCCTACTTCCCCGCCCAATTTCTTGATAAGCAGTTCGGCTTCTTCTCTTTCTAGGTTTGAAACCCCAAGTTTTTCCCGCACCCGGCTTAATTCACCGGGGGCGTACACCGCTTTGTTTTTTTTGGTCATGCCTACACCCGCAGATAGATTTTTTCACATATTCCCCAAAGATTACATACCTCTAGCGCCTCTCCATCTGTGTTTACCACGGCTCCGTTAAAAACCCCAAGCGGGTTTTCGTAGTCCGAGTTAAAAAGCACAAGGTTTCTGGCGTCGCGCCGGGGCTGTTTGGGCGTAAAATTAAGATCAACCATTCCTTCCGTATCCTGTATAACCCAGTCCGATTCGCGGCCCCCGTTGCGGGTTATCTTTACCGGCGGCAGGGGCGTCAGGCGGCCATTAACCCAAAGGGCGTTTTCGTTGTTCCGGTACGGCTCCCGTGCCTGATTCTCCCCCAAGGCGAACCCGAAGCGCCGGTTCCGCTCGTCAAAGCCCATTCCCGCGCACCACGTACAGCGCATCCGGTAGGGGTAATAGCCCTTGAAATCGCAGAACAGCCCTGAGGTTGTGGCGGGGTCGAAGTAAATATGCCGCCCGCCGGAAACCACATTCCCCCGTACCGCCGCCAGCGTTTTATAGGCGCACATATTCCGGCGCTCGGAAAACAACAGGCTTACCGCCATTGGCGTGGCCGTTTCCGTGCCAAGTTCAAGGGTCAGGTGGGCCGTAAAAGCGGGCCTGCGGCCCCTGGGCTTAATATCCAACTCCAGCGTGATTCTTTCGGCGTCAAGCCACGAGTGGGCCCGGAAAAAGAACCCCAAAGAGCGGCTGTCGACCGAGGAATTGTCGGGAAAGCGGGGCAGGTTCCACCAGCCGCCGGGAATCGTTTTTTTGAACTCCAGCCGCTCCTTGGTTTCCTTGTCGTACATAAGCACAAAGGCGGTACGGTAATATTTAAGATTGCAAAGCCGGGCCTGAAGAACATAGCGGTCGTCCTGAATGATAAAGGACTCCCACTCCTTTATGCGGGAACCTTTTACCGCCCGTGGAAGGGGAAACGGGTAGGGCCGGTGGACGCTTAAAAGGTCTACTTCCTCAAACGCCTTTGTCCACGTTCCCTGAAGGGGGGTTCCCTTTTCTACCGGAGCGGTGCGGCTTTCCTGTATCTCTCTTACATACATCAAGACGATTTTAGCACGAACAGGCGTAATTTACAATCAACTATACTGGTAAGACGGGGCGAAATCAATTTTCGTTAAAAAACGCATTTTTTTGCGTAATTTATCGCATATTTCTTGATATTTTGTTGAAAAAGCCTTGACCTGCGGGCTTTATTTTCGTATCTTTAATGTAACACTGAAGATGCGTTATTGGTTGTTGCCCTTCGGGTAGCGGCTAATCTGTTTTACAACATGATAGTTCATCAGGCGTGTCTCAGTTGGCCTCCCGGGTTTCCTCACCTCCTTTTCCCGGGGGGCTTTTTTTTGTACTTTTTTCGCGGTATACTGTACCGTATGAAGCATATAGTGGCTCAAGGCTATTCCCATTTGCCGGTTATTCTTTCCGCTCTTTTTCTTCTTGGGGCCGGAGCCCTTTTTTCCGGCTGCTACACGATACGGCAGGGGACGGCGATGCTTGGCTACCTGAACCGGGCCGTTCCTCTGGAAACGCTGGCCACGAGGGAGGGGGCGAGCGAAGAAGACCGCCTTTTCGCCGAAAGGGTGGAAAGTATGCGCGCGTTTGCCGTGGAATACCTTGGCTTACAGGGAAGGAGCTTTACGACCTATGTGGCCCTTGACAGGAATTTTCTGGCAGCCGTGGTTTCCGCCAGCGCCGCCGATTCCTTTGCCCGCCATTACTGGTGGTTTCCGGTGGTGGGAAGGCTCCCCTACAAGGGTTTTTTCAATGTCCAAGATGCCCGCAGGGAGCAGGCCCGGCTTGAAAGAAAGGGGCTGGACGTGTGGGTGCGGGGGGTCGGCGCTTTCAGTACGCTTGGCTGGTTCCGTGATCCTCTGTACTCCTTTATGCGGGAGTATTCAGACCGGGAACTGGTTGACCTTATTATTCACGAGCTGGTTCACGAAACGATATGGCTTAGAAACCATGTCCAGTTTAACGAGCAGTTGGCCCAGTTCATAGGCGTAGAGGGCGCGCGGCTGTTCATGGAGCGGATGGGCATTGAGGAGGACGAGGCGGCTATTGCCAAGCGGAGGGCCGACAGAACCGCCTACTTTGCCTTCCTTCAGGGTCTTATCGCCGAACTGGAAGAGCTGTACGCAAGCGGTATGCCGCGGGAAGAAACATTGGCGCGCAAGGACGAAATCATTGCCGCCGCCAAGCTCAGGTTCGAGGCGGACTACGACTCTCTGTTCTACACCGACACGTTCCGCTTCTTTATTGATCTTCCGGTGAATAACGCCTACCTTGACCTGTTTAGGCTCTACCACGAAGAAGACCATTTTTTCAGAGACCTTTTTCAGCGGTCGGGGGCCGATCTTCCGGGTCTTGTCGCCGCCGCCCGGACGCTTAATCCCCGCCAGAGAAGGGGGGCTGATCCCCGGATGGAACTGGAGCGGGCGCTAGGGCTACGGTGATCCCCCCCCCGCCGCGCATGAGCCAACATTCCCGCATAAAGCTCCGGCAGGGGAGGATATACGGTTTAAGAATCCCGCGTGGGGAACCCGCTCCGGAGCCTCGGTCTCCTACGCGGAAACTCCACGCAAATGGCTTCTTAAACCGTATATCCTCCCCTGCCGGGCATTGTGCTAGAGGCTCACGCGCAGCGGGGGCATTGCTGGGGGCCTTCCCGGCGGAGCCGGGAAGGCTGTGAGAAGCGTGCCGGGAGCATAAAAATTTTTGAAAAAGAATTCGTAAATACATTGACGTTTCGCCAATAGCTGGATATACTCTCTTTTGATGATGCGCGTTATAACTGACAACGTAGTTTCCCCGCCTGTAGGACTGCCGTTGCAGGCGGCTGTTGCGGGTAACGTTACCCCCCCCCCCCCCCCCCCCCCCCCCCCCCACCTCTTTTC
>Ga0123355_10002597_pt1 | contig 25612 bp, 17 predicted proteins | sample TergutEmb28metaG_3_FD_89872 | JGI IMG/M metagenome (GOLD analysis project Ga0123355, IMG submission 89872) | Embiratermes neotenicus P1 segment gut microbial communities from Petit-Saut dam, French Guiana - Emb289 P1 | ecosystem: Host-associated > Arthropoda: Insects > Digestive system > Gut ...
ATAAGGTCAAGGCTGACGAGGTGTTTTTCTCTAAGTACTCCCAAGTCAACATTAGAAACATTGCTCATTTTGAGCAGCCCAAAACGCTCCCGTTTGTCAGTAGATTCGTACGCTAACTTTGCCACTGTACCCATACGGCTGTCTTGTACAATACTTGTATACGGTAGTCCGCTTTGGTTGCGTGCCAATCTGACTCTGCTAGAAATTACTATATCCTCTATTCTCATAAAAATCTATTATTGAACTGCTTTGAACGGCTAGTCGCACCACAGTCATGTAGCTGTCGGCGAGCCACCGACAGGCGTGTACTTATTCGTACACAACTTAGGTGGCGAACCGAACGCAACATGAATGTGGTGATGAATAGCCGTTCAAAGCTCCCTCATTCTCTTTTGTATCCGCCCCGCCTCCTCATAATCCTCCTGAGCAATAGCAATCTCTAATTGTTTTGCAAGGATATTGTATTCTTTTGTTTTTGAGGCTATTGTTTGAGTTCTTTGATTTGCATTGGTATCGGCGTATGGGGTTTTTCCTGTATGCTTGGTTGCAAGTTGTACATCGTTGATTATGGGCATCAACGCTTGCCTAAATACAGTATAACACATCTCACAACCCAGATAACCCGTATCCTTGAACCGCTTAAAATTGATACCGCAACTCTGACATTTTTCGTCACGCACATTAAGTAGTGTCGGACCTGCAAATGCTGACAAAATTGAGTTTGCTCCTATCACCTCGAATAGTCCCGAAGCCACAGCACACCTCTCGCAAAAAACAGTCTTTTGCGCTCCGTCACCCGAAAGACTTGCAAAAGACCTATAGTTGTGGCTACAATCTACTCCGCAATTATCGCATTTCATACCAATATATTATAACACTAAGTGCCGGCAATGTCAAGAAGTTTTTTCGGATAAAAATTCACTTATCTAATCCGGCACCTTAAAAAATTTGTCGTTTATAAACCGCTCTGTTTGTCTATAATTAGCGTAACAATGTTGGCAAGATTTTTTGACAAACTTATTACCCTTGCGGGAGTCTATCTCCTAGTCCTAATTTGGGCGGGATATTTTTTACCTAGAGAGGACAGATTATTTGTAAGTTTTGTTATTGCTGTGGCTATAACGGGACTACTATTTTTGTTTGTAAAACGCAAAAAAAAAGCCGAAGGACAGCTCACCAAACTTCAGCTAGAACATATGGAAGAAGTTATGGGGCAATTTGCCTTTAGCGACCCTGCACATAACATCAAATTTTTTGCCGAGACCTTGGGCAAAGTGTACTCTACTACAGCTTACACTAATTATCTGACAGTCACTCACAGTGAGCGCACTACAATAGTTTTTCCTTTTATGCGACTTATCAAGCTGACAATGGCTGACTTGTCCGAAATGTATGCCTCTGTGACAACTATTCATCCAAAGTCGCCTATCCTTATACTGACGATTGAGGGGGCGACAAAATCAGCCGAGGACACCGCCTTAGCTCTTGCCGAACGCAAAGTAACAATCCTTAGCAAAACCGAAGTGTACAAAACTTTAGGCGAACTAGAATCTTATCCGCCAATAACCGTAGTTATCAAAAAGAAAAACCGCCGAAAAATAAGCGAAGTTTTTGCCGGTGCATTATCACCAAAACTAGCCCGCCGTTATCTGATGATAGCCGGCTTTATGCTACTCACATCTTTCTTTGTCCCGATGTCTATATATTATATACTCTTTGCATCATTTGTCACAGTCCTCGCCATCGCCTGCAAGCTAAATGTCACCGAACTACTAAAAAGCAAGAGCAAATAGTGTGTGTGATAGGTGTTCCATTCTGCCACTTGAATAATAAGCAGTCCGACATTTTTAAGTTTTCATTACCCTTTTTCATTCCCTATCGTTGTTGCCATATCGTGACCAGGCAACACTGAAGTATCGGCATTTAGTGTACTAAACAATTTGTTTAGCGACCTCATCATCTCGGCATAGTTGCCTCCCGGAAAATCAGTACGACCCATTCCGCCGCAGAAAAGTGTATCTCCGCTGAATAAAATTTTGTTTGTTTTGCTTGCTCCCATTTGAATATCGCCTTTAGCCAAAAAACAAACGCTGCCCGGACTATGCCCCGGAGTATGAATAGTTTTAATAGATACATTCCCTATCTTATACTCAAACCCGTCTTCAATAAGCACATCGGCATCAAATCTTTCAAAACTCCTATGCCCTATCTCCTCTGCTATCTTGCTGTCAAGTCTTGTAAAAGGTGAGTCAAGCGTATGGATATAAATCTTTGCACCGTCGCATTGCAAAGCCGCCGCTCCGCCCACATGGTCAAAATGTCCATGCGTCAAAAAGACGGCATCACATCTAAGCCCCTTAGACTTGAGAAAATCATTGACCTCATGATAGCTTTGAGGGTCAATAACAACCGCCGACTTGTCGTCATACAAAATATAGGTATTATTGGCTATGTAGCCTGTTATAAGTATCTTTAGGTTAATCATAATGTTTTTTTCAATGCTCAATGCTCAGTTCTCAATTCTCAATGGTTGACAAATAATACTAAGACCTTCATTGAGCATTGTGCCTTTGTATCATTGTCCTTGATTTTTTTCCGTTTTAGTAATGCTACCATCCACAGTAGCAACAACGCACCTCCGCCCCATATTCCCCACGGCGGAATATCACCGCCGATGTTTCCGCAAAAAGGAATCATTGTTGTTAGGAGATTTTGCATTGCATTTGAGGGTAAAACTATCTCATATTCTGTGGGTATGTTTACATCAAAAGTAAGGGTATATCCATCATCGCTTATGGTTACATTGCTTATTACAATTTGACTATTCCAATTCCTAAAGCTACGGTTGCTACTGCCTTGATAGCTTAGCATAGTTCGATTTCTGTCTCGTCCGCCCTCACTATCGCCTATGCTTTGGCGAGTTGTACCATTGAGATAAGTGTGGTCTATGCTATGACCGCCACGCATTACCTCAAGCATATTCGGCGGTCCGTGCATATTTCCCACCATTCGATTACCTTCCATACCTGCATTTCGGTCAACACGATAGACCAAAAGCCCTTCTCCCGGTAGTGCGTAATGATTATGACCTCTCATCTGAAATTGCGCACTGTCCCAAGTGCCTGCACGGCTACGAAATTCTACAACAAAAAACTCACCATCAAATACAGGGCTAGCTATCCTAAAAGCCATAACATCGTCAGCCGTTGCCGTTGCTAGTGCCGTAAGCTCAAAGCCTGTACCGCTCTCTGTTATCCACGGTTTATTATCCTCGTCAATCCACCCCATCTCATACCTAAAAAAAGTATTGAGGGTCTGTGGCATTGCCATCGTACTATCCATTAAGTCCCACCGCCCAAAGGGTCTGTTTTGGTGGTTTTCGTAATTGTATAAGTCAGGGATACCTAAGATATGGGCGGTCTCGTGCATATGGACACCCAAAAAGCCTAGATTGCTCTCATAGTATATACAAGTTACTGCCCCTCTATCTCTGTCAAAATTAAAACTGTCAAAACCCATCATATACCTTTGCGGAATAACATATCCGCTAGTGCCGTCGGGGTTAAGACTATTGATTCTTACTCTGTCAATTCCGTCTTGCAAAAATATCCCTCTATCCCTACCGTTCCAAAAACCTTGCGGAACATAAAAAGCATTGCTAATAGCATTCATCATAACGGTTTGGTTAGAGTTAAAATACAGCTCAAATTGATGTGGCCACAGCATATCCGCCCAATCCCCCGGACTTCCTCCAAAAATAAAGGTGATACTATTGATTCTGCCTTGATTGCCAAAGGTCGGGTTGCTAAGTCCGTCAGTATTTTGGATATATGGTCTAGCCATCTCAAAAAGCTCTACAAGTAACGACTGCCTACGATAAAATTGATCCACATGAGGGCGAGCATTACGACCCCGTCCGATTGTGCGGTTGTCATAACCTACAGGATTGACCACTGTTGGATTGCTAGGGACATTGCCATATCCGTCCGACCGATAACGGGGCATAAAATAGGCTCTAGGACGACTTGCCCTAAAAGAACCGCCCATATCATTAGTAACAAATCTTGTCTCAAAATTAAGCTGTCCAAACGACATCTCATTCCAATAATTTTGGACACTCAAAGGCGAGTAATTGAACTTTTGCTCGTATACAGCGAGTCTACTGGGTGTCAACCATTCCGAATCGTCCCTAAATCGCACAAAAATGACCGTATTAACCATTGTTTGCGGAGTATCGGGACTACTGACCGCAGACGCTGTTAGTATCTCATTATTATCCGAGGACAAAAAAAGCACCCCAAAGGTTATACCTGTTATTAGCAGGATTAAAAAACTTAAGAGTGCAATTTTTGATTTTACCTTCATCATAGTTGTAAAGTAAGAAGTAAAAGGTAAAAGGTAAAAAGTGTTGATTAAGTGAAAATCCAGTTAAAAAAACTAGTCCACACTTTTTACCTCTTACTTTTTACTTTTTTAGCAGTTTTGAAAAACTGCTAAAACTATTCTGTTCGCAATGCTTTAACGGGGTCTTTTCTTGATGCTATTTGACTTGGGATTAGTCCGCCTATTACGGTAAGGAATATACTTATTGATATGAGGACAACAGGATGCCACCATGCCACCACCGCAACCATTCCTGTAAAGTCAGCAACAAGGGCAAGCATAAGGAAGCTAATCGGGAAAGTAAGTATTGTGGCGATAATCATACCTATGACCCCTGCCGCAAAACCTATTATAGCCGTCTCGGCATTAAAGACCCTGCTTATATCTCGTTTTCGTGCGCCGATAGCTCTTAGTATACCTATCTCTTTAGTCCTCTCAAGTACTGATACATATGTGATAATACCTATCATAATACTTGATACAATAAGACTGATAGAACCAAACGCAATAAATATAATAGCTATACCGTCAACAATTGTCTCCATTATACCGACAATTAGTTCAGCCATATCATTAAAGAGTATTTCTCTATCAGGATTATATCTGTTCCATTCGGCTATGTGAGCCCTAACCATATTTTTAGTTTCAAAATCTCTAGCATAAATAACAATTGTCGCCGGCAAAAACTCTCCAACCCCTATTGTTTGGTCAATAATTTGGCGAACTATGTCATCTAGAGGGAGAGAAAATTCGCCATCTACTTCTTGATCTGGTATCATATCTGAACCTAGTGCAAGGAAAGCAAATGGTGTTCCTGCAGGAATAAACTCCGCTCTTCCTGGAATAAGTTGACTGAAGTTGAAATCAATCATTGCAATATAACGAGCCCTAAAAGGGACTTCTATCATCTCTATAGGATAAACATTAGGTCGTGGAACCCTAACTGTAATCCACCTATCTGCTCTAACAGCTGTCGCAACAATACCTTTACTATCAATTTCATGCACCATTTGCTCTAGGTTTGCCGTATACGCTAAACCACTTGACAGGATATTGCCCGTTTGATTAGGTTTTTGTCTTAGTACACGGGTAATTCTTAGAGTAATAGCCTCATCGTGATTTGCCGCCCAATTAAACCTTCCGCCTACTGTAGTTCCGCCTGCCCCTACAGGAATTCCTGCAATCGGCACAAAAGTACCTTCTGGTCGCTCGTATACACCGTCATCATCAGGCAGAATATAGATTGTTCTACTATCATAGTCTGCACCTGTTACTGAGTTTCGAGTAACTTCAGCATAACGCAAATCGCTAGGTATCAATCTAAGCTCCGCATTAGCAATAAGATGTTCAAAACTTATATTGCTGTTAGCGTCAAAACCAAACTGCCTTAGGACATTGCCGTCTATTCTATTGTAAGTATCAACAATAAGAGTTAGCTCCCCAAATCTATAACCTACTTCTGTATTATAACTCTGCACACCTGCTGGCAAGCCGTGGATTTCGTGACTAAGCGGACGATAAAATATCGTATCATAATATCTGTCTACAAATTCCGCATTAGTAGGCAAAACATTCATTCCTAGTTGTGAGCGACTAGCTAATCGATATCCGCTATCCGGATTGACAAGCATTGTCATATGGTGTCCGCTAATCAAGTCAATCGAATTGATAGCTTCCATATCATGAAGTCGATTGATATGAGCAACAAAATCTTGGTCAATTGGATTAAAGCCTGCGACTTCGGCAAGCATATTACGATTGACTGGCACAGCCTCGTCCGTATCAGGAAAAGCTACCAAATCTCGGTCATCACCTCCACCGCCACCTGTTATTAGCTGTCCAACATCAAGGTGATTACGACTGATTTGGATAGGAAAATCAGCGAGTGCTCCTCTTTGCATACGACTTATTTCGCCACTAAAGCCGTTAGTGATAGCTAAGACTAGTGCAACGCTTATGATGCCTATACTGCCTGCAAATGCAGTTATAAAGGTTCTCACTTTTTTGGTGAACAGATTTTTGAGCGAAAGACGAAGTGCGGTAGTAAAGCCCATTCGCGTATGATTAACTTTGAGCTTATTACTATTCGTTTTCTTTTTTGTATCGTCCGAAGTTTCCGGAGTGCTAGCAACAACAGGAGTCGCACTCCCCTCTGCGGCATACGGATTGGTATCGCTTACAAGCAATCCGTCCCGAAAACTCACTATGCGGGAAGCATATTGCTTGGCTAATTCGCCATTATGCGTAACCATAACTACAAGACGGTCTTTGGCGACTTCTTTAAGTATATCCATTATTTGCACGCTTGTCGTGCTGTCAAGTGCACCGGTAGGTTCGTCAGCCAAAATAACTTGCGGATTGTTGACCAAAGCACGGGCGATTGCAACGCGTTGCATTTGTCCGCCGCTGATTTGAGTGGTTTTTTTGTATAATTGGTCGCCTAACCCGACACTATTAAGAGCCTCTGTGGCACGCTTGCGTCTTTCGCCCGCACTTATACCGCCGATAGTAAGAGCAAGCTCGACATTCTGAAGCACAGTTTGGTGCGGAATAAGATTATAGCTCTGAAAAACAAAACCTATAAAATTATTGCGGTAGGCATCCCAATCCTTATCCTTAAAATCTCTGGTTGACGACCCGTCAACCATAATGTCACCTGATTCGTACTTATCCAAACCGCCCAAAATATTGAGCATAGTCGTCTTACCGCAACCGCTCGGTCCAAGTATTGCTATAAATTCGGATTGTCTGAATTCTAGAGATACGCCTTTGAGTGCTTGGATGACATTATCACCCACATAATAATTCTTTCTGATGTCATTAAGTTTTATCATTATTGCTCCGAGAATAGTCTAATTGACTATATATGTATTATACCATAAAAACTCATATATATCAAAATATATACTACCTTCAAAAAATATTGCTAGATTAAGATTATTTAATGATTTCTTCAATTACTCCGCCGCCCAAGCAATATTTGCTGTCATATAATACCGCATATTGTCCTGGGGTTAAAGCCCGTTGCAATTCATTAGCTATTATTTTGACTTTGCCATTAGGCAGTATTTCCACGCATACGCTCTGCTCCTCTTGACGGTAACGGAATTTACAAGTGCAGTTAAATTTTTCATCCTCTTTCTTTCTTCTATTTTGTTCTCCTATCCAATTAAACCCACTGCAAATAACACCCTGCCCCAAAAGTTCTTCACCTTCGCCGCAGCTTACGATAAGACGGTTAGCCTTCATATCTTTGTCCACCACATACCATCTGGCAGCCTCATAGCCTACCCGCCCGCCTATATTAAGTCCCCGTCGTTGACCTAGCGTATAATACATCAATCCGTCATGCCGTCCTATCTCTTTGCCGGCGGTATCGACAATCAATCCCGGTTGTGCCGGCAAAAATTCGGCTAGAAACTTTTTGAATTTCCGCTCGCCTATAAAACAAATCCCCGTACTGTCTTTTTTCTTAGCGGTAACAAATCCTAATTTTTCGGCAATACGGCGTACTTCTTCTTTTTTTATATCGGCAAGCGGAAAGTGCGCATATTTAAGTTGGTCTTGCCTAAGCTGATTAAGAAAATATGTCTGGTCCTTAGTGTCATCCACTGCCTTGAGTAGTGCATAACTACCCTGTCCATCATTGAGCATTGAGCATTGAGAACTGAGCATTGACTTTCCTGCATAATGTCCCGTTGCAACCAACTCCGCACCTAGCCTTTTAGCCTCTTCCAAAAAAGGACCGAATTTGATTTCTCTATTACATAAGACATCGGGATTAGGTGTACGACCTGCCTTATACTCAGCTAAAAAATACTTGAAAACCCTGTCATAATACTCTTCGGCAAAATTGACCGAATAACAAGGTATGTCAAGTTTTGCGGCAACTGCTCTCGCATCTTCCCAATCGTTAGCCGAACTACAGTCTCCGCCATTTGACTCCTCCCAATTATTCATAAACAGCCCGACAACATCATACCCCGCCTCTTTGCAAAGATATGCCGCTACGCTACTGTCCACTCCGCCGGAGAGACCTATTATAATACGAGGTTTCTTTTTCATTGGATTTTTCTTTTTTAATTAAGAATTAGGGATTAGGAATTGTTGACTTAGTTTAATTAAATAATTTTAGCAATAATTCCTAATTCCTAACTCCTAATTCCTAATTGTCAATATTAACTTTTCCGTTTTGGATTCTAAAATACTTTGCTCCGCCCAACTTCTCTCTCAACTCCTCGTCCACATGAGTACAAGTTATTATAACCTGATATCCCCTCACTTTTTCCATGAGTTTGGATTGCCTTGACATATCAAGCTCACTAAGCACATCGTCAAGTAGCAAGACAGGTCGCTCGCCTGCCTCCTCCTCTATAAGCGCTAACTCAGCAAGTTTGAGTGCCAGCACCGCTGTCCGTATTTGCCCCTGTGAGCCGTATTTGCGTGCGTCCCGTCCGTCTATAGTCACAGCCACATCGTCCTTGTGCGGTCCTGCCGTTGTGTAGCCTAATCTCAAATCCCGTTCTTTTGTTTTTTCTATTTCATTAAGTAAGTTGATTCTTGCCGTTTCACTATCATCTCCGTCCACGCCCTCATACTCAAGACTTAGTTTTTCCGCTCCGTCCGTCAAATACGAATGAACCTCTCCTGCCGACTGTGTCAATCTAGCTATATACGCTCTCCTTGTGCGGACAATCTTGCCGCCCTCTCTCGCTAATTGCTCGTCCCATATTTTTAGTTGGTCTAACAAAAGCCCGCTTTCTTCTTTCTTCTTTAGTAATCTATTGCGTTGACTAAGTAGCTTATTATACCGTTTAAGCAAATAAAAATAACCTTTAGATATCTGACACAAAGCCACATCAACAAAACGCCGTCTTTCGCTAGGAGAATCCTTGATTGTTTTAAGCTCGTCAGGACTAAAAAATACTGACGGCAATACGCCCATAAGCTCGCCAAGCCTAAGTATCGGAAGTCCGTTGATTGCCACACGCTTTTTGACGGTTTTGTCAATAATCAATTCAACCGTTTCGTTAGCTACTGCCTTGACTGTATCTGCTGTTACCCTTGCCCTCTCTCCGCCTTCAAATATCATCTCTCTATCGTTAGCCGTCCGCATACTACGCCCAAGACTTGCAACCGTAACAGCCTCTAAGAGATTAGTCTTGCCCTGCGCATTATCACCGACAAAAACATTGACACCATCGCTAAGTTCGACTCGTGCCTCTGTATAATTCCTAAAATTTTTGACTGTAATAGCTTTTACGATCATATCAATTTTCAATCAGTTCTCAATGCTCAATGTTCAATTGTTGACAAGTAATTTAATTAACTCTTACCCTTAATTGAGCATTGAACACTGAGAATTGAGCATTGTTTTCCAATTATAACATAAATTCGTTTTTTTTCAAAGCAAATTATATTGACTTTTTTTTGTTACCGCAGTATAATATAGTATGGTGTTTTGATGCGTATTGAAAACTGAGCATTGAGCATTGATAAAATCTATGTTAAAAACTTTTTCAAAAGATTTAGCGGCGGTACTCAAAAATGACCCTGCCGCCGGCGGAATTTTGGAGGTGTTACTTACATACTCCGGTTTTCACGCGCTCCAAATGCATAGGTTTGCACATTTTTTATACAAAAGCAAATGCCGCTTTGCCGCGCGTGTAGTCAGTCAAATATCTCGTTTTTTGACAGGAGTTGAGATACACCCCGGAGCAAAAATCGGAAGCGGTGTTTTTATCGACCACGGCACGGGCGTTGTAATCGGGCAAACCGCCGTCGTAAGCAACAATGTAATAATTTATCAAGGTGTAACTTTAGGCGGCACCGGCAAAGATAAAGGCAAAAAGCGTCACCCTACAATTGATTGCGGTGTAATGATTAGTGCAGGAGCCAAAGTGCTTGGCAATATTACAATAGGTCAAGGCAGCAAGGTCGGGGCTAATGCGGTTGTGCTTACTGATGTTCCGCCTAATGCGACAGTTGTAGGCATACCGGGTAAGATAAAGCGTATAGACGGCAAGCGTGTCCCCGAAATAGACGAAAAGCACCTAGACCCCGTTATGGACGAGATTGAGAAATTACGGGCTAGAATAGAAGAGCTAGAAAAACTAAAGTAAAAAGTAAGAAGTAAAAGGTAAAAAGTGCGGATTTGATGTTTTAGTTAGACCATATTACTGCCTGTCAACACTTTTTACTTTTTACTTCTTACTTTTTACTTCCCCTTTAGAGGTTTTTTATGTTAAAACTATACAACACCCTTTCCCGCACCAAAGAGGACTTTGTTCCTCTTGTCAAAAAGAATGTAAAGATGTACACATGCGGTCCGACTGTGTACAATTATGCGCATATCGGCAATCTACGCACATATGTCTTTATGGACATATTAAGAAGAGTTCTTAAATACGGCAAATATAACATCACAGGTGTACTCAACATCACCGATGTGGGTCATCTTGTGAGTGATGCGGACGATGGCGAAGACAAAATGGCAATAACTGCACGCAAGCAAAACAAGTCGCCCTACGAGATTGCCGCGTATTATACCGATGTTTTTCTTAAGGATACCGCTGCTCTCAATATCGGCAAGCCCGAGATATTGGCGTACGCTACCGAGCATATCGCCGAGATGATTGAATATTGCAAGGATTTAGAAGAAAAAGGCTATGCGTACGAAACAGCGGATGGTTTATATTTTGATATACAAAAATTTGAGAATTACGGCAAGCTAAGCGGAATAGATTTGGACGAACAACAAGCAGGCGCACGGGTCAAAGTCAATGACGGCAAGCGTCATCACGCTGATTTTGCTATTTGGAAAAAAGCCGAACCTAATCACATAATGCAATGGGATAGTCCTTGGGGACGCGGTTATCCGGGGTGGCATATCGAGTGTAGTGCGATGAGCCGCAAATATCTTGGCACAACTATGGATATACACACGGGCGGTGTTGACCATATTCCTATTCATCACGAAAACGAAATCGCTCAAGCCGAAGCACGCGAAGCTTGCAAAACCGTCAATTACTGGTTGCACGGCGAATTTATGCTTGTTGACGGCGGCAAAATGAGCAAGTCGCTAGGTAATACTTATACGGTTACTAATTTGATTGAAAGGGGCTACTCCCCCCTTGATTTTAGGTATTTTTGCTTTAGCGCTCACTACCGCAAACGCCTTAACTTTACTTTTGAGGGTCTTGACGCGGCAAAAACGGCTTACGGCAGATTGCTTGTGGCACTTGCCAAACACAAAGCCGCCGCACCAACAATAGTAATGATAGGCTCGTTACCCCTTGTTATAGATAAGGTAAAAAAAGAAAAAGGTATCAATAAAAAAATCAAAGAATATCAAAAACAATTTGACGAAGCGATATTCGATGACCTCAATATTCCTTTAGCTCTAGGAGTTCTTTGGACAGCAGTCAAGGAAGAACCAAATTATGACATTTACAAACTAGCCCTCAAATTTGACAAAATACTAGGACTTAATCTCAACAAACTCCCCAAAGAACCCAAGCAAAAAAAATCCTCTATCCCCGCCAAAATCACCACCCTAGCCGAAAAAAGAAAAACCGCCAAAGCAAACAAAGACTACGCCCTAGCCGACACCCTCCGCAAAGAAATCGAGTCCCTAGGTTACACAATCACCGACATATCGGGTGGCGGTTATGAGCTAATCAAAAATTAATCTGCACTAAACTTAAGAACTCCCATTTTATTGAATGAAATTCAGACTATAGACAAAGGCGGTTGTGCATATTCGCACAACCGCCTTTGTCTATAGTCTGAAGCCCGCTTACTCAAAAGCGGGTTTATCGCGTTTATATATCTTATCTACTTATTTCATTTCGTTATTTCACTCTTTCCATATATGAGCCGTCTCTTGTATCCACTCTGATTTTTTCGCCGTTGTTGATGAATAGTGGGACATGGACTGTAATGCCTGTTTCCATTTTGGCAGGTTTTGTACCAGCTTTAGATGTATCGCCCTGCACACCTGGCTCGCACTCCACAATCAACAGCTCAACAAAGTTAGGTGGCTCAACGCTAAAAGCTTTGCCCTTATAAAAAGCCACATCAACTTCCATTTCTTCCTTGATGTAATTGAGAGCCTCCTCAACCATATCCTTGTTAAGAGGCTCCATCTCAAAAGACTGCATATCCATAAAATAATACAGCTCGCCGTCGCTATAGCTGTACTGCATTTTTTTGCGCTCAATATGTGCCCTCGGATACTTATCACTCGGATTAAAAGTCTGCTCCAGCACTTGCCCCGTGATTACATTCTTGATTTTTACACGCACAAATGCCGCACCTTTGCCCGGCTTAACATGCTGAAAATCAACGACAACAAAAACCTTGCCGTCCATCTCAATTGTAACACCTTTTCTAAAATCTCCTGCCGCTATCATTGTTTTGTCCTCCCAGACATTTGAATCTGATTTTTTATTTTTAGTTAACACCCAGTTGTAGGGGCGGTCACTAGAATTGTTGCGAAACTAAAATTAGACGATATAACATTGATCATCTGTCATCCTGAGCGTAGCGAAGGATCTAGCGTTTAGCGAATAAAAACCCCTAAAATTGCCGCCATTTCCTGTGTTTTCCGCTTCGCTACGCTCAGGATGACAGACCCAATTTTGAGGCTTCACAACAAGTCTATGCCCGCCCCTACAATTTGACAAATCTTAGTCGCTATCCGCCGATTTTTCAGCGGTCTCCATTACAATCGCAACTCTTTCTCATACTCCGTAATAACCCTACACCCGTCTTTCTCCACCACTACCATATCCTCTATCCTCACTCCGCCAATCCCCGCCAAATATATACCCGGCTCGATTGTCACCACCATTCCTTCTTCCAAAACTGTTTTACTGCCCATACCTAATCTTGGCATTTCATGAATATCCAATCCTACCCCATGTCCTAAACCGTGTCCGAATTGAGTATCATATCCGTTAGACACAATATACTCCCGTGCTAGGCTATCCACCTCATGCCCCGTCATACCAGCCTTAATATGTTTAACCGCATAACCTAAAGCAGTTTTAACAATCTCATAGATGTGTGCTATATCGGGATTAGGCTCGCCCAAACAAAAAGTCCTTGACAAGTCCGAACAATACCCGTTAATAATACAACCAAAGTCAATAAGAATCGCATCGCCTTTTTCAAGCCGCTTATCGCTGGCTCTGTGATGCGGATGACCCGAATTCGCCCCAAAAGCCACAATCGGCTCAAAAGACATATTATCCGCACCACCCGTGAGGCATGCATAGATAAGCTCCGCCCGCAGCTCCCTCTCGGTGATACCCGCCTTAATAAAACCTACCGTTTTTTTAAGTGCTTTTTCGGCTATACCTTGTGCCTTAACTATATTATCTATTTCTTCCTGTGTTTTGACCGCACGCTTTAGAGCAATATCACTGCCGCACTTAAATAACGACACGCCCCTAAGCGCTTTTTTAAGCTCGTCATATCTGCCAAAAGCCAAATTATTCTCGTCAACTCCGACCTTAGCAACACCAAGCCTGTTGACAACAACAGCAATTTGCTTATAAAAATTATCACTCGTCGCAGTCACAACCTCGCAAGAATCCCCCAAAGCCTCTTCGGCATATGCGCTGTAACGAGAATCGGTAATAAAGACCTTGTTATTTTTGGATAATACCACACATCCAAAACTGGTGTCAATCCCCAAAAAATAACGGCGGTTGCTCTTCTCCAACAAAATATATGCTTCTATATTTTTCTCAAACACAACCAAAGTATAACATATTACCAAAAAAAAGTCAATTCAAAAGAATAACCAAAAAAAGAAAAAGTCTAGTTGTTGACGGTTAGTGATTAGTTATTTTCCAAAAATCTCTGTCACACAAAATGTCAAATTAACATAATGTTAAGTTTATCCCTTTGGTCTACAATAAGCTCAATTTCTTTTCCCTCATAAAAACGATGCTCCTCCGCCAATCGAAATCTAACCCTAACCCGCACTATTTTGCCATCTAAATTTTGGTATTCGTACAAAACTGCTAACATAATAGGACCGCCGCTACTCCTTGTAGTAGCGGCATATTTTGTAACATGAGACAACTCAATCACCTTTGCTCTAACTCTCTGCCCGCTACCGACTACTCTATTAACCCTTGCCGCAAAACGAGTCCTCACTACGGCTACAATCACCGTAATCAATACTGCCGCAACAACTACAATCAGACAAGGGAAAATAACAAAATTTCTATACTCCTCGCTAGACCTAAAGCCAAATTCTATTGCATACCATAAGAAAAATGCGGCTATCGGCAATAACACCATTGCAAGAATAATTGGCAATACAAAAGCCTTACGACCAAACCGTCTAACCTCACCCGCTGACGGTCTATCTTTATTTATAGAAACACCTTTAATACTGCTTGGAAAATTAGCCGGAAGATTTGAACTCAATACTGCTATTGCAGCATAAATATCATTTTTTGCCATTACCACTCCCTCCACTCGCCGGCAATATCGTCTGCGTCCTCATATCCCGCAAGTTCTGCACCCTTATCTATAAATTCGCAAAGCATTTCCCGCTCGTCTGTCTCGATAAAACCATATTCTTCATTCAGTTGATTTAATACAAGTGCCAAAGATTTTGCACTGCTTATTATTTTTGTTTTATTACCCGCCGCCTCTCTTAATAAGTCGCAATACTTTTCGCAAGCAGTTCTGACAGCCGACATATATATGTGCGGAACTTCGTCGCCAAACATCTGGTATATAGAATTTATTACATCAGATACGGTCAGTTTGTGTTTTTCAAATTTATCATTTTTTGCCACACTTGCAACAACATAACCTTTTCGCTTTTTCTCGGCAATAGTTTTTGTCACAAAGTTTTTCGTTTCTTCATCATTGCCGCACTCTTTTATCTCAAGCCTACCCATAGTGCCGTTTCTGCCGTAATGCACAAAATAGTGTTCGCCGATATAGTTAATAGTCCAAAACTTATCTGACTTTTCATCCTTGAATGTTAGATGAATGGTGTTAGTTTCCCTTTCCCCGCTATCATCCTCACTCTCATCATCTTTATAAAAATCCAATTTTTGCAAAAATTCATCAAAGCTATCTGCAAGTTTTGTTATATGATAGTCTTCCAATAGTTTAACTGACGGAGTGTTTTTATCTTGTGAAAAGTCCAAAAAAAAGTCCTCATGCCCCGATTCGCCAAAAGCAAAAAACACAACATCTCTAAATGCGGGCAAGACATCATTTATATATCTGTAATCTTTATTAAACTCTGCTAACTCATCAAACTTTTGTAAGCTGGACACTCCAACCTGCACCGCCTCGCCCTCTAAATCTATGGTGACATACTGCTTAACGCTTGACGGCAAATCATAAGAACCTTGTTGCATCATATTATCATAGAATTTTACAAATTCAACAAAACTTTTGGGGTACTGTACTGTCGCAAAAAATTCTTCTAGGTGTGCATTTAATTCTGCCGCTTGCTCATCAGAACACTCCCAATCCACAAGATTCATTCCATCTATATCGCCACTAAATTCCAAACTCGACTCATCACCCATATCTAGCCACTCTTGAGATAGCTTTTCGACAACTCCGTCAGGCAGAACTGCACTGTTATACGATTGAACAGTTTCCCCTATACGCTTACATCTTTCAGCAATCTTAAATAATCCCAACGAAACAAAAGTCACGGGGAAAATCATCAAAATAGAGATAACGCCCGCCAGCCCATTATCTAGTGACCAAAAAACTATTGCAACTATTACAGGAACTAGGCACAGCACCCCTATTATTGCAGCAAGCAGGCTAAGTATTTTGCTCTTGCGTAGCATTTTTTGGCTGTCAATATTAAATTGTTCTCCAAAAGGCTTATCAGAAAACTTTATTTCATAATTTTCGACCTTATAATATGTTTTTCTGCCATCAAAAGCCTCAAGAGTACCGTCTGTATCTAGCACCCCGTTTAATTCTTTGATAAGTGCCATAGTATAAACCGATGCATCATTAAAAACCTTGTCTGATAACCCACCGGCAAAATTGATATGTATTTGATATTTAACCGTAGGAACAAGTTTTTTAACAGCAGTTAATGTGTCTTCAAAACAATCCGCCTCGTCAATAGACTCACAACTAATGCTAACCAAATCTTGCTCCGTATCAAAAGTGTACTCGCCGTCCTCTTCCTCAAAACCGCACGCCAAAAGTAGGGCATGCTTTCTTGGCAATTTCTTTTCGGTGTATAAAAATAAATCAACGCTCATACTCTATCACTCCCCCTTTGTCGTACACTTTGTCTGGCAGTTCCGTAACCTACTTTATCCTCAACTAATACCTCAAATAACTGTCAAAAGCGTGTTCCATATGATTGACGGTGCCGTCCAAATAAACCTCAATTACATCAAAACGCACCTCTACATTATGATGGTCAAATCTATTGATATACTGTGCGGCAGCCTCATTGATTTTGCGGCGTTTTGAATATGTAATAGCCTCACAAGGTGCGCCGTACGCATTATCCATACGGGTTTTGACCTCGACAAAAATAAGCGTATTATTATCGGGTGTCACCGCTACTATATCCAGCTCCCCTAAGGTCGTCCGAAAATTAGTGTGAATAACCCTAAATCCGTTACGCTTGAGATATTTAGCCGCTTGAGCCTCACCCCACCCGCCTTTAATTTTGTTATCTTTTTTTGCCATAACTACCTTAATCCAAACAAATCCTACCTAACCGCCCTTTCCTAAAATCATCAACAACAGCCATACAAGCCCTATCCAAATCTGGTCTGCCACCAGATAGCAAATATCCCCTCTTGCGTGCTATTTGCTCTATTATTTGCGTCACTTCTTCAAATTGCACTTCATTTTGGATTTCTCTATTAGAATTGTCGTCATGATTTTCTTGTCCGCAATTCCTCATCCCTAATTCCTCATTCCTAATTCCGTATCTTTTCCCTATCAATCCGCTATCAATTCCTATTATCATATCCACCAATCTCACCGCCAAGTCAGACATATCCAAAACCTCGTCCTTAATACTCCCGATTGCCGCAAGTTTGACAGCTATATCCTGATTATCAAGTTTAGGGTACAATGTCCCCGGCATATCCAAAACTTCCAAATACTCGTCCGCACGCACCCACTGTTTACCTCTCGTCACACCGGGGCGATTGCCTGTAACCGTCTTTGCACCGCCAGCCAAGTTGTTAATCATAGTCGACTTGCCACTATTAGGGACACCCACAACCATTGCCTTGAGCGGAATTTTTACCCCCTTAGCGGCATACCTGTCTAATTTTTCTCGGCACAAAGCCTTGACCTTATTGATAATTATCTTCGCACCACCGCTCCTAGTACTGTCAAGCGTAACCGCCGCCCTCCGCTCACCCGTCAGCTTGTCCGCTATTTCCTTAATCCGCCCCTCATGTGCCAAATCCGCCTTGTTTAGGGCATACACAACTGCCCGCTCTCCAATAAGTCTATTAAGAGACGGATTAATACTACTCAACGGCGCTCTCGCATCAAGCACATAAATCACCACATCGCACAGCTTAAGATTAGCCTCAATAAGCCGCAACGCCTTAGTCATATGCCCCGGAAACCAGTTAATTGTCATTATATCCCTTTACCTCAATTCCATTTTAACCCCAAAAAAGGCAAAAATGAATTGACTGCCACTAAAATTTACACTTTTTTTAATTACTTAAATACTACCATAAATAGTCCCCAAACTGCAACTGTTTTACCATTAATTTTGCAAAAGAACAAAATCGTCTCTGCGAGACGAATCGCTGATGCTTTTTGTTGATGCACAGCTATTCCGTTGGACGATAATTCCTATAGCATAAGAAAGCCGTCACTTTGTGACAGTTCGGCTGCTACGAAGCACCGAAGGTATGCCCTTTCTTGTGTCACAGCAGTAGATGATTTCTCCTTAGACATAAAAAAGTCTTGACCGCAAACAATGTAGTCAAGACTTTTTTCTATATATTTTATAGTCAATTACTTTATGTCTTCGCACAATCCGTCCAAAGTCACACACATTTTAGCTAGTTTTGCAGAAAGACCGCTTGAACCTACACAGGCTGAAGTTGCCGACTCAGGCTGTGATTTAGACTGACCAGCCCCATTTGCACCGTTGCCGTTATACTTAGACATCGGGTCAGGCTTTGCAAAATCACTTGCACCGTTACGGTTAAAAATATTCGTCGGTTGCTCCGGATGTTTTTGCATATGCGTATGATGCGTGTACAAAACATTATGCGCTCCAGGTTGCCCATTACCGTAATTTGTCCCCGATTGCCCATTGCCGTGCGGAGGTCCGCTGTTTATGATAATCGGCTGAACCGAAGTATGCCCGTTACCTTGCGGCGGTGTAGTCCCGTTAAGAATAATCGGTTGAGCGGGAGCTTGTTGTACCTGTTGAGGCGGCGGTGTATTAACTATAATCTGTGGCGGAACTTGCGGTGCCACACTGTTTGCCTTACTTAAATTATACGAGCTAAAAGTATGCACCAAGTTATTAACCGCATCTTTGACATCGGACATCTCCGACCGCATTCTGTCCATCTCGCCATTATCACTCTGATGACTTGGCTGATAAATAACTTGCGGCTGCGGGGCTTGCAAAGGTTGCGTCTGCATATGCGGAAGTTGTATAAATTGCGGAGCGACACCATACGGCATACGGGCGTGGTAACACGCAGCCGTTTCCATATGGGCAAGCCTGCCAGAACAACTCGAACAATGTCCCGTCTCGGTATGAGTGTTAGGTTTTGCCAAGTGCGTAACAAGCATCTGCATCGCACCCGTAAGATTGGCTACATCAGCACGCACTTGCGTGATTTCGCTGTTATCCGCAGTCTTGCCGCCGCTTGCAAGGTCAGCTCTATTCGCCTCGGCAACTTGAGCGTTTTGTTTTTCCCTCTGCATAACCAACGCTTGAATCGCCCCTTTTAGGTCAGCGACATCCTCACGCATTTGCTTTATTTCGCTGTTATCCGCAGAAGAATTACCTCCGCCGTTCGCAAAATTGTCACGACCCGTACCAGCATTCTTCCTTGACGCACTTATATCATCAGCCTCAGAACCGTCCTTAACAACCGTCTTGATAATATGAGTAAGCTTCTCATTGATATCATGTTCGATATTATTAACAGGTCTGACAGGCGGCTTTGGCGGTCTTCTTTTTTTCACCGGCAATTCTCCGCGCGCAATAAGCTCGGCTTGTATTCGTGCGTTATTATGCGCCCTCTCTTTTTTAAGTGCCTTAATTTCGGCTATTCGTTGCTCCTCCGGAGTTCTGACTTTGTCAAACTTAAACTCCGGATTTGTTACAACTTGAAATTCTTCAGATTTATTCATAATATATTCTCCTTTGGGAAACCATTCTTGAAAGGTTAGTTATGTTACACTCCCGTATTTCTTTTTATATTTCGCCACACAACGGATAGCTTTTTCAAGAGACTCTTCCGCCGATTTGAGTGACAATCTTGCTGACTTTTCAAGCTCTGCGTTGACAGGCGCGACTTCGTGAGCCGAAACAAGTGTCGCCGCATACTGTAATTTGGCTCTGCACTCGGCAATATCCGCATAACACTTAGCTTTAGGGTCAAATGTATCGGTTGCAGCTGCGGCTGCTCCTGCTCCCATTCCGGTAACCACGACTGACGCAGCAGCTTTACCTGACCTTACTTTGGCAATAATCAATATCAACAATAACGCTATAATCAGCAATGTTATCAAACAACCAAGCAAAACCCAAAACCAATAATCACGCATAAATTGCGTAAAGCCTCTTCCGCCTGTCATAATATTCTGCGAGGGAGGCGGAGGCGGTGTCGAAATATCAGGCGGCAAAGTTACATCAGGCGGCAGCTGAGCAGGCGGTGTTGTTATGCTCGGATTGTTAGGATTAACTATTACGATTTCATTCCCGCCCTCATCCTCATCATCTACATAAACTCTGATTGTTAGTGCTACGCTTAACTCCGAATCAAGGAACCTATCATTCCCTGTCGGCGCAATCGCTCTAATGCGCATCTCAAAATCCCCTTCGGGAAAATCTCTTAATATAACGGCATTATTGCTTGTCGTATACCATACAACCCCATTGATATATATTCTGTACCTGTAAGCGTTAGCTACCGCATTCCATGTCAAGACATATTCGCCGTCGTTATTATAAACTCTGACATTTGAAGGAGTCCTAAGTCTGACAGGGTCTCCCGTAGGAGCAGGCGGCGTCGTAACTTCTGGGGGAAGCTCAACTTCCGGCGGCAACTGAACAGGCGGTGTTGTTATATCAGGATTATTCGGGTCAACTATTACAATCCTCTCTCTGTCGTCTTCCCCGTCTTCATCACAATAATAAACCATAATTGTAAGAGCCGTGCTAAGTTCCGAATCAAGGAAGTTACCCCCCGCTGGTGCAATAGCTCTAATTCTAATTACAAAACTTCCCGACCAAAAATCTTCAAGTATGACAGCTGTATTATTTGTCGTATACCATATTGCCCCGTTAATATAAATCCTGTACGCATATGCATTAGCCACAGCATCCCACATCAATACATAACATCCCGCATCGGCAACCCTGACATTTGACGGAGTACCCAGTCTGACAGGCTCTCCGATAGGAGGCGGCGGTGCAGGCGGTGTCGGAATATCAGGCGGCAATTCTAATTCTGGCGGCAACGGCGGCGGTGTTATAATATCCGGGTCATAAGGGTCAACTATTATTATTTCCTTTTCGTCATCGTCTATATAAACCCTTATTATCAATGCCTCACTCAAATCCGAATCGCTAAAGTCATCTCCTGCAGGTGCAAGCGCTCTAACTCTAATCTCAAATTGCCCTTCGGGAAAATCCTCAAGTATTACAGCCGTATTGCTTGTCGTATACCATACTTTTCCATTGATATATATCCTATACCCGTACGCATTCTCAACCTCATTCCATAACAAAACATACACACCGTCATCATTGTTGACTCTGACATACATAGGCTCACCTAACTGAGTAGGTTCGGGTGCACCAACCTCCGGCGGCACCCATGTAAACACTCCTACAAATCTACGATTTACGGCATCGACTTCCCAACCGTCCCATATCCATGACCCGCCTGCTTCAATTAGTTGCGGTGCGCTAGGCACCCCCGGTTGTGAGGGCGTAATTTCCGGCAAAGCACTTCCCGCACCTCCCGAACCGCTGAATCCCCCATGACTGGCAGTCCATACAAAAGTCCACGAAACCGAAGCCGCATCAACCTCAAAGCTCGCCGGAGCCGAATGGTTAGAAGTGACAAAATTACCCGAACCGTTAGCCACAACCGTAACAGAATATGTGCCTACAGCCAGTCCTAAAGTCGTTAAGTCAAAACTTGTTCCGAGCGGTACAAGTATTCTAAAGACACCGTCTACATAAATACGATAACCTGAAGAATCATCTACACCTGTCCATGTCAATATACCGCTGCTGCTTATCTGTACATTAGTAGGAGGAGTCAGTTGAGTATACCCTTGCTCGTCATTCCAATCATCATCAAAAATGTCCTCGTCATCGTCAACATTAGGAAGATTTTCTCCTCCCGGATTATAGTTGTTGTCATCGACACGGAATACCGTTCTCGCACTTAATAAAGAATGCGTGTAAGTTATATTGTTTCCGATTGCACGGACTTGGAGATGGAAATTAAAATAAGTCTGCCCCATCGGAATCGGGAAATAAAACATCGAAAGATTTATAGATGTAATCGCATACGGTACATTGGGGAAAAATATTGTCGGATGTCCGTTGATATACACCCTGAATCCCATCGCATTATCCACATCATTCCACGACAAAATATACTCGCCGGCAACTTGATTAACATCAACATTCAACGGTGCGGGCAAACGGTTCATACCGTCTACAGGCGGGTCAATCGGAGGTGTACCCTCCACAGGCGGAAGCGGAGTTCCGCTTATAAGCTGCCATACTGCGTGTAACTCTACATTCCTGTTTACATTTACAGTTGTCGGATTACCCGTGCCAAGAAAATCCGCTTGACCGTTAATCGCCCGCTCAAGGTTGCTCGCCCAGCCACGGAATAAGAATGTCGCTCCCCCGTGAGTAATTTGTGTAGAATTTGCCGCAAGAGTCCGATTATATCCGCCCGAAGCGACTTGAATCCCGACAAGACTTCTGCTTGGCATAGCTGTTTCATACGAAAACTGCGGTGTCGGCGAAATACCCGTATTAAAGACACTGTTGACAAATAGAGTCAGTCTAATCGGCTCCCATACCGCATACAGAGGCGTTACAGCCTGATTAGGATACGGAATAGTGATTACCGCATTAGGCAAATGGTCTATTATGCCTGCTTGCGCCCTTGTAAGCGTTGTCGCCCACCCTACAAACATATTGTAAGGAACAGCCGTAGCCGGCGCAAATCCGGTCAGATTAAATGTGCGTTGTGCCGTTGTGAAAGTTTCTGTAATAGTCGGGAATGCCGTATTAAACCATTCTTCGCCTATACTACCGGCTACAGCCAATGCGTCAATGTTAAATCTCATCTGTAAACTTGCCGCATCTGTCCTCTGCCACACCGCGTATATTCTTGTATTCTCAAATAAATGCGGTTGGTCGTCGATAGAGGGGTCAAGCGGAAAATCATTGACTTGTCCCAACCGTGCCTCGGTAAGACTGTCCGCCCAACCGATGTGTTCCATTCCGGAATTTACCGCACTGGGAATCAGCGCAAACGGTGCAAAATAAGGCGTCACAAAAGTATTACCGTTAGGCGCTAAAAATTGACCGGGTCTGCGTATACGGGATGTAAAAGTAGTCGCCGCATTAATCGGCGCTAATACGCCGTCGCCCCGCTGCACTGTAATTGTACGGTCAAATGAAAATTCATATACCGCAAACAGACGGTTAAATTGATAATCCTCTGCCTCAATTGATATTACGCCGTCCGGCGCAAAGTCAATAGTCCCCTCATTGGCTCGTGCTTGCGTCCTTGCCCAACCAAGGAATCTTATTCCGCGCGATTGAAGGTAATCTTGATGCTCGCTTGAAGGGAAAGGAATTATATTATTACCGTGATTCATCCTAAAATGTCCGGGTTGAGCATTGATACGGAATAAATCACTCGCAAAATTTAATCTTACATTGTCAATCGCTAACACAGGAATATTTGCGTTATCAACCGACGGCACCCACGGCACACTCAAATCGGCGTTGACACCTGTAAATGATTGTTGAACATTTTGCATTTGGGCAGTCAGATTTAGCGGAACCGCCGTACCGTACGGTGCGGGATTAGTTCCCGAAAGCCAGCCTGTAACCTCACCGTTTGCGGTAATTGTCCCGTGACGACCTGTCCGTGTAACGGCACTCCCTGAATTTTTTCCGGCAAGAGTCGTTGCCATTGAAAATGTATTTGTTATCCTTCTGCCGCCCGTACCCGTTGTTCCTTCAACACGGACTAATTGGGTTGCCCTTGGAGCTGTAACCGTACCTAGATTATAAACGCCGTCCAAGACAAAGCCGGCACTATTATTAGTATTCGGTGTCCATCCGCCCGTTATACCGCCGACATTACGCCATGCCGCTGAAGAAAGAAGAGTGTTTGCCGATATATTTCCGGCGTTATAACTATTTGTTATATGCCGCACTCCGCCGCCGCCGCCACCGGAAAACTGAGCAAAGAGTCCGCCCATTGCCACAGTATTTGCCACAGTCGACTGGATATTGCCGTAGTTAGCAAGATTATATGCCCTTATCGACATCCACGCATTGGACATAATACCGGCAACTTCCATTCTGGGAGTGCCGGTCGTAGCTCCGCTTACAGATATATTTCCGAAATTTACAAGATTTCGGATTAATGCGTTTGCGGGAGATACGGCAGCATCCGACCCGATAATTCCGCCTATATGAGTTCTGTTGCTCGCTACAGTTACTGTCAAATTCGCATGATTAATTATATTTTCAATTGTTGCACCGTTTAGTTGAGCCGTTAAAACACCCGCCGAAGCCGGAGGTGCGGTAGTTGCACCAGCAATTCTGACTGCTACATCACCCGTAATAATCATATTACGGACAGCGGCAGCCGCGCCTGTCACATGTGTAAAAAGTCCTCGTCCGATAGTCGGCGGCACTTGAAATGTATGCATTCCTCCGTCAAATACGCCCGAGAATGTAGTAATCGGCACCCAAGCGTGTGCTCTCAAGTCCATATCCGCCGTCACACGGAAATGCTGCGTCCTTATTCCCGACGGCTGATTGGCATTAAGTCTGTTAGCCATACCCGCCATTTGTCTTGGAGTAGAAATCAACCATGGGTTTGCCGCCGTTCCGCCCGGCAGCGTAGGGTCTATCCGACCCCACTCTATATCAAAGTTCCCAACATCTTGCCAGCTACCCGCCATTACAGGTGCCGGCGTTTCGGCTTGTCCATAAATCGGTCCCGCCGTCCTCCATAGCATAATACCCGCTGACACGGCTAATATCATTGCTAATATAGCTGTGAATGCCACGGCACGCATTATGCTCCTTTTTTTTCTGTGCATTTGATTGGTCATAAAATTAAATACCTCTTTTGTCTTGTAATATTTGTTTATAAGTCATAAAAAAAGAATGACTTTATACATGATTCGACAAATCATGCAGAAGCCATTCTATCACAATGCTATAGCTTTGTCACGAGCGTTTCACGATTTTTTGCGACATTTTGCGACATTTTGCGACATCTGTTGGGTTGAAAAAATCAGGTTATTCAAGCCATAAAGCAAATCTAAATAACCCAACTACACTAGACAATCTATGTAGGGGCGACATTCTGTCGCCAAAAAACCTTTATTATCATTATTTCTTGTAGTGACGGTTCACAAAAAGATGGTGACCGTGAGAGACTGTCACCTTGACACACAGCATATTATGCTTTATCAATATATATGTAAAAAATATAATAGACTTATTCGGAACCCAAGATGCTAAATATAGGTGAAGCGGTATAATTCATATTACAAATACAGATAGTGACAGCAAGTCGTAGGGGCGAATAGACGCTTCGCTTGGTCTTCGACTATGAGCCCGAATAATAATAATCCGTATCTAATATAATGTTTAAGTATTCGGGCTCATAGTCGAAGACCAAGCGAAGCGTCTATTCGCCCCTACTATTTGCTGTCACCATTTCTATATACTTACACTTAATGAAGTTTCACC
>Ga0123355_10002598_pt1 | contig 25605 bp, 17 predicted proteins | sample TergutEmb28metaG_3_FD_89872 | JGI IMG/M metagenome (GOLD analysis project Ga0123355, IMG submission 89872) | Embiratermes neotenicus P1 segment gut microbial communities from Petit-Saut dam, French Guiana - Emb289 P1 | ecosystem: Host-associated > Arthropoda: Insects > Digestive system > Gut ...
AGCAAGTTGATTGCTTGCAATCAACAACTCCTAGCGTACCTTTGGGTACGCGTCGTCGTCGCTTCCTCGTATTGCGTCAAATTACTTCGTTACATTGGACGGTTTTCAATTTATGTGACTATAGCGTGGGGAAATTATAACTTTATCCCCAAAGCGGCAGACACAAATTTGTCTCTACGCTTCAACCAATATCGGGAAAATCATAGGATTGCGTTTGGTGCGTTGCCAAATATACTCCTTAAGGGCGTCTTTCATTCTGGTTCTAATATATTGCTTGTCAGTAGTGTTTTTTTGTTCCATTTCATATAATGTGTCCCGTATTACTTCCCTGGCTCCTGCCATTAAATCGTCAGATTCGCGTACAAACACAAACCCGCGAGAAATAAGATCCGGACCTGATGTAAATTGGAATCCGCCATCATACATACTAACGCCAACAGACACAATAATCATACCGTCTTCGGATAAATGCTTACGATCGCGTAGTACGACATTACCGACATCACCAACACCGAGACCATCTACAAGAAGCTGGCCGCTTGGGACGGTGCCATTTATTTTTGCACCTTTGGCGTCAATTTCCAATACTTCGCCAATATCCATCACAAAAATGTTTTCTTTACGCATTCCCATGGAAATGGCAAGGTCTTTGTGGTGGGCAAGATGCCTATATTCACCATGCACCGGCATCAAATATTCCGGGCGTATTAAAGCGTGCATAAGTTTTAGCTCTTCCTGTCTGGCATGCCCAGATACATGAACATCCGCAAGGCCTTCGTATATAACCTCTGCACCCTGTTTCATAAGGTCGTTTATTACGCGGGATACCAACTTCTCGTTGCCCGGGATGGGGGAGGCGGATATAACCACTTTGTCGCTTGGGGAAATTACAATTTGTCTGTGGTCAGACGCGGCCATACGGGAAAGGGCAGCCATAGGTTCGCCCTGGCTACCTGTTGTAACGATAACAAGCTGGTTGGCTGTGAAATTCTTAATTTCCGAAACTTCAATAATAAGACCCTGAGGAGCCGTTAAGTATCCTAGCTCCACAGCGGTCTTTACGGCATTTACCATACTTCGGCCCAAAAATAAAACTTTTCGCCTGTACTGCGCCGCCGAGTTTAACACCTGCTGAATGCGGTCTATATGGGACGAGAACATTGCCACAATAAGCCGCTGGGTAGGAGATTGCTCAAAAACCCTCTCGAACATGGTACCTACGGTACGCTCGGACATGGTATAGCCTTTAAATAACACGTTTGTGCTTTCACAAAGGAACAATTTGACACCTGCGCGACCAAGCTCCCCAAAACGCTGCAGGTCTATATGTTCGCCTTGGATGGGCGTAAAATCTACTTTAAAGTCGCCGGAATGAATAACCGTGCCAACAGGCGTGGTTATGGCGAATGCAACCGCGTCTGCAATAGAGTGGTTAACACGTATAAATTCAATTTTAAAACAGCCTTCTGAAACAATACCACCTTGGGGTATTACAACCATTTCGGTTTGGTTAAACAGACCGTGCTCGCGCAGCTTATTGCCAATAAGCCCAAGTGTTAGCTTAGTGCCAAATAATTTTGTTTTAATCTCTCGCAGAAAATATGGCACAGAACCGATATGATCTTCGTGGGCATGTGTCAAAAATATACCGCGTATTTTTTCCTTGTTTTGTTGCAAATACGTAAAATCCGGAATAACTAGGTCTATGCCCAGCATTTCATCCTGTGGAAATGCTACGCCACAGTCAATAATTATAATGTCGTTACCATACTCGAGTACGGTCATGTTTTTTCCAACCTCGCCGTGCCCGCCAAGGGAAAAAACTTTTAATTTACTTTTTTTTACTGGCAAAGAAATGCCTCCTTAAATTTCTATTTCAATGGAGCTCTGCCCCAATCCCCGTGGCTCCGTCGGGCGTGGCCCGGCTCCGCTTCCTTCGGGAAGTGACGCAGTCACATTAAATTTTTATTTCATGGGGCTGTGCCCCAATCCCTGCCGCTCTGTCGTGCGCAGCCCGGCTCCGCTTCCTTCGGGAAGTGACGCAGTCACATTGAATTTTTATTTCAATGGAGCTCTGCCCCAATCCCCGCCGCTCGGTCGGGCGCAGCCCGGCTCCGCTTCCTTCGGGAAGTGACGCAGCTTACTTAAATTTCGATTTCGTCAATGGTGATGCCTAGCGTTTTGTAGTCTTCGTCGAACAGCTCTAGTACACGGTCAAAATCTTCATGGTCATCGTCTACCAGTTCAAAAATAGTGTCATCTTCGCCGTCGTCGATTAACTTAAAGTGCATAATTTCCGCATCTTCGTCATCCTCTTCTACCACTAATACATAGGTATTAGAGCCGTCTATACGGCTTGATAAAACTTCCATCTCAATTTCGTTTCCGTCCTCGTCGTAAAGGACAATTGTGGTTTCGTCGCCGTTGTCTTGTGGCAACAACTTTGAGTTGTTTTCCATTTTTTCACTCCTATTTGTTATAATGGACCCCTGCCTCATGCCCCGCTGCCATGGCGGGCAAAGCCCGCTTCCTGTGTGGACATGATCGCAGGTCCTATTTTTAAAATCCAAATATCCTTGTAGGATATATACTGCCGCCATTTCGTCTACATGTTTTTTGTAATGCAAATAATCGCCCTCAAATACCCGCGAAACCGCGCGGGTACTCAAACGCTCGTCCCATAGTTCTATTGGGATGCTTTTAAAATAGCGGTTTAGTTTTTCTTTAAACTCCAATGTTTTTGTACAGCGCAGAGATTCGGTACCATCCATATTTATGGGATACCCAAGTACAATTTTTGTAATTTTATAATCTTTGATAATTTCTTTAATTGCCCTTAAACATGGGCGAAAAGCGTCTTCCGTGGATCTTTTAAGCGTGACCAAACCCACGGCAGTTTTGCCGTGACTTACGCTTACTCCAATAGTTTTGTCGCCAAAGTCCAGACCTAAACAGCTCATGTTATCATTAAATTGGTTAGGACCAGAATGTGAAGCTCTTGCCGTTTTTTTGCAAACCTGAAATAACGGGGATTACAGTACATCACGCAGGAACTCTCTCACCAACTCTTCTAGAAGTTCGTCCCTTTCCAACTTGCCAATTAACGCCCTTGCGTTGGCATGGCTGGTGATGTATGTAGGGTCACCTGATAAAATATACCCTACAATTTGTGTAAATGGGCTGTAGCCTTTTTCTTGAAGTGCTACGTAAACATCTTCTAAAATTTCTTTAACCTCGTTCCCGGCATCGCGCCTGTAGGTATCCATTTTTTGGGTCTCGTTTCTCATTACAAAAACTCTCCATTCTTAGTATAATTGTGTGCGTCATTTTGGACTTGGAAGAGGAGAGGGAGCGTAAGCGGACGCTTCTTGCCCCGAATCCTCTAAGATTAGTCTACTTTGGGGAAATTCTGTGTCTTGCGCAAAATGACGGGTTATCTGTAATTCTCTTATTATATTTGTCAAATCTTCGTTACATATTATTTCTGCCAGGCAGTAGTTGCTTGTATGCCCCTGCCATTTACCGGGCGAATTTTCCGATTCAAACAATACGCTAGCTGTCCTGCCTACTTGTGATTGATAAAACTCCCGCTCAAGTCTTGCGGCTCTGGTACGCATCCGGTAGCTCCGGTCAGATTTTATTTTATCCGTAACCTGCCCTGCAAAAGTTGCCGCAGGGGTGCCATCCCGCCTGGAATATTCAAAAACATGTATGGCCGCGAAACCAATTTTTTTTGCGAAAGTAAAACTCTGTTCAAATTCTTCCGCTGTCTCACCCGGGAAGCCTACGATAATATCGGTAGTGATGGCTGCGTTTGGGAAAATTTGTCGTAATTTTTGTACGGAATGCGAATACTGCGCAGTAGTATAGCGGCGGTTCATTCTATTTAAAACGTTGTCACTGCCACTTTGCAAGGACAGATGAAAATGGTCGCATAAAATATGACTGGATTCTTTCGCCGCTTGTAAAAATTCGTCTGTAATTGCGCATGGGTCTAAGCTGCTTAGGCGCAGGCGTTTAAGCCCGGTTAGGGCGGCGGTTTGTTTAATTAATTCCGGCAGACTATTTGCACCATCTGCATAGGATGCAATTTGTATACCGGTTAGCACAATTTCTAAAACGCCGTTTGCAATATGGTCTCGTGCCTCTGTTAAAATATCATGCACCGGACGGCTTACAGGTTTACCGCGTACATATGGGACGATACAGTATGCACAAAAACGGTCGCAGCCATCTTGAACTTTTATGAATGCGCGGGTACGGGTTGGGGTATATATGAGGGGCTTATGGTCAGCCTCAGGACAAAGAGATTGCAAGAATTTAATAAAAGCATCTGGCTTGCGGGCGTCAAAAATAAAATCTGCTTCTATTTCACTTGTTTCTGTTTTTTGTTGCATCATGCAACCACAAACAGCTATCTTTGCACTGGGGTTTTGCTTTTTTGCACGTCTAATAATCTGCCGGGATTTTTTATCACTGGCATGTGTGACAGTGCATGTATTTATGATATAGATATCTGCTTGTTGGTTAAATTTTCGCAAAGTGCAACCAATACCCACAAGGCGGGCAAGTAATGCCTCTGTATCGCATTGGTTAACCTTGCAGCCTAAAGTATGCGCGGCTACTGTCACTTTTTATCTATACTTTCGGCATTATTGTTTGGTTTTGCCACATTGGTCCCCAGTATTTCGCGAAGTTGTTCTATTAAAATTTCACCGTCAGGCTTAACTTTGCCGTTTGTGGCAAACAAAAATATTTCGCCGGGGATACACAACTTGCTTATATATTCTAATGCAGATTGCTTGTACTTTTCTGTCGGAACACTTGCGGTTAATACTAAATTTACCACTGTTCTTTGCAAATTAGCATTTTCTAAAAAGTATCTTACCGGTGCCGCAAGCTTGCCACCCCAAATGGGGCTGCACACAAAAATTTCCACAGGCAAGTCCTGTGGCATATTGTTTATAGGGTAAGTTTTGTCTGTAAATGTTAAGTTTAAAGCTTTGAACAAAAACAAAACGGCTGATTTTTTGTTAATATCCGCTTCCAGTTCATATATGGGAAGGCCCAACACATGGCCAAAAGATTCTGCAAATATCTTTGTTTTTTGTTTATAAGTGTAGTAGAGTACCAATGCGCTAACACCTCAGACATAATCTTAGAATTTGTTCAACTATACCACTATAACTTAAAAAAAGGAAGGGGTTCGTATTAAAATTGTTTTGTACACGAAACCGTTTACCTATTCCAATAACTGACCCAACCAAATGCATTATCTGGTGCGGGTGTACTATTTTGCACAACCCGTGATCCTGTTAGCATAGCAGAATGCCTAAATGCAAGGCTTATAACAGGTAACCTATCCGCAAAAGCCTCCTGAAATTGGGTCATTGCTTGAAGGTACAGACTTTCCATAAAAGCGTATCTTGTCGCGCTCCAGGCTGCTTCAAGCATGGTATCTTCCATAAAAAATCCGCCGTTAAAAAAGAATTGCACATCTGGCGCAAAGTTTAGATTTACGCCCCCTACGAAAAGGTCAAAATCGCCGTTTTCTATTCGTTCAAGATATTCTTCGTAGGTTAAAATATCAGCCGTTGCTAGTATTCCTATTGCATTTAAGCTTGCGGTCAGGTTGTTGGCAATGCTTATACGTTGTGGGTTATCGGCATTGGCTATTATTTTTAAGGGCTGGTATATGCCGCTTAATAAAATTCGGGCACGGTCAGGATCGTATTCTGCAACCGGAATATCTGCTGCGGCAAAGCTGTAGGGGTGTATCGGGCTTGTTGCGCGTACGGCTTGGTCAAGATACACGGAATGTATTATGTGGTCGATGTTAAACGCATGGGCAATACCACGACGTATTTGTACATTATTAAATATTTCGCGCTCAAAATTAAAGCCTACAAATTCGAAGTACATTGCGGGGAAAATTTCGTGATTAATTTGGCGTACGCTGTGGTGACGCACCCATTCCGTAAGGGGCATATGAATTGCGTCTATGCGGCCTTGGTCAAAGGCGTATAGCATTGTTTGCGTGTCGGGCAGGAAAATAACTTCTACTTCGTTTATTTGCGAAAGGCGACTGCGAAAGCCGTAGGGGTTTTTAACCAGCCTAACATTTCGCATTGGTGTATATGATTCGAATTTGAAAGGGGCATTACCCAATGGATTCATATCTGTTTCGGCCCATGGGCGATTTGCGTAATGATGCTGTGGAATTATCGGGAAATTTAAACTTTTGCCTGCGCACATGGTTGGTTGATAGAAATAAACCTGTACAGCGCGACTGTTTATGCGGGTTATTTCTGCAATATTTTCCACATTTGAGCGGTAGATGGCGTTGGCAGGTGCGTTGCGCAGGATATTTATGGAAAAAATCAAATCATCTGATGTTATGGGCATGCCGTCGCTCCAAAAGGCGTCATTGCGTATCGTTAACCTTGCGCCGGAAAAGTCTGAAGCAAATTCCAGTTCTGCAAGATGACTGGTAGGGCGGAAGTTTTCATCTAATATTACCAATGGCTCAAAAATAAGCCGTAGGATTTTTGCTACGGTTATGTCTTCGTTAAGCAGAGGATTTAGGGTAATTGGCTGCCGCATGGATAAGCGAAGGTGGCTGTCTGCAGCAATAGGTGTAACTACGGGTGTAATGGGGGCAGGGATTGGTTCGGCGTAGGTATAATCGTATTGTTCATATGCCTCTGGGGTTGGAGTAGATAATGTTGGCATACCCGACGGGTTTATGCTAAAGCGGTTGGAAGAACACGCCGTTATAAAAAGCAGGGCAATTAATAATATGGGGAGTAGTTTTTTCATGTGTGTGACCTCCTTAAAAAACAGAAAATTTCGGGTATAGTCACTTAGAAGCTATACGCATGGATTTACAACACCGTCTTGACGGTCGTTTTTCCGCTATTTTCCGTTACTTCTTCCTTGCGTGCTTTTGGGCACGCGGCGTCATCAGTAACAAAAACTATCGAAAAAACGCCTCGCCAATACGATATTGCAAACCATGCGTATAGCTTCTTAAGCTGAAAACTGTCCTATATAACGAAGTAATTTGACGCAATACGAGGAGTTGTTGATTGCAAGCAATCAACTTGCTGACGAAGTAGTGCGGAAAAATTACAAGTTATACTGGTCGGTTTTCAGTTTAAGTGACTATAGCTACAAACCGCCCGAAATTTGCACTTTGTACAGTTTTTCTACCACGGTAACGCCAATAAAAACCGATAAATTGTTTGAAATTGTCCTATACGTCTCAAATAATTTTCCGTTTCAGGAAAGGGGATTGTATCAAGAGTTGTCCCATCACGAGAAAGCTCTGGGTCGCCCAACCAGCCGGAAACTCGTCCCTGGCCTGCATTATACGCGGCGAGTGCTAAATCCAAGTTTCCGTCAAATTGGGTTTTTAGCCAGTTTAAATAAAATGTACCAATTGCAATATTAATCTCCGGAATCCAGATGTGCTCGGGTTCGAAATTGACAAGCCCCATTCGCGCGGCAACATCTATTGCGGTTGATGGCATAATTTGCATAAGCCCCTGTGCTCCTGCATGGGAAAGAGCATCTTCGTTAAAGCTACTTTCCGCCATTATAAGCGCAAGTACCAGCGATGGCTCAAGTTCGCTGGCGTGGGTGTTTATAATTTCCATATGTTTAATGGGAAAGTACATGCGCAAAATTAAAACACCGGCTATGAAACATAGCAGTATCACCAGCAAGGATATTGCGATGCTACGTATTTTCTTCAAGGGAAAGATTCCTTTCAATTTGCGCCCGTAGGCTTGTTAAGTCTGTATTGTTTTCAATTATGACATTTGCATATGGGCGTAAAATGTCATCTTTTGCACGGCTTTGCAGGCGTGCGGTTGCAGCGGCGTGATTTATATTGTCGCGATCCATAATGCGACTTAGGCGGGTTTCATCCGTAGCGGTAACAAGCCACACAGTATCACACATTTTATACATACCGGATTCTATTAACAGGGGCGCGTCAATAATAAATACAAGCTCGACCATCATTGCCAGGAGGGATTTATCCTGGCGAAACGATCTGGCAGAGACTTTCGTGAAAGCAAAATCGTTACTCTTTGTTGCACGCAAGGCCTCAGCAGATTGTTTGGTTAAGCTCGGGCGTGTGCCCACTAACGAATGCATATCTTTGCGGCTGATATTTCCGCATCTTCTTCGGATTTTTTCCTTGCGTGCCTTTGGGCACGCGGCGTCAAAAAGCTCTCGAACCTGCGAAAAATTAGGCTCGCAAATCTGTACATTCTTATAGTGGGAACACGACCTAAGGTCCTCCTCGCAATGACAGGCTGGTGGTAACTCTGCTGCAAGTCCAATAATGGCTTTTGTTTTGCTAATAACCGCCGGGTGAATTATCGATTCTAGCACCTTCCGCTTCTTGGCATCCGCAAACACAATCGACCCCAAAGCCCTCCGGTTTATTTCACCATCTTCGGCTAAAATTCCATCTCCAAATTCATGTAAAACTTCTGTATAAGCCGTTTGCCCTTTAAGCATTACATCATGCGCAAGATTGTCGGCAGAAATTATGATTCCACTGTAAATTTCAGACAGGATGGCGGAAACGGTGCTCGTCCCGCTTCCGGTAATACCTGTCACACCAAATATTTTACCCATACCAACTATCCCCTACACTAACCTCTGCAACAAGAGGAACATCAAGTGTTGCAACATTTTCCATTTCTGTTTTCAATATTGTTGATATTTTTTCAATTTCGTTCTTTGGTGCTTCCAGCAACAATTCATCGTGAACCTGTAAAATTAACCTGGCATCCAGATTTTCTGCCTGTAAACGGCGGGTAACATTTATCATCGCAAGCTTGATAATATCCGCCGCACTGCCTTGTATTGGCATATTCATTGCCACCCTTTCGCCAAAGGCACGGGTGTTAAAATTGGGGGACCTTAACTCCGGCAAAGCACGGCGGCGATTGTAAATTGTAGTAACATAGCCGTTCTCTTTTGCATCTTTAATGGTCTTGTCCAGATACCGCTTTACGCCTGGATACTGCCTAAAGTATCCGTTAATGTATTCTTCCGCTTCCTTCACATGAATTTTCAAATCCTCGCTTAACCCAAAGGCAGACATGCCGTAAATTATGCCAAAGTTAACCGCTTTGGCATTGTTGCGTTCGTTAGGGGTAACATCCTCCGGGCGAACTCCAAGTACTTGCGACGCGGTAAGTCTGTGGATATCCTGCTCGTTGCGGAAGGCGTTAATAAGGGTTTCGTCCCCGGACATATGCGCCAGCAACCGCAGTTCAATTTGGCTATAGTCCGCATCAACAAAAACACAACCTTCCCGCGGGACAAAGGCTTTGCGAAGCTCACGTCCTAGGGGCATACGTACGGGAATGTTTTGTAAATTAGGTTCGGCACTGGACAGCCGTCCGGTTGCTGTTAAAGCCTGGTTAAACGTAGAATGAACGCGAGATGTTTCCGAGTTAATAAGCGGCAACAAACCCTCTACATATGTCGAGTTTAATTTTGCATGGGCACGATACTCCAGTATCAGCGGAACTATCGGGTGCTTATCCGTTAATTTTTCCAGTATATCTGCCGCTGTGGAATATCCGAGCGTGGTTTTTTTGCCACCTTTAAGGCCAAGTTTTTCAAATAAAATAACACCAAGCTGGGCTGTGGAGTTAATGTTAAACTCTTCCCCTGCATGGTCATAAATTTCGGATGTTAGCTGTAATATACGTTGGTTAAGGGTATGGCCGTAGCTTGATAAAATATTACGATCTACTTTAATGCCCAAGGCTTCCATACTTAGTAGAGTTTCAGCGACGGGCAGTTCTATGTTTTTGTATAGGTCAAGTTGACCGTTTTTGGTTAAAGCTTCTGTTATGATAGGGTGGGAACGGGTTAACATATCCGTAACGCCCACCGCGTATCTTGCAGCGGTCTCCACAGGAAGGCTTGCTACGCTTTTACGATCCTTGGTACGTTTGCCTTTGTTGGCTAAGATATCTTCTACGGTTGGCAGATATTCATCTAAATACATTGCGGCTATATCTGACGGGGAATTGTTTGGTGCCAGCGCATCTAGTATATATGCAGCAAGCATGGCGTCAATAGATACGCCACGTAAAGCAATGTCGTGACGTAAGAGACGCCGTGCTTCGGTTTTGTAATCATAAATGCATTTTGCCTGATGTGACTCAAGTAGCGGTTTTACCATTTGCAAAAGCTCTTTTTCAGAAATGCCGGGTTCACTAAAGAGAGATAGTTCAACAGCTGATGTAGGGATGTAGGTGTTGTTAACCGCTAACCCGACCAAAATACTTGCGTCCCATACAAAGCAAATTGTGGATAAATTATCGGTTAAACAGCTGTCGATAAATTTTTGTGCATCTGTTAGTTTGTCAATTACCACAAATTCAAGTTCTCGTGTGGTGGACTTAGCTTCCCCTATTGTAGTTTCAAACCGTTTTAGCAAATTCCTAAGCTCTAATCGTCTAATTTCCGCCAAAGCCTGTGCATTCCACATTTCGTTCACCGGCTCCGTGCACAATTCAACAGGTGCGTCTTGCACAATTGTAACAAGCATACGGCTAAGAATTGCCTGCTCGCGATACTCTGCAAGGTTTTCAGATGCTTTTTTGGGTTTAATTTCGCCCACATTTTCCAGCGCATTGTCAAGGGAGCCGTAAGTGGAAATTATTTTGGTAGCCGTAACTTCGCCAATACCAGGTACGCCTGGCACATTGTCAGATGCATCGCCCATCAGAGCCTTAACGTCAATATACGCGCGGGGCGATACGCCGTATTTAGCCAAAACATCTGCATAAAGATAGTCTTCAACTTCCGTTTTTCCTGCTCTTGTTTTTGGCAGGCGAATTTTAACAGTATCCGTCGCAAGTTGTAAAAGGTCGCGGTCACCGGTAATTATCACAGGCTCAAGACCTTCTGCAACGGCTTTGGCGGTTAGGGTTCCAATAACATCGTCTGCTTCAAAACCTGGGCATTCTGCTATATTAATTTGCATTTTTTCTAATAAATTTTTTAAAGTGGGAACTTGGGCGCGCAACTCGTCGGGCATACCTTTTCGGGTGCCTTTGTACGCGCCATACTGCTCGTGCCTAAATGTGGGCTGGGGTAGGTCAAAGGCTACGGTTATATAATCTGGTTTTTCTTCGTCACAGAACCGGAAAAAAATATTCATGAAACCATAAACGGCATTTGTATACTCGCCGTCCTTGGTAGAAAGAAGCGGTATTGCGTAAAATGCACGATTTAGTACGCTAAAACCATCGATTAATAGAATTTTGCGCGGCATGTGAGCCTCCCTGAATGACAATTTCTAAGACAAAATTTATTATAGCATAATGCAAGAGCGTGTCAAAAATTTATTGGAATAAACTGTAATTTGATATTTTTGTTAGTTGGATGTATTATATTCTTGGTAGAGTGTTTAGCATTTTGCAGGAAGGAGGACAAACATGACCGCCAATAAGCAACCACGTACAAGCGTCATGGCTTTCTCTGAAGCAGAGCCTCTATTTTACTGTAAAATTAGCTATGTAACTAAAAACCCGTGAAAGCGTGCTGTCTATAATGGCATGTATTTTCACGGGTTTAGTTTTTGCATTGGGGTATAACCCCATTAGAATTTAGGAGGAGATTAAAATGAAAAAAATTGCTTCACTTCTGCTGCTTGCCGTATTTACGGTATTGCTTGTCGCGTGCGGTAGCGACGAAGACCGTCTATCCCTAGAAGATGCAACGTTTGAAACCGTTCGCATCGCATTTATCCATGTAGGTGGAATTGACGATCAAGGTTACACATATCGTCAGCACCGTGGTACTTTAGACATGGCAGAAAACCTTGGCATTTGCCCAGACACCCAAATTCTTAACTTCATGAACACAGCAGCCGGTGACGTTCCAGCTGCCATTACCGAAGCTATCGACTGGGGTGCGCATCTTATCTTTGGGACAAGCTTTGGTTTTGGCCCTTCAATGCTTGAAGCCGCACGGGAAAACCCAGAGGTGCTTTTCTTCCACGCAACAGGAAATTTAGCGGTGGAGGCTGATTTGCCAAACTTCCGCAACTATTTTGGCAATATGTCACAAGCACGTTACTTATCAGGTATTGCCGCAGGCTTAAGGACAGAAACAAATGTATTAGGCTTTGTTGGTGCACACCCAAATGCAGAGGTTATAACCGGCCTTACAGCGTTTTTCCTTGGAGCACGTTCTGTTAACCCGGATGTTACAATGTATGTGCAATTTACCGGTTACTGGAACAACCCGGCAGTAGAAAGACAAGTTGCAGACGCTCTTCTTGCAGAAACCCCTGCCGACGTTTTGGGTCAACATGCCGACAGCCCGGCTACCCAGCTTGCAGCACAAGACGCAGGAGTTTGGAGCGTTGGCTATAACAACGACATGATACATGCCGCTCCGCAAGCGGTTCTTGTTTCTCCAATGTTCGACTGGAGTGTTTACCTGATTTATGCGGTACGCAACGCGGTTGAAGGCCGCTCAATTCGTACCGACGTATTGTATGGCATAAATGAAGGTATGGTATTTTTATCTCCATTTAATTCGGCAACAATAGTACCGGGCACCGCGGAAGCAGTTGCGGAAGCAGAAAGATATCTTCGCGCAGGCCGTAATATTTTTACTGGTCCAATTTATTCTGCCACAGGTCAATTACTACTTGCAGACGGTCAAGAATGGCGTGAACCACTTTCGGCTCCGTCTTGGGCTTATGAGATTGAGGGTATAACGTTTAGATAGAGCAATTTGCTATAATATCGATTGTGGGGCGGGAGTTTTCCTGCCCGCAATTTAGAAACTGTGTTAAATAATTTGCATGCTACTTGTACATCCCATTATTTAACACAGTTTCTTACATATGCTGCGTAAGGAGGTTGCCCAGTGCAAACGGCAATCATGACAAAGAACTTAACAAAAAAATTCGACCAAGTCATAGCCAATGACGAAGTTTCGTTTGACCTACGCTGGGGCGAAGTTTTGGCTCTTCTTGGCGAAAATGGAAGCGGCAAAACCACCTTAATGAACATGCTCTTTGGCATCTACTTCCCAGATATGGGCGAAATTTTGGTAAATGAAAAACCTGTAACTATCCGGTCTCCAAAAGACGCCCATAATCTGGGCATCGGCATGGTGCACCAGCATTTCAAATTGGTAGACGTATTTACCGCCACGGAAAACATCATTTTGGGGCTAAAAGGCCCCGCATTTTTAAACCGCAAGCAAGCCGCCCAAAAAATTCGTGAAATATGTACGCGATACGGTTTTGATCTGGATCCAGACAAAAAAATTTACGATATGCCCGTTAGTGAAAAGCAAACGGTAGAAATTGTAAAATTATTATACCGTGGCGCGGATATTCTAATATTAGACGAACCCACAGCGGTATTAACTGCCCAAGAATCGGAAAAATTATTTGCTACACTAACAAAACTTAAACAAGACGGCAAAGCCGTGATAATTATCACCCACAAATTAAATGAAGTAATGGCGGTTTCAGACAGGGTGCATGTGTTGCGCAAGGGTAAATCTATAGCCACAGTAAACACATCTGAAACTAACTGGCAACAGCTTACGGAAATGATGGTAGGCCGTGCCGTAAGCCTGGAAATAGACCGCCCAATAGTAGAAAATAAAGAAGATAGATTGTATATAAAAAACCTAACATGCCTGACAGCAGACGGCCAAAAAGCTTTGGATGATATTACATTTACTTTGCAAGCAGGAGAAATTTTGGGCGTTGCTGGTATTGCAGGCAGCGGCCAGCGGGAACTTTGTGAAGCTATAGCCGGTCTGTATTCGGTCACTGCCGGGTCAATAAAGGTATGTACACAGGCGGCTTCGCCGTTTCCTGAAGGAAGCGTAGCCGGGTCTTGCCCGGCAGAGCAGCCGGGTTTAGGGCAGGGTCTTATTAATATAGTAGGCAAACCCCCACGTGCTATTCGCGACCTTGGCATAACAATGGCCTTTGTGCCCGAAGATCGCCTGGGCATGGGGTTGGTAGCCAGCATGGACATGACCGACAACGTAATGCTTCGCTACTACGATAACGGCCGCAGCCCATTTGTAGACCGCAAATCGTCACGTACAATAGCAGAAAAACTAATAGACCGCCTAAAAATAATAACTCCCGGCGTAAGCAAACCGGTACGCCGCATGTCAGGCGGAAATGTACAGAAGGTATTAATTGGTCGGGAAATAGAATCTGCCCCGCGAGTTTTAATAGCGGCATATCCCGTCCGCGGCCTGGACATAAACTCGTCCTACGCCATATATGACCTACTAAACCAGCAAAAACAAAAAGGTGTAGCCGTGCTCTTTATAGGGGAAGACCTTGACGTTCTTTTAGAGCTTGCCGACCGTATTCTGGTTCTAAACCAGGGCAAAATAACTGGTGTAGTTGATGGCCCATCTGCCACGAAAGAGCAAATTGGAATGCTAATGACCACAACCGAGGGGGTATCGGCCGATGAATAAAAACGACAAGCCACCTCTAATCCGTATATCAAAACGTGGTCAAATTTCAATCGGTAAAACCTGGATAATCCGTGCTATATGTTTGCTTTCAGCATTGCTTGTGGGCTCAATTCTTATACTTGCACTTGGTCATAACCCAATTTCTGTTTATGCAGAAATGATGAATGCGACCTTTAGTAACCGCAACAATTTAAACTTAACCATTCGTGCTTTCGTCCCCCTGCTTGGCGCGTCCCTGGCAGTTGGTCTGGCCTTTAAAATGCGCTTTTGGAATATCGGTGCCGAAGGTCAAATTCTGGTGGGTGGAGTTGCCGCAACATATTTTGCTTTATTCCACTATCAAAATATACCCGGCCCAATTTTATTAATTGTAATGGCTGTCGCAGGTATAGTGGCAGGCGGCATTTGGGGTGTTATTCCGGCTTACTTCCGTTCAAAGTGGGGTACAAACGAAACTTTATTTACCCTAATGCTTAATTATGTGGCCATGGGTATAATACTATATTTGCAGGCGGGCCCCTGGCAAAGCCCGGGCATGAATTTTCCTATTATAGATATGTTTAATACAGCCGCAAGGCTTCCTCAGCTTTTTGGTGTAAATATTGGCTGGGTATTTGTAATTGTTCTAACAATATTGGTTCATTTTTACCTGGCAAAAACTAAACAGGGCTACCAACTTGGCGTTGTTGGCCAAAGTGAAAACACCGCCCGTTATGCTGGCATGAATGTAAAGCAAATAATAATTCGCACCATGATAATATCCGGTGCAATTGCAGGGTTTGTAGGTTTTATCCAAGTGTCTGGTACTAACTTTACCCTGGATGAAACCACTGCGGGCGGCATAGGTTTTACTGCAATTATCATCGCCTGGATATCCCACTTAAAGCCTATTGTAATGGTGCCGGTAGCATTTTTCATTGCTATGTTGGAACGCGGTGCATTTCGTATTCAAACATGGTTTATGATACCCGCCACAGTGGCTGCCATTTTAATAGGCATAATCCTATTCTTCATGCTTGCATGTGAATTTTTTATTAATTATCGTGTAATGTTTAAATCCACGTCATCTCGCAGTAGTCAGGCCCTTTAAATAACATGTAGCCCATGTGGTAGTACCACCTAAAGCGGCAGTGCCGCTTCCCGAAGGAAGCGTAGCCGGGCTTTGCCCAGCGTAGCGGCAGGGCTTGGGGAATCGCCCAATTTTTCTAAAGCGGCAGTGCCGCTTCCCGAAGGAAGCGTAGCCGGGCTTTGCCCAGCGTAGCGACGGGGTTTGGGGTCGCACCCAATTTTTCTAAAGCGGCAGTGCCGCTTCCCGAAGGAAGCGTAGCCGGGCTTTGCCCAGCGTAGCGGCGGGGTTTGGGGCAGTGCCCCATTTAAATAGAAAGGCTGATACTATGGATACATTTATCAATTTTTTTAACGCCGCCGTTCTGGCGGGCACCCCTCTACTATTTGGCACATCTGGCGAAATTTTAACAGAAAAATCTGGCAATCTAAACCTTGGTGTAGAGGGTATGATGTTCATGGGAGCCGTAAGTGGCCTTATGTCCGTTTTCCTACTAGAAATGTGGCTTGGTGTAGAAATTGCAGGTCCTCTTGCAGTTACCTTAGCAATTTTGGGTGCGTTTATCGCGGGTGGTTTTGGTGCGTTAATCTACAGCGTGCTTGTAGTAACAATGAAAACCCAGCAAAATGTAACAGGTCTTGCCCTAACTATTTTTGGCGTAGGTTTTGGTAACTTTTTTGGTGAAGTAGCGGGACGTCGCTCCCCTACAGGTTTTGCTGCCATAAGCAGTAACGCCAGGTCTGGTTTTGCAAGACTAAATATTCCGATACTTTCCGACATCCCGGTTCTGGGCCCACTATTTTTCAGCTATAATATTTTAGTATATTTGGCAATAATTATTGCTATAGTGCTTGCAATTTTCTTAAACCGTACTCGCCTTGGTCTTAATCTTCGTGCAGTGGGAGAAAACCCTGCCGCTGCAGATGCCGCAAGTATTAACGTAGTCCGCTACAAATATCTTGCAACCTGTATAGGCGGTGGAATATGCGGCCTTGGCGGTATGTATATTGCAATGGTAACAACATCTGGGGTGTGGGTACACAACTCCGTACTTGGTTTTGGTTGGATATCCGTTGCCCTAGTTATTTTTGCAACCTGGAGTCCAAGGCGCGCACTTCTTGGTTCGCTAATTTTTGGTGGTCTAACAATAATGCGTTTTTACATGCCAATGGGAATCCCCATGCAAATTTATGGAACCTTCCCATACGTTGCAACCATTTTAGTATTAATTGCAACCAGCATTCGCCAACGGAAAGAACATAACCCACCTGCACATATTGGTGTAAATTATTTTCGTGAAGAGCGATAGTCGCTATTTGCGTAAGCTTTGCACTGTTTTTTTTATAGCAAGCGCACTCCAAAACCATGAACGATAACTTGCAATTTTTCCACACTGCTGCGTCGTCATTTCTTTGCATTGTGTCAAATTGCTGCGTTATAGCTCACGGTTTTGAAGTACGCTAGCTATAATAACTTCGTATAATAACTTCGTAAATTTTGCCACGAAGCTTTTATTTTTCTTTTATTGTGGTACAATGTCAATATCTGCCTATACTGGAGTAGCCGCTGTCTTATCCTGTGCACATATTAGAAGTAGCGACTTCAACTGTAGACATGGTATTATATAGAGCAAAAAGTGAAGGTCGTAACACAACGGTCTTTTTATGATATGCGATAACAATTAGCCAAGTGGGGTGGGGAATGTTCGCTACACTTGCTGTCCCAATGCAGGAGTACTTGCGTTCTCATTTGACGAATGCTCGGCAATCTGGAAGGTTTACCTACCTGATTATGAAAGCAGGAACAAGAATGCCACTTGAAAAATTTGCGAGTGTCTATCAATATAAAGAGATTCTGGATATCATTTTAGCTTTTAATGTAGATGTTGGTTATGAACAGCTTCTGGATACAATTCTAAATAAAATGATGGATTTAACAAATTCAGCTTCTGGGACAATTTATATAGTAAAAGACGACAAGCTGCACGCAGGCATTACTAAAAATAAGACTCATGGTATTAACAAGATAATGGGGGACGAAATACCTCCCATTGATTTGTGTGCCTCTAATTTGGCAATTGCTTGTGTATATTCTGCACTAAATAGAATTCCTGTGGCGATAAATGACGTTTATGCTAATGATCAATTTGTGTGGCCACCGGAGTATGATAAATTAACAGGTTGCAAGACAAAATCTGTATTTATGTTTCCTTTGATTAGCTCCAATTCCAGTCATTCAAATCTTTTAGGGGTTCTTCAGCTTGCAAATGCAATAAACGATAAAACAGGCGAAATAATTTCCTACAGAGAAGTTGCCGATGAATCGGTTTTGGCGGAGATATTCAGTATTGCTACTACTGTTTTGTCTAATTTTTTACGGGCCCAGGAACAAGGCGCAAATAAAATGTTTAGCGCACTTGTTCAAATAACAATTCAAGCTATTGCCGAACGTTCTGTATATAGCAAAAATCATACACAAAACGTAGCGCAACATTGTCACACTTTTGCAAAATTCTTAAATAATAAATTTACCCCGGGTGATGTGTATTATTTTAGCGAATCCGATATAGATGTTCTAACCTTGGCAGCGTTTTTGCATGACATAGGAAAAATAGTTGCGCCTTTAGAAATAATGGACAAAACAGAACGATTGGGTACTGAAATACTAAATGTGCAAGCACGCTTTACAATGAAAACACAATTGCTAGAGCTTGAATACCTTAAAGGCGAAATTACTGCCAAAGAATATGAAGAGCAAAAAACATATATAAAAAGAATGTGGGAATTAATTGACGAAATAAACGCGTCGGACACGATAACTAACGGACAATTGCTTGAAATTTATACTGTGGGAAGAATAACTTACACATCTCTAGATGGTAAAGTTGTGCCCCTATTAACTCCGGAAAACTTGGAAGCACTTTGCATAAGGTTTGGGACATTAACTGAAAAAGAACGCAAAATTATGCAGGATCATGTGGTAATAACTTCGCGTTTGCTTTCAGAAATTTCATTTGCAGGGCGGTATAAAAATGTCCCCATATGGGCGGGCAACCATCACGAGCTTCTTGACGGTTCTGGTTACCCAAGAGGGCTTTCTGGGGACAGTATTGATCTTGGGTCACGTATTTTAACCATCGCGGACATTTTTGATTCGCTAGCTTCCAATGACAGACCGTATAAGAAAGGCATACCAATAGATAGATCAATAGAAATTATTTACGATATGGCTAGGAAAGGAAAGCTAGATCAAGAGCTGGTGCGGCTTTTTGTCGAAAGTCGCGCTTGGGATGTAACAGAGTCAAATATATCCTTGCCGCAATAGACCCGAATAAATTACGCAACAAGCAGGCACATTATAGATAAAATATAGGGTTTTGCCTTGCTGGCTATGCTGCAAGGTATACATTTCAGTAGTAGTATGATATAATTCAACAAAACTGCTAGCACAAGAGTGTAGGAGTGGTTAGAATGCATAACATGCGAAAGAGAAGTGTTATCATAGTTGCAATTACATTGTTGCTGTTTTCTGGTGCTATGATTTATTACGCGCTGCTTTCTTTTGATTCTGACGAGGGGATAGACTTTGTTGGGGCGGCAGAGGCCGTTTCGGTAACTAATATTACATATTTTGATGGTTTTTATCCGGGCGAAATGGATTACCATAGTGCTTTTGATGAACTATACAACCCTATTGGTCTAGCACTTTTGGGGCCATATTTGATTGTCGCTGATTCTATGTGCGATCGTATTCAAATTTTAAATGGCGGAAATAGTATGCGTATAGGTACCCCGGGTCGTTTTGGGTTGTCATATGCGTATTCAGGTGCGTTTATAGATGGGTTCCGGGAAAACGTTATGTTCATGAAACCTTCAGGTGTTTTTGCCACTCCGGAAGGTAATATTATTGTTGCCGATACTGATAACCACGCTATCCGCCTAATTTTGCGCGAATATGTTATTACAATTGCGGGCAATGGTGTAAGCGGATTTAGAGATGGCACAGAAACTCAAGCTCAATTTAATCAGCCGCGTGCGGTTGTAATGTGCGAGGCGGGTTATATTTATGTTGCCGATACATTAAACCATGTTTTGCGTCGCATTGACCCATTTGGTAATGTTAGTCTGTTTGCAGGTTCGCCCGAGCAAAGCGGCTTTTATGACGGTTTGTTACTGGATGCAAGATTCTTCCAACCATCAGGGCTTTATTTAACGGCAGATGGCGTTTTATATGTAGCAGATGCAGCAAATCATGCCATACGTAGGGTTGCAAATGGTATAGTTACTACCGTATCCGGCAGGCCCGGAGAGCCTATACGTTTTTCTGACTACTTTGAAGGTGGGCATGTTGATGGCCCAAATAATGAAGCGATGTTTGACTTTCCAAGGGATGTTGCCTTGCTGCCGAACGGTTATATTGTGGTTGCGGACAGTTTGAATCATTCTGTCAGGCTTATTACGCCGGAGGGCACCCGTACTCTTTTGGGCGGCGGGGGTGCGGGACGCTTCCACTACTCTGCCGAAAATTTGCGTTTTACAAGACCGGAAGGTATTGCCACAGATGGCGAAACCTTATTTATTTCAGACACATTAAACAATGTTGTTTTGGCTGTACCTTTAAACGAAAGGGTTATAGCTGGCAGGCCGGCACGTGGGCAAATGTTGGCTGATACGGGGCTTACCACTAACTCTAGGTTTGCCTTCCGCGGCGATATACGAGTATTTTGGGGTGACCAAAGACTTGATATGGGTCGGGTTCAGCCATGGCTTAGAGGCGAATCTATTTTTGTACCTATTCGCCCATTTCTTGAAGCTTTGGGTGCAGGTGTGTACTTGAACGAATATACAGGTGAGTTGTCCATACACATAGAAGAAACTGTAACAACCCTTGTTCGTGGGTTAGACTATCATATTTTACGGGGTGTAATGGTTACTACGTTACATGAGCTAAAGCGTCTGTTCCCATATACAATAGAGTGGTTTCCTGAGCTAAGCTTAATTTCAGTTTATAAACCACATGATTTACAGGGGGAATAAGCGCAATGTATAATAGGCTGAAAATAGTGGTGCCCATTGCTCTATTAATCCTCTTTACATTTGTGCAAAGCACTTCGTGGTTACAATCAATTGATAATCTTATTCACGACAATGTAATGGTGTCTGGTCGCAGTACATCCGACAGCATTATTATAGTTGGCATGGACGAACGTAGCTTGCTGGAAATAGGAAGTTGGCCCTGGCCAAGATATTTTGTAGCAGAGGCAATAACCGCAGTTGCGGAAATGGGTGCCGCGGCAATTGGTGTAAACGTAATGTACGACACCCACGGTCCTGTACCGGAATATGACCAAATTTTAATTGACGCCGCCAAGAATACAGACAGACTCGTGTTAGGTGCCACAGGTACATTAAGCTCATTTCAAGAAGATGGGGGCCTGCTTGAAATAGATTATTTGGCTGTACCTTTTGGCGAACTTAGACGCGCTACAACCGTAGGCTTTCTAAATGCCATCCCGGATGAATCTGACGGAGTTATGCGGCGCATGGTTACTGCGTTTCGTTTTGGAGATATAACCGTATATTCCTTCCCGTTTGAACTTTATCTTACGTATCGCCGCAGCATGGGGCAGACTCCTGTTGCTTTGGCAGACATTCCACTGGATGAACATGGGCAGTTCCCAATACGTTATGTTGGCGGGCCTGGTAGTTTTACACAAGTATCTTTGTGGGGCGTAATTAATGGATTTTATTCTGCCGAAATGTTTAGAGATCGTATTGTTTTAATTGGTCCGTACGCACCTGGTATTGGCGAAATGAATTTTACTACGCCCTTAGAGCGTAGCATCGCAACCCATGGCGTAGAATTGTATGCAAACGTAGTGCAAAATTTTTTGGAGGGCGTTTTTGTAGCTGACGCTTCGCTATGGGTTAATATTCTAATACTTGCCCTAAGTGCTCTTATTATCGCGCTATTGTATTTGCGGCTAAAGCCACTTACAACACTTATTCTAACGGTGGTAATGATTGGTGCTTTACTTTTGGGTGCCAGGCTAACGTATGATAATTTTCACATTATAATAAGCGTTGGGGGTACAATTATATTTTTGACTTTGTGTTACCTTTCCAATTTGAGTTTTAGTATACTTGCTGCCCAAAGCGATAAGCAACAAATACGCTCTTTATTTGGCAGGTTTGTTGCGCCGGAAGTTGTAGAAAAAATTATATCAGGTGGTGTGGATATTCAACTAGGTGGCGTAGTGAAGGAAATTACTGCCCTGTTTGTAGATGTTCGCGGATTTACCGCATTCTCGGAAGCCAACCCGCCACAGAAAGTGGTAGGTATCATTAACCGATATTTAAACCTTACAAGCCGTTCTATTCAACGTAATAACGGGACTATTGATAAATTTATGGGCGACGCCACCATGGCACTGTTTAATGCACCGAACGATGTACCAAACCACCCATTGTGTGCAGTTAAAGCAGCCTGGGCAATGAAAAAAGGTGCAGTGCCTCTACAAGACAAAATAATGAGAGAACATGGTATTGATTTGCAATTTGGCATTGGTATTAACACCGGTGACGCAGTAGTCGGCAACATGGGTTCCGACTTTAGAATGGACTACACTGCAATTGGCGATGCAATTAATACGGCTGCCCGCTTAGAATCTAACGCCAGAAAAGGGCAAATAATAATATCTGACGCAACATACCAATATGTAAAAGACCATGTAGAAGTAGAGGAATTAGGCATATTTAATTTGAAAAATAAGAGCGTAGGCGTTCTGGTTTATAGCGTTATAAATGTAAGAGAGTGAGGAAACTGCTATGTTAAAAAAATGTATATGTGCTGTAATTGCGTTTGTTATGGCGGTATCGCTGGTGCCGAGTGTTGCCTTGGCCCAGAGTGTAGATGATGGCCCAAGGGTAGAAGCGGTGCGTGGTTCGGTATTTGTGTATAGGGTAGGTGGGCATACCCATACGGCTGTTTATCGTGGTATGAGTATTTATGACGGCGATGTAATTATTACCGGCTTAAATTCTACTGCCACGATTATGTACTATGGGCAAATGATTATTATGGGAGAACTCACGACAGTATCTTTTAACTCGATATGGCAACGCCATGGGCGCAAAGACAGTTCTGTTTCGTTAATTGAAGGTATGATAAAAGTGCGCGTAGACGTGCAACTTGACGATAACTCTCGTAATATTGTTCAAGCCGCCGGTACAATAGTTGGTGTGCGCGGCACAAAATACATACTCACTTACAGACGTATGCTTTTTGGTGATTACCAGCTGAATACAGGCAATCCATTTGTTCGTATGTTGGTTATAGACGGCGAAATTGTTGTGCATTTACCAGACCCCGACAATCAGGAAGAAACGGCAGCATTTTTAGTAACACAACATGGTATGACACGTTTAGTAGAAGACGTATACGGTATACAAACACATGGTGAAATGGAAGATTTATTGGAGATGTTTAATATCCCCCTTGAGAGTATAGATCTTACAATTCTTGAGGCAATAAGAAATGACCCGCAAGCTATGGCTTTAAACCCAGAGCTTTTTAGGCGTATAGACGAGGCTATTGAATTGCGAAGAGCTGAAGATGAAAGAAGACTAAGACTTTTGGAAGAAAGACCACAACCACAAATTATTGTAGCATCGGAAGCGATGTCAGTTATTGAGCAAATGCGAGCTGGCGGAGGAGTTATTGGAACAACTGTAGCATCGCCAGAACCTGGGGTGGCCCCTGACCCGGTACCAGAACAGACGCAGGGTATTGTTGTTGCACAACAACCGGATACTGCCACCATACCTGTTATTGAGTCCCCACAAGTGCTGGTGCCGGAATCTGCGGTAGATCCAGCGTCAGGGGCAGCACCAGAACCGGGGGTAATACCTGAACAAGAGCCAATACCTAATCCTGAGCCAGGATCAACACAAGAGCCAACACCTAATCCAGAGCTAATACCAGAACCAGGCAACGATAATGACGGTGGTAGCTTTGGCGGTAACAACAACGTTACTGATAACAATGATGATAGCGGTAACGATGCAAATGAAAATGATACTGCAAATGATAGCGGCAACGATGCAAATGAAAATGATACTGCAAATGATAGCGGTAATGATGCAAATGGTAACGACAATGCAAATGATAGTGGTAACGATGCAAATGGTAACGACAATGCAAATGATAGCGGTAACGATGCAAATGGTAACGACAATGCAAATGATAGCGGTAACGATGCAAATGGTAACGACAATGCAAATGATAGCGGTAACGATGCGAATGATAATGACAATGCTAACGATAACAGTAACGATGCAAATGATAACGACACTGCTAATGATAGCGGTAACGATGAAAACGAAAACGAAAATAAAAATGAAAACGAAAATCATGACACCCAACCTATAGCGGTTACTCTGTCAGTTTCAGACCCTACCGATACATTAATTTCTATAAGAAATAGCAATACCGGCATAACCTATGGTACTTCTCTGTCATTCCCTGTAGTTGTCAGTGGGTTTGGAAGCGAAGCTTCGTCTGCTGGGTTTAGGCTGTCTATTACCAGCATTCCGGGGCTTACATTCTCCGGACATAATGTAGAGGGTGCTTATATTGGCGGCGCAAGAGAGTTTACCATAACCGTAGATTACGACGGTGTTACCGCATTTCCAAATGGTTTCGCCACTGTTGCAATTAACCTAACCGGGCTTGGCATCAGTTATATCTCTTCCGGTGCTGTAACGGCCACCATAAATGTTAACGACACGTCTATACCTGCTCCGGTAGTAACCATGTCAATCATGAACACGAATACGAGTGCGACCCCACTTACGTCATATATCAGCGGCGGTAATATTTACGGCACGTCTCATACGTTTTTTGTAGCCGTTAACGGCTTTGAAAGCGGACCAGCATCGGCGGATGCGCGTTTGGTTATTGCAAATGTACCCGGGCTCACTTTTGCGGGGTACAATGTCGCCGGCATTTATACAGCCGGAACAAGAACATTTGCAATTACTGTAACCTATGACGGATCCACTCCATTCCCGACAGGGTATGCAAATATTCCTATAACCGCGACGGGGCTTGGTTGGCATGTGCTTGGCGGGCCTTCACAAAGTGCGGTGATATACATTTACGATGGTAGTGATAATGACAACGAAAATGACAATGAAAACGACAATGAAAACGAGAACGAAAACGGAAACGAGAACGGAAACGAGAACGACGACCCCATATCGGTTACTCTATCGGTTACAAGCCCAACGGGTACATTAGTTTCTGTAAGAGACAGCAATACCGGTATAGTTTCCGGTACCTCCTTATCATTCCCTGTGGTTGTCAGTGGGTTTGGAAGCGAAGCTTCGTCTGCCGGTTTCAGGTTATCCGTTTCCGATGTTCCTGGGCTTACGTTCTCCGGATACAATGTAGAGGGCGTTTATATCGGCGGCGCGAGAGAATCTACTATAACGGCCAGTTACGATGGCGTCACAGCGTTCCCTAGCGGCTATGCCACTGTTGCAATTAACCTAACCGGGCTTGGCATCGGTTATATCTCTTCCGGTGCGGTAACGGCTACCATAAATGTTAACGACACATCTATACCTGCCCCGGTAGTAACCATGTCAATCATGAACACGAATACGAGCGCGACCCCGCTTACGTCGTATATCAGCGGCGGTAATATTTACGGCACGTCCCATACGTTTTTCGTAGCCGTTAACGGCTTTGAAAGCGGCCCTGCATCGGCGGATGCGCGTCTTATTATTGCAAATGTACCCGGACTCACTTTTGCAGGGTACAATGTCGCCGGCATTTACACAACCGGAACAAGGACATTTGCAATTACTGTAACCTATGACGGAACCACTCCATTTCCGACAGGGTATGCAAATATTCCTATAACCGCGACGGGGCTTGGTTGGCATGTGCTTGGCGGGCCTTCACAAAGTGCAGTTATATACGTTTATGATGGTGGCGATAACGACAATGAAAACGAG
>Ga0123355_10002599_pt1 | contig 25605 bp, 15 predicted proteins | sample TergutEmb28metaG_3_FD_89872 | JGI IMG/M metagenome (GOLD analysis project Ga0123355, IMG submission 89872) | Embiratermes neotenicus P1 segment gut microbial communities from Petit-Saut dam, French Guiana - Emb289 P1 | ecosystem: Host-associated > Arthropoda: Insects > Digestive system > Gut ...
TAACTAACTAAACTAACTACATGAAGCACAGCCCTTTCGGAGGAGCTTACAGGTCTTCAGCTAGTCAAGAAAATCCTCCCATTTTATGGGACCGGAAAGCGCTTGCCATCTGTCTCTATCCTGAGCCAGACCAATTCAAATTCGGTCCATGCCTCCCCACCTCAATTCTTGAAAATCCATTTTCTATTATCCTACTGTCTACGCCTAGGTCCTCCAAGTGGCCCACTTCCACGTCCATATCCACAAGAAGTAGGAACATTGCTGCTAAAATCTGCCAAGTTTGCCTTCATTTCATCATTCCCCTCTCATACGCAGTACAGTGACCACGCTACGGGCTGGTCAGTCGAGAAAACGTGCTTCGATTTCCGGTAGGGATAAGAGATTTTTCCCTTTTCAAAAGAATTCAGATCGGCTCTGGGACCCACCCAGACCCACATTCAATAAATGTCAGGCGCACTTTCCCCCGTGACAAAGCGGATGGAGCGTGAAGCTGACTACTCACATATCTATTACCGCAGTTAAGTATGAGTGGAGCTACACATCTACTCCCCTAAGCCTTCCTGGCTCAAACAGTGACACCTTTACCATTTGATCTTGTCGTGAGTGGCTATATGCAAGAGTAGCGGTGAAGCAGATGGCCACGTAGCGAAACCGGTGGGTCGTATTACAGAGCGCCTACATGTATTGTTACCCGGCTTGCAGAAGTCGAGTATCTGAAATAAGGCCCTGCTATGGACGCACTCCAAAGCTCCCTGGCCGTCTGCCATTGTCTACCTGGGTAATATGAAACCAGAGTAACCTACCTTTCTCCGGAGCAGTCACATCGCTTCAGTGTTGAAGTAACGCTCCATCACTGTAACCAGCATAGACCCGATCCGGAGTCACATAAAAAGTAAACCCTAGAACAGGCCACGAAGGCCCAGATGTGGAGTAGTGGTATAACTCTACTCTTTCCTTGACCTCGGCGCTAAATGGGTGGGTGGTCAACGCCACGCCGCGGCCGCTTTAACCCCAGGAAAGAGACCCGGTACCCATTGTGCAGGAGGCTGGGTTGGCCCCAAGACCGGTCTGGACGGGTGCGGAAAATCTCGTCCCTCAGTGGGATTCGATCCCGGGACCGTCCAGCCTGTAGCGAGTCGCTATGCTGACTGAGCTAACCCGGTGCACTCCGGATCCCCATAGGTTACCGATTCTTCTAACTGAGGTTCATTCATTCCACAGTCTGTCTTACGAGTCAATAACTTGTTCCAAAGAGAGCTCTCCACTAAGTGCGACCTAGTGCATCCTCTTTTAATTTCAGTATCCTTTCGTTTCATTAAGGTCATACAGTAGCTGCTTACATCTTTTCCTCGTCTTACCTCACTTCTCTCTTTCGTTCAAAAACGTGTTTTAGAAGGCAGGTCCTAAGCAAGAAATGGTCAATCCAATCAGCCTTCCTTCTTTTTTACTGTCCGTAGGATATTTCTTTTCTCCTGGACTCTTTTCATTTCTCAGTCAATCGGTTCAGTTTATATTCCCTTCTGATTTAAGGCAAAAAAGGACCCCATTTCTCGACGAAGCTTACTACATACACACACATGGAACAATAAACAGGGACGCAATATTTCTTCTGTAAGAGATGATATTCTACTGGGGTCTCCATATGTTGTTCTACCTATGCCTAACTACACGCCATCAAGGGTGTAAAATTAATAACGATAAAGCTCGGCTTATTTTTAATCTCGAAACCAAATCGTAGTGAATGACAAAAATGAAATCCAGCTGCTTCAATTTTGTAGAAGTCCCGCCAGCACGTACGGAATACGAGGAAGGATGGGCCCCAGAAACATCTTAGACAGGGGTAAAAACGGAGTAAAATTCTTCAATTTTCTAATATCGTCCAATGGTTTTGTAACTCACGGACATCCGCTTTAACAAATCAAATATTCGATTTCGTAATCGAGATGTATATGAAAGGTTTAGCTTCATACCAAACTATCTTGAATATTTTATTATTACATTATTATATTCTGTTCAGCGTTTCGTGATGGCATAACATAACGTTCAAGACATCTGGACCTTACGTGAGAACTGAGCTCCTCTGCGCTCTAAGGCAGCCAGTAGTGACAGTTTACTTACCGATGCTTCGGGACAACCTATCGGGTCCCTTCTTCAAGAGTCAAGAAGCCTAGTCAGAAGTGACGCAACTCGACCTATTTCGGAATTTCTGAACATTCCAGAAATTTCCACTAAAATTTACCAATTGACTGATACTAAATGTCGTGTACATATGCAGTTTCTTAATTTTCATCTCAATTAAAGCAAAGTCGAAATGACAAGCTTCCTTGTTTTGTAATCCGTAAGTTCCGTGTTTATATCTCGACACGAAAACTAGTTAATATGAGTGAAATTTCTGTTGTTATAATGCTTATTTTATCCTAAGAAATGCCGAGATAATGCTTGGTGTTTTAGGAGATAATATGCCCTTCCACGCCCTTTCCTGTTCTTTATTGATGAATTATCTTGCAATTCGAATTACAGTAATATACGAAGTGGAAGGCAATAGTTTGGTTCGAAAAGATGTTACCTATATACCAAACTGCACGGTGTCACGTACTGGATCACAGTCTTAATGGATACAAAAAAAAAACCTCTGCAAGAAATCAAACCGTTTGAACTTACTTTCAGAGCTTCCTCATGGGAGATAGTTGAGAACGGCGTTCCATTGACTTCAAGTATCGTATCGCCGGGCCGCAGTCCTGCGCGTTCCGCCACACTGCCCTCCTCCACCCTCGAGATGTACACCCCTACTCCTGCAACAAACAGACCAATTACGTCTGGTTGCCTGGCAACAATAGGCCTGTCATACCTCACTAAATAAAGTCGCCAGATAAGAAGAGACTGTCCTCGAGTCGTAAGCAGGTAAATAAAGCCCCGACCTCACTAGAGGTAGGTACAGTGAAAGTGCACTTCTCTGGTGACCTGCTTACTCTTCAAGAGGAAAATGCCAAAAGCAGGAGCAATAATACACTTTTTCGCGGTGCATCACTACGCGGTCAAGAGAGCAAGAGACCAAAAATGTTCTATAGTGAGAAAGTAATATTTCGACTATGGGTGCCGGTGACATATGTCGATTGCAGATGTGTATATCGGGATGTAATAAATGTACTTCTTTCTTGCTGGCTTGCTCTTTTTAGCGGAACACGCACAATTTTTCGCCAACAGGGTACGTAAGCAAGCCGGGTGGGTTGACTGGTTGGACCTTCCAAGAAACACATAAACATATCTCCACCGCCCAATCACGCTACACATATGCCCCAATCTGAAATTGCAGCAGTAAAAGGTTCAATTTCATTTTTTTGCTGCTGAAATAAATAGTTCTTTGATGCAATCATTTTACATTTGGGATTTTCAGAGAAGTAAAAACAGCCATAAACCGTTGTTGTGGAACACATTAGCAACAACTATAAAATTTTATAAGATCTTGCGGCTTGTCGCCCGGAGGTTGTTGAAAGCTAGTGTTAAATATTTTATAGTCGTTTGCGTTCAGAAAAAATAATTCATTTCATTTCAGTTCATTTTTATGAACGTGCCGAGTCAACAGTCAGATGATCAATTATGGAAAGAGCACAACGTATAAACACAAATAACAAAGGAAAATAAACAGGACACATATTAAAAAACAAAACAATAACAAAATATTTAAATCATGAATTGCACATTATAAAATCTACTAATGATAATATTAAATCTCACTGATTATGATAATGTGCCTTTTCAAGATGTTAATAACTACAAATAGACATAAATACATTTATGGCTTAAACTGAAACACGGGTTGGCAAAGTCTGATCTTATTACTAAATAAAGAGTGATTAAAAAAATGAACTCAATTGTACAGTAATAGACGTACGGAATTTAGTCAATCTTTTTGAATCACTCTCTCTCTCTCTCTCTCTCTATATATATATATATATGTGTGTGTGTGTGTGTGTGTACCTAATAAAGTTACAATTCAAAGTACCTGCATAATCAGAACATGACAAAAATAAAAAGTTCTACTAGGGTAAAATCTGCTGCAAAAGTCGAATTAGTATTCTACATTTATCTACGTACGACATACACTACATACACAGTTTGCAGCTGTAACACATCTACAGCAAGGACAAATTTTCCTTTCTGTAACTTGGTATTTTGCATCGTCGTTTTAGTCCTTAGTAAAATCGAAATTTTTAATATCCGGATACACGTACATAGCAACGTGTTGCCACATATTATTACTCCTTCCAGGCAGCATTTTACATTTCCGAAAGTGTACAGACCTATTCACGTTACACAGCCATCTCCTTCCCCACCCCCACTCCCCCACCTCCTCACAACAATTGCATGAAAAGAATGGGCAGTTGCGACGTTATTCCATGGACCTGCATATGTCTTGTGTGCTTTAGACCCTATCTGCCAAGGAACAGATTTCTGTAAAAGTCTGAAATGAACGATGAAAGTTATGTTTCATAATTACATTTTAATTTTCTCCTACGCTTAAAACTGAGGGCCCACCATATTGAGCCCAAAATTTATACAGACAATTTAAAAAAACGTATTTTTGTAAGAAAATAGCATGAAAAATATAGACCTCATGAAGTTAGAAGTATCCACATTGAATGGCATTCAAATTGACAAACTTTCAATGGAACACAAATAAAAGTCCATTCTGGCGCCGCGTGGGATGATGTAGTAGTTCTGTGTCTATGTCTAAGTGCAATTTGTATGGCGTGATTAGCCTCCTTACTGTTGACTTTCGTCTGAAAAAATTAACAAGATGAATTACAAGAGAAACATTTACAGGAATGCATTTCGACAATTTCACTGTAGAGAGTTAACCAGAACTACTTGCGCCATTACGCTTATTTAATTTATTACCGTTTGTACTCATACGCCACATGCACTTTCATGTAAGATTATTATTAGATATATTGTTTAAATATTTGGGTTGAAACAGTTCTAGTTCCGTCCTTGCAACCGCTGACCTCAAATTATGCGTAATTTACAGATCAATAGAGGTCAGTGCTACTAGTACTTGAGTACGGAAGGTTTAAATTATTAAGCTGTCTGCGTACGTGGTTGCCACTTACTCTCGAGTATCGCCTTTCACGTGACCATACAAATTTCGGCCAAAAGAGAAAAATAACGACATAGACACGTCCGGATTTGGTTGGGTTACTTTTAAAGAATAGTAAAATAATGGTGTGCTCGCCATGTACATAAATGACCACCGCGCCTTGAAAATGTAAGGAGAGAACGGAAGAACACTTTTATGACTTTATGTACGTCCACAGGAAACAGCCGTCATTAGTTCATATGTAAGCCCAGAACTGACACTAAGAAAGAAATATATTATTTTTATTATCTTGCCCCTGCCGGGAATTGAACCCCATTCAGCCAATGCATACTATTTTTTTTTTCAATTTAGGTAATCCAGAAGAGAGTGTCTTAATTTCGTAACCCAAAATTTTTATTGGATTTCAGAGGCCAACGTGGTAGGTCCAGAAATATTGTGAGGCTCCTTCGAACGATAATGGTAAACACATAAAGTCTCTCTCCTCGAAATGAGTGCGGATGAGCTGAGAATCTGGCCAGCGACCATTACTCAGAACTGAGAACTGCAGACGTCAGAATATTTACACTCAAGACACAATATCCCGCTCAACGGGGTCAGAGTCCTGCCATGACACTTTGCTTCACAGTGATTACTACGTGACAAGCTTGGCTTCGTTTCCTAGTGGCTGGAGTAGTAAAGCTAAAGCCTGCAGACCGGACACTACTCCAGCCTAACCGCGTCTAACCTCCAACATACAGCAAACCGAGAACGATACGACCAATGTGGTAATCAACATCATAGTTGCGAGCTCCTGATGATGGACATAGTAATGCCCGAAACATGTTGAGCCTATAAGAAGTACAATAAAATAATAAGTGGCATCTAGTTGGTTTTTTATTCTTCAGTTGTCACAAAGATGCACGGTCCAATAAATATCAAATACCGCGTTAGATTGCAATGCACATTTTAAGCATGTTTCTAAAGAATTTGGTATGATAATGGGAAGAGGAAATGTAGTGTGGAAAAAAAAAGTGTTTATTAACCTTTCCAAATTAACTATAATGACGACGCTTAACAGTGTGAATGACGGGTGTTCACACTGTTAATGATTAACAGTGTGAACACCCGTCATTTATGAAGGGACAGCCAAAAGTAAGGAGAGTGACGAAGAAAACATTTTGACGTAAGAACAACTAAAAGCAATGGAACAGCCAGCCGTATTACTTACATAGCGACAAGCCTTACAAAGGGTGCTGGTCTCATAACAATAACAGTGAAAAAAAAAGAATGTTAGGTAAGTGGAATGCGTAGCGCGCCCATGGCGGAAGCCAGAAACGCGTAACATGTAGTACGAAACATGCCACTTGAGACACGTGGCCGTATATTGCATAAGGTAATGTACACGTAAAATAAAATCAAACTTGTTCATAAACGTGTAAATAGATCCGTCCGGTCCATTAAATTTTAAAATGGTACACTTTTGTGATTAGCATACATTACACACCCATAAATACAAACTGCCCGTGCAAGACCATGCGTTGTGGAAATTGTATCATTTCGTTTTGACCCAATGTCCAATACCGCTAAATGATAGTCGAAAAAGGGACGAGAAACAACTATCATCATAGACCCCTCTATCCTGAGATTCATTATAGCAGCGTGAACCAGCGTTTCAAAAGAAACAAAAGGCAGCCTCTTCCGTCATGTACAACACGATTATCCTATTACTGCTTAATGTCAAAATTAAGATTTTTTTTAATCTAGTGCACGTTGTCGAATTGGTAGTCATTAATTTGGATACATCAAACGGTTCAAAGAATATCCTGATGGAAGGGCCAAACACATCTGCTATTTTGACAAATGAGAGCTTACGGAAGATTCTTCGTGACCTTAAAAATAATCATCCATATAGTATACATTAATTTTATAGTATCCAAAATTGTCAACGGCCCTATTCGTTGGGCCAATTTCTTATTACACATTTAACACGAACCGAGTTCCAAAATCGTAAAACGCGAAAAATATTTGTTAAAACATTAGGTTAATAGAGTTCCAGTAAAGAATTGTACCATAGCTCTTATTTTACACAATGGTAATCTTAAGGTTAAAATCACTGGACGAACGATTAGTAAAGTAAATTTAACCGGAAAACTCTATCGCACTGCGGTACGCCAACATACCTCTCCAAATTTGGATATGTGATTAGAGGTATCATTGCACTACTGGCAAATAAATCCATTATTCTCTGAACGTTTATCTAAAGAAAATGTAAATGGATGGCTGTCATCACATCCACAGTATGCGGATGGACAACAGAGCGTAATAACATGGGTGGCACCCTCGACAAATACTGAACATGTAGTCGCGGGTATCCGACACGGGCTGGTTCTCCAGGAAGGAAGTTGTGTCAGGGGCTAACAGCTCCTCGCCGTGAAAATGTAGCGTGCTATGACATTTAAAATGTAACAGACATAGGCATAGTTTTTAGAATAACGCACACAAAGGAGAATGGATATGAATATTGCAACTTGGAATTTCAGGATTCATAAAAGCCAGGTTTATTGAAAACAGAAGCAAGAGAATTAGAAGAGAAGGCCTGCATGTTACAATAAAAGGGAGTACAAGGCCCCAGGTGAGACTAGTTTTGCGCTGTACCAGCAGATGATTACTCATCATCAGCAAGGGTCAGAAATTGTGTCCGTAATAGACAACTGAACAGAGTTTTGTAGTATTAAATTGCCATGCCAAGTACTGAGAGGTCGGTGGTGTGACGTCGTGATTCAGAAACTCCGTGTTCGAAATGAGGATAATATATATCACGCAAAGGGAATGTTGTATGACTCACTGTAGCAGGTATTTGATAAATCTCCTTAGGATTACATGATAAGGAAATTTCAATGCAAAATTAGGAACAGTTTTTTTTAAACCGGCAGTTGCTAAAGGGATTTTATATAAAACTAGTAATGATAATGGTGCTGAAACCGTAACCTGCGCTTCATCGGAAACCTGAATCCCCGAGCACTCTGTTACTATATTGAAATATTCATGAGCACAATGGGGCCACGCCTGATGTGAAGACTCACAATTAGATATATCAAATCTTGACAGACAGCAGACGGTATCCAAGAGTATTATATGTCCGACATTTCAGGTTAGCTAACTGTCATACTGATATCTGACTGCCGGTTGACAGATTCAGAGAGAGACACGAAGTAAAAGCCAAGCAGCACGCAAGTCTGATATGGAGATTTTTCTCAAGCAATTAAAGGATGGAGAAGTTAACAAGAATAGTACCAGGTTAAAACACAAAGTAGAAGAATGGCCAAATTTTCAAATTAAAAAAAAAAACAAGGTAAACTGCAATGCTTACACGAGCAGGGCCAAATTAATGGAGAAACCCAGAATTTGTAAGACGTGAATATAAGTGAGTTGTAAAGAAAAGAGGGGAAATATTTAAAAGGTGAAATGGTCTTAAAAACAGTAAGAACAGGAATATTATAGACTTGCGTGGAAGAATGAATGAATTTAAGACAGATTGCCAGCATATACCTGCCTTCGGAAAAGCAAGAAAGGTGATCTGCTTGTAAATTCTTACAGAATGTTGAACTTGTGACGAGAGAGAGAAATATTTAATTTAAAAGCGCTGAAGATGTTTAGTTTATATAGCGTCGGAAGTAGGTCCTTACTGAGTAAGGAACGTTTGGGGATTGATACTGATAGACGAAAACAGAAGCACTGGGACAAAATCCTGTCTCATTACCATTTGGAAGAGGGTGAGAAATAGGAATGATGAAGTTTATGGGGTCATATTTTATAATACTTTGGATTAAACACACAAGGAAAGGGGTTCAGTGCACAGTTAAGCCAAAGTTTAATAAGCAGTTCACTTTATGCACGGATCCCTTATAATTCCACACTATACTGCACCAAGTGTGAAGGGAATAACTGTGTATAGTGGATCAAGAGATCTCCGGCTAAGAATTTGTCGTCTAAATAAACTGGCGTGCGCATCTCTTCGCTGAGTTGACATAAGAACTGCAACTTCAGAAACTACTATCCGAATATAATTGATTCTTGCACGAATCTTTCAATAAATTGCTGCGAGACAAAACCTTTTCTTTCCTTTTCAGTCATGAAAGGAAATAACTTAGAATTTAAAATGCGAGAAAAAGGGAATTAATATAAAACTGGAATTTATAAGACTGTCGAGGTATTCATGGCCAGCTGAGAACCACTGTAGCGAAAATTATCTTAACAGCGTGGGTTACATTTAGAATAATGATGTTAATATATGTAATTTATTATGGAGATAATAATTATATTTTTCATATGTGGTACTAGGTAAGCTCGGGGAATTTAAGAGATTAGTCCCACGAAATATTCATTTAAAGACTTATTGCGCAGCCAAGTAAATAAAGAATGAAGCTGTGTGTGTTTAAATAATAGCAAGAAAATAATAAGAATACATAAAAATTAAAAATGTTAATAACAAATTCAAAATTACTATTAAAAAGCAATTAAACTATTATACGTAACTCACCTTCGGCATCTGTCAGTATCCGAAGCAAAGGAAAGAGAACAAATGTTTTATATAGAGAACCAGAATTAGTTTTCTGAAATGTGGGCAATAGCAGTGACAAGGGCACTAAGTGTAAAGTTCTGTTGTCTAGCTTTGAATTAATGTAACCATAATAAATCCTGCAGAAACCAAAACATTCATCTCATATTTAAAGGATTGCGACGACTGTATACGGTCGCAGTCACGAGTGACATTTTGGACATTGTCCATTGTCTCAGCCAGCAACACAGTATGAAAGCGTTTAACAGCATAAAATATGCCACAGTAAATTAAGTATGGATATTTGTGGGGTTTAGCCTGAGACGATCAAAGATGTCCAAAATTTCATTTTCTCTTCTGTTAAATAGAATTCGAAAATCGTCCAAATTTGGCGTTTCTTCTTAAATTTGCTACGTCACATACCGTAGGGCACCTGTTTGTTACAGTAACCAGAAAAAATTGTTTAGTACCTGGGGCATTCCCCATATTTCTTGTTAACAGCATTTCACATGAATATTTAAAAATAACGGTAGTGTAACTGCTGTAAATCAACAGCTGAAAGGTAACATATGTATATTTGCGAAGCATACATGGAAAATAGCACGCTGCCAAGAGCAGAATCACTAACGAGAAAGCGTATTTCAGTGAAAGGTTTTTACACATTTTTCGTAGTCTTCAAGTTAAAAAATCTGCAATTCCCCTCTTACGTGTTGAATTAAACATTTATGTCACTTAGAGCAGCCTGAAGTGACGGAGATCTTTAGCCTGGTAATAATATTCTTTCTTTGCACTTCAACGTGTCATTTATGTTCTCACAGCACATCAACCTGGTAACAGCATAACTTATCAGTTTCCTTTTCCTGTTCAATTTCGTATAAACGATATTCTACTGCTTCTTCAGTTCGATAAGCTGGAATATCTCAAGAAATAAGATGACTGGGTACCAAGAAGGCCGCCCTTTTCTTGTGTTTATTCTTTGTTTTATCCCAATTCTATAGCACACATTTGTATGATTAATGAAATGTGTATTTCTGAAATTGGAGGAAGCAGTCTTGGGACCTTGGTTTCATTGGCCCTTGGCGCAACTAAGGGTAATCACGAAAGATAGCAGCAGGACGGCTCGTCTGTGGTCCGAGCTATAAACCTGCAGCGTACCCTACTGTGAAACGGTTCTGCTTCTGTTTCGATCGCGATGTTAGGACCAACTGAGAATATGGTAGGTATGTATGTATGTATATGTTCTCGACACACTCTTCGTGCAGCTGCGTCAGCAAATTAACATCAGCCGCTTAATTATAAAACATCTCCTTAAGGAAAACTGAAAATGTAACGCTTATTGAAGTTGGCTGCCATTTAACTCGTTCCGTCACTGGCAGTTTCTTTCTTGGGGTAAATCTCACATAGAATTTTATTAATTTTAGTATTTTATTTCATTTTAATAGAATTTTATTACTAGACATTCGCTCTGTCAGGTGGCAATTACATAAAAAAACACCAAAAATAAACTTGGAATATTCACACGCTGGATCACATTTTGACTTACGCAATTTGTACTGGCGACAAGCAAACATTTCTGGAGTTGCTACCTAATGTTTTTACTTATCTCCGCATTTAATGTCCTACACAGAACACAGATCCACACAAAAACTAATGTCTATTTTATGATAGAAACTTAATCCAGTATAAATAACAAGTCCTATGCAAATAACATCTTCATATGATACGAACAGTCAAGTGATGACATTAACGTCGTTTTTTCAAAATATGCTCTTTCTAGTACCAATTTTCGTTTTTCAAGTAACGCGAGAAAAACAAAACAATTTAATAAGCTTCGAATAGCTCAGAAGAGAGACGGTGAGGCTAATAGCCAAGTGCCCTATTCAACTCTAGTACTGTGTACACAGACATATTAAACTACTTAATAATAATAATAATAATAATAATAATAATAATAATAATAATAATATGGGAGTACCGGTTGGAGAGCGAATTTTCTGATAAAGTATCAACCAGAAGGAAACCGCACTCAAAAGCCAATGCGGCGTGCAAAGCCACGAGCAAGGGTCCGTGGGGAATACAGTCACGTGATGGTTGCAGCTATTTCGAAGACCATGTTAATAAAAAAACTAACAGACGGGGAAAAGTTTTTCTTACATATGCATAAGTTTTTTTTTTCACAATCCAACACGTTTCGGCCCTTTAGCCATTTTAATGAATAACATCAATGTTATGGGAAAGTATCCACGCAGTTCAAGATGTGCAGAGCTCAATGTTGCATGCCCTCTTTTACGACCGCTGCAACACATAAAGGACGATGTATTTATACACTCAGTACAGACATTCCGGCATATGTTGAGACGCCATTTTTTACTCAGGGTGACACATAAAATAACACCCTGAATCTTGCCATACCTTATGCGGAAAACTCTCTGTGTACTCAGATGTTACACTTTAATGCTATCCATAGGGTGAATAACCTTTGCCCTGCTAACGTGGAGAATATGGTGAGGTCCTAATAATACCGGGGACCGCGGTAGCACATGGTTAAGGCGCTGTGTTACAAATCGGAAGGTCGCTGTTTCGATTCCAGATGGTGTCATTGGAATTTTTTATTGACATAATCCTTCCGATCGCACTATGACCCTGGTGTCGACTCATCCTCTAACATAAATGAGTACCGGGAGTATTTCCTGGGGGTAAAAAGCGGCCGGTGCGTAAGTCTGACAACCTTACCACCATCCTGGGCCACTGTCACGTAATATTGGAACCTTAACTTCCTGGAACCCTCTGGGCACCTCGGGCCTGTAATGGGATTGATTTACCTAATAATACCAGCAAATGGCAGATGTGATTTAACTCGGCGTTTAAAGGATCAATACAAGCAGCACAACAAGAGTCAAAATAAGAATTAATTTAACTGAACAACAATTATTTTAATAAAGATATATTCCAATTATTTTATTCTTTGTAATTATGTCAGGACATTTCATGTTCATCCATTCGTTTCAATGGCTGTTATTTTTGGCTGTATATATAATGGTTGTGCATACGTTCCCATAATATTAGCTTTGTCCGTGATGATGGCTAATGTACCAAAACACGCAGGAATGTAAAAAAGTAATATGTATATGTAAACGCGTGTACCTGGTTGATTCTGCTCTCTCACGGAATTGGTTGACTCCATAATATTGTATTACAAAGCTACACTGCTATGTTTCAGTAGGCATAACAGGACGTCAAAGCTGTTTTCAGGTTAATCACACTCGCCAGCAATACACGTCATCTCCCTGCTTGATGTACGAAAACGTCTCGCGGGATTTGTACACTCACCCGAGTCTTTTCCGCCCTTGACACAGATGCCGAAGCCGTGCGAAGACTCGGGAGGTCGTACCATGTTGACGGTCCGTACCACCAGATCGTGGTGCATGTTGAGATTGTGCGGGTGCTGTTGGGGACTACTCGCGGGGCTGGATACGGCACTCCGCCTCCCACCCCCAGTATGGTGTGTCATCTTGTTGCTTGTACTGCCACCGCCACCCGTCCCGAAGTACCTCAGCACCTGTTCCGGCGAGATGGGCCGCTTTTTTCCGTTAGCACCCACATGGTGGTGATGATGGTGGTGGTGGTTCGCTAGGGATTTGCTGAACGTGGTGGAGGAACCCAGGTATGTGCCGCGCGGGTGTTTGCCTGGTGTAGGCGCAGTGGTGGGGCGCTCCACGATGGTGTAGGAAGTACCGGGTGGGGAGTAGTACAGGCCCGAACGCCCACGAGAGGAACTGCCTCCCCGGGAGTACATGATGTCCTCGGCCTCGTAGCTCCCCGCGCGGTGGGAGGGCTGATGCGGGGGCTGTGACGAGAAGCGTGACGTGGAGTTATGATGGTGATGCGGGCTGTTGATGACACTGACACTGCCCCCGCCTGGACTCCGCCCCCAGCGGCCCCCATATTGGGACAGGTTGATCTCTGCCAATTCACCAAACTCTTCCTCGTCCGCCATCCAGCGTCACGTGACCACCTGCACACACCGTCGTGAGATTCAATAAATTTACTCTAGATTTTAAAAAAAGGCTCAGTGCCCGCAAATTTTCGCAAATTTTCTCCATCCCGGTTTTTATTGCAAAACTCTCTTCCGTTGACACATTTTAAAGGAAAGCTAATTTGGATCCTTGTAATGACCCCAATAATTGGTTTGAACTGCCGAAAAGTGACTGGCCCCATTTCTTGCACTGATGTCTTGAAGCAAGTAATAAACCCAGTCCTTGAAAATTAAAGGTGTCTCATGTGAGCATGGCAATGATGTCCGTAAACATCGACAGTTGACTGAAAATAGTAAAAGTAATGACATTCAACCAATTAACCTGTGACACTGAACAGGATAATATAAACTGAGTCAGCATCAGTGAATTAGTTTATTCGGATTTAAAAAGGGCCTTGACACTATACACGAACGTGCATTCAGATATAAGATATTACAGATTGTGATCACCCAATTACGTCCCAAGACAGGCAAAATACAGAGGGGATGTGTTCAAAGCCGCGAACATAATGTCAGTATCCGTGATATGTAACATTCAAACAGAACACGTGTCAAACTGGACACTCCGGAATAAACATTAGTTAACATACGTCATAAGGATGTATGAAACAAACATGTAATATCAATATTTCTTCAGTTAAACCTACAAACACGACCAAAGCTTTCCTCTATTTTCTTTTCGACAGACATATTACAGATTGCGACCATTTTTAAAAATATTGCTTTACGTCATAAATAAGGCTACAACACGCAATGCGCCTGGAAGCCGAATGAGCGTCGCCGTTTTATCGTACGCTGGGGGCAGAGATATGTACTGATGAAACACATATGAAGTAAGCCGACATGCAAACAGATTTACGAGTGTATAGAACAATAAACACCACGTGTGTATCAAAGCTACCGTGTGACAAATTCGTAGACAACTTAGAGGGAAAAAAAATTGTTTTAGTGGGACCGACGTTATTCTATTACAAGTGTTTGTTACGTGAAAATATTCTCTCCCTCTCTATCTATCTCGACATATTTAACCAAACACAAATTAAAACTTTCCAGAGATAAGACATGGTGGGTGAGAGGACCTCAGGTAGAGATGATCGATTATCAATACGAAATAACCTTCCTAAATTCAAGACCTTTACGAAAACAGCCTGTAATTATGGAAGTCTGAAATCGCTGCTATTAGCTTTGTCACGTCTGTCTGTCTGTCTGTCTGCCTGTCTGCCCGTATGGAACTACTCGGCTCTGACTAGATGGATTTTTATGAAACTATATTTGGTGATCTTTGGAAAATCTGTCCAGAAGCTGAAATATAATATAAAATATGTATAATACAGTCACACAAAACTTTACATTTTATTAGATTATATTATACTAGGCCGAAACATGTAGCTAGAAATGTAATGTAACAAAATATCATCATCATCAACGACATCATCATCATGTTCCTGAAGGGTTAGGCGTGTTTCCTTTTCCTTGTTCCTCAAGATGAAGTTGGTCCCTCCATCTCTTCCTCGGTCGTCCTATGTCCCTTCGTCCTTTTGGTTTATATTGTAATACTTGTTTTGGTAGTCTGTGTACATCCTCTGTACATGTTGTAGCCACTTTTTCTGGTACTGTTTTATTTCCTTTACTATGTTCTGTGCTCTCGTTTTTTTTCCTAATACACTGATTCTTTCCTTTATCTAGTTTTGTTATTCCAAGTTAAGTGTCTCAAAAATTTCATCTGTGCCGTTTCTAAACGTTGTTCCTCTCTCGTCTTCAGTACCCAAGCTTCACTTCCAAATTTCAATGCTGCTTTAGCTGTAATGCTGCGAATTCTTAACTTTGTTTCTTTGTTCATTTGTTTTCCAAAATGTCTCCGTATAGCTCCGTATCTAATGAAATAAAGTTGTGCATGACTGTATTATATATATATATATATTATATTTTAGCTTATATTCAAAACAAAGGGGATGTTTCACTTGAAAAAAAAAATCTGTTGAGAAAATTCAATTTTCATTAAAATCTGACAATAATAAGGGGTACTTTATAACACGCGATATGTACATTTATGATAATGTCTCTCCGAATTCTCTTTAGCGTGAGAATGTTTTCAGGAAAATTTTGTAGAGAAAATTAAGACACAATTTATGCTCAATATTTTTTTTTTAGAAAATCGTACCATTTATGATATAAAGTGGAAAAATATGTGAGAGTCAGACAAACCACAGATTACAATATAACACTTCGCAAAAAATAAGCGATATGCATACTGGATAACTAAGGCAACAGTACAGACACAGGCTTACAATGTTTAATATTTACTGATCTTCCACTGGTACTGTAAAAAGTTACTTTAAAGCGCTCCCAGTACTATTTTATACATACAATGTCTGTCTTGTTTTATTCATACACAAACTGGCGTTGCATCAGTACTGCAATGCTATTCAGAAAGTATAAACACACGTTTAAACTGCTGCCATCAATATGCTTGTTGCTCGAAAGCATAACGTGTACGTTTCTTATAAGATGACACCAGTAGTTAGCGTCTACAAATTGAAAATTATAGGGGTAATAAGAGAGTAAAAATTCCAGAATTGTAACGCTCTGCTCAAGTTCCGTAACTTGTCCGTCAACTTCTATTTAATGTGAGTCTTTAGGCTTTCACAACGGTACAGTTGCGATATCCGTTATCGTGGAATATGGCGCTGGGTCACTGCGAAACCTTTGAAGATGCGACTGCTACGTCGACTACAAAACCCTGGAACCCGTCGCACAGTGAAGCGACACCGTACCACACAAGCAAGGAGACCCCAATTATATTCACGTTTTCTTTAAACTCGTGAACTTCTGTTTCGTTTCCATGTTACAGAACTGAGTTTATTACATGATACGTACAGTAATCATGACTGTAATCTTGGGACAAAACTTTTCTTAAGAGTCATTCAGGTCTGTTCAGTAAAAGTTTCCTAACAGATTTTCGGAATTTTTTAATTTTTTAAATTTTTATTGTAACCAACAAAGGCACAATTAATGTCACAAAATTATATAACACAACAGTGTCTCTTTATATATTGTGATATATGCTTTTGTGATATTATTTTGCGTTTGTTGGTTAAAATAAAAATAGTAAAAGACGCACGTTACACGTATTGAATAACAGAGGTTTCTGGAATGTTTACACGTTTGTTCAAGATAGTGGAAATAAAACCGGAAGGCACTTCGCAGGACTCATCTTCACTGCATCACCGTTTCGGTTGCCGAAAGCCCATCAAGACGAATTTGATATTCAGAGGACCGTTCATCGTGGTGTATTCTTATAATAAAACCAACGAGATGCTGAAGTGCTTGCTAGCAGGATCAGGATGATCCCGCTAGCTAGTAGTCAGCAAAACCTGTATGACATACACCTACCGCTGTGTGTACAGTGCTAGACTCCTGATGATGTACAGAGAAACTGTCCGAAACACGTAGAGTTCTAGTCCAAAAATAAATGTGAGAAACTGGTTTTGTTATAAGAGAATAGCTCGTCAAGACCATAGTGTCTTATTACAGGACGATATCCAGGATGAGAGGGAACCACGCGCCATTGTCTGAGAGTGTGAGCGCTCTCGTTATGAAGAATCTTTATTTATATCGCACATGTCACTTTTAATATGATACATATGGTTAGTAAAATGGGGGGGGGGTTGGTGGGGAAACGGAGGGAAAGAGACCACTTGCAAGGCCAAGGCGTAGAAGGGATAATAATATTAAAATGGATCTTCAGGAAGTGAGATGTGGGGGCATGGACTGGAACGATCTGGTTCAGTATAGGGACAGGTGGCGGGCCCTTGTCAATGTGGTGATGAACGTTCTGGTTCCATAAAATGCGGGGAATTTCTTGACTAGCTGAGAACCGGTTGGCTTCTGAAGAAGGACTCTGCTCTATTGAGTAAGCAAGTAAATAAAAGGGAACGACATAAGTCTACATACAGTACATTTGAGGGAAATGAGAAATGTATACATCCTGAATTGGGAAAAATTTTCCCAAGCCTATACAGAAAATACTATAAATTGTTCTCGCAGAAATATCGCGAGAATGGTAGACTGGATTCTGCTAGCTCAGTGTGTGTTCCAGTTGCCCAATTTAATAAAAAAATATAATGAACGTTCAGATTATGGAAGAGAAGTCACTTTCCACAAGCTGAGTTTCACATTGCCATACACTCTTCGCCGTGAGTTAGTAATTATGCGGTCAGCGACACCAATGTACGAACTAGAAGAATTAGTTCTGTTAAATATACTATTTCTTTTGGGATATTTTATGAGCTAAACTACCAATGATCCCTACATATGACGGGTACATTAAACGTATGTAGTCAGTGGCAGCATCAATTATATGCAAGTTCCTCAGTTTGCAAGGTACAATGAAAACTAATGCCAAGTGATGCAGTAAGAAGTGTCATTAATAACACCGCGCAATTAAGCGCCATTCACTGAGCTGTCTGACAGAACCAGCGGCACTGCAGCATTAGTGTTGCTTTTTGTGCTGCTGCTTTATCTAAACAGTCCCTGATGTACTAAAAAGACTACATACGAACGGTAGGAATGGAATGACTGCAGCTCATGAAATGACTAAGAAAACATATTAAGGCGCCATCTCATCCCTTGTTACAACAACCCGAGAAATATTACGAAAACGTAGGTACAGCCGCCCTCCTGTCTCTTAAGATGACACATGTCAACCACGAACTAACCTAGCTTCCACCAAAGCCCTTCACTCATTCTATCATACTTCTGCTATAAAAGATTTTAAACATTTCTATAATGCTACCACCACTCCAGTGTCTACAATAATTCCATGTTAGAGAATCGTCCTATGCAATTTTCCGTTACCTCAGCCTGTTAAATTATTATAGTTTCTAGGGCAATCAGCGGTTCATTATTTTGTTCAAAAAAGCTCACAATCCGACTTATACTTATCTTTTCTGGGTCAATTATCTCGATTTTATACTTACACATCCTCTTTCTCCAAGGCATTTTTCAAAATTATTCCTCTAGTACAGTCAGGTTTCTTGACTAGTCTCTCCGTTGGCTTTGCCAGATGAATGTTTTGTGCTGTTCTCATATTTCTTACTTCTGTGACATATATAGCCTGCAAAATTTTCCTTGACTTTCCCCTCTAAATACGCTAGGAATATATTTCGCCTATTACTGTGCTGAAAATATTACGCTTTAATTTAAATCGCCCGTTCCATCACATAGGTTCCTACCTCCTATCCTCACACAAGTTTAAAAGCAAATCATCTTACATGAAAACAGTTTAGAATATTCAAACATATTATATATATATATATATGTGTTTATACAAATACACATATATAATGTATTGTCCAGGACAATTCAACAAAGCACAGAAACCTGACACCTTATTGAGATAAATTTTCAAGTTAAACTAAACTAAAACTTTCTATTCCAAGTCGAAGTTGCTTGCTAACCTCACACTGACCTGGACCAATTTCAGTTCTCTTCATGTCACATTGTTTTTTTTACAATCAGAGCCTATATATTAAATATTTTTCAGTTTAACGGTTTAACAATATAATACCTTACCGTCCACAAAATAGCATCCCAAGTAAGTTCGAAAATTTTTAACCTTTCAGTGCTACGCGCGGAATAGCTCCGTTATAATGCATACTCTTGTGAATAGGGGTGTTGTTTTGCGTTTAAGATGGCATATCAGTGCAACACATGTTTTCATTCATCAATCAAAAGTTAATGCTTACATGTGGCTTTTCGACAATACAAATTACACATTTGCAATACACTACCGGTAACAAAACACTGTTCATAAAAACACTGAAAACGTTAAGTTGGCAGCAATCACGAAACTAGATGTTAAGGACTGGGAATCTTCCAAGCAGAAATTCTGTTACCACCAAGTCTGTTCAAGATGAATACAGACTGCGGCCGAAATGTTTAGTTAACCTCGAGCACGTGTCCTCTCGCCAGTACAAAAACACGAGCGACAGATAAAAAGCGACTTCGCTGGGAAATATGACGGGGTAATTGATGGGGCTGCTGCCGGGTAACAGGCGGCTTATCTGCATTCAGGGGTAAGAGGATGCTGCGGGTCCTCTAACCGCTTAACTCAACAACTTAACTGAGTACGAAGCCTTGAAACGGCTTCTATAGCTAGCGCAGAAGAAGATCAATAATAACACTAGGAATAAAAAATAGAAGAAAGTGAATTAGCGGAGGAAAAACAGAGTGGAGAGAAGGCGGTGAAGAAAATGATGATAAAAGAAGAGATAAAGGATAAAGAATACAAAGAAGAGTGAAATAATGAGGTTACAAAGAAGACGAAGAAAAAATTAACAGAAAAATGGAAAGGAAGTGAGACTAAGAAGAGGAAAATATGACAAGATAGGAGGAGTTCATTCAGAAGTAAGATTATAAGGGAACGGTAAATGTGAAAGCAGACAGATGAAGGGTAAAAAGTTAAATATAAATAATAATGACGACATAGGGAAGAAATGGAAAGAAGAAAGAATGAAGGATTTGAAGTCGAAGGAGAAAAAGAATAACAGCGAAAGCGTAGATATTAAACACAACAGATGGAAAATTGAAAAGCAGTTTTCACTTTTCTCCAGCAGAACAGTGAGAGAGCATATCTCCATTATCTTACACAAGTAAGTTATTCTCACCTATTTATCTACTCAAGACACTACATCACAGTGTGGCTTCGTTTTCCCAGTAATAGACCTAATCTTCTGCATGAACTAAAATTTCAGCCAATCTCCTAGGAGCCAGAGTAGGCTGTAAGCCATGAATGATGCTGTCACTTTGAATGTGACGTCATGTAATCCAACGGAAGTGCTGCTGCCCCTGTCATAATCAGCCGACAGTCTTCCATCAAAGCTTGCGGCAGCAGCGCATCCAAGATGTCACCAACTTCACAAGTTCAAAACTCAATCTGGGTGTCACCTGGTTTACTATATAATAACAACCTTATCATAAAACTAACACAATTTTAGTGTGTTAAAGATTTAATCCATGGCACATCGAATCTTCATGATATAAAGTTCTGTCTGTCAAAAGGGGATTAGAGTTCCTTAGGGAATAAATGTCGTGGCAGTTAGTTGAAGTGCACGGAGTTCGAGCGGTGCGCGATGGTGTTTCCTAGAGGTAGCTGTGACTGTATGCCTGTATGCCTGTCTGCCTGTCTGCCTGTCTGAGAAGTAATTGGTCCCTCACTGAAGAAGGGTATCCACAGGTGAGTATCTCAAGGCACTCTTCACGACACAAGGTCCGTAAATTTTAGCAGTTTCGATGATAAGGACGTGGGCGTGGTTATTGATCCACCAAGCGCTGTCCCGACGCTCCGTCCAATAGCGGTGCAGTTTAACTCTATACGGCCGTATTTCATAGCGGCTTAACGTAAACAATTCGGTTCAATGTGGTAACGTAAGCGTGAGGAATATCCATTAAATTAACCTCCTCCTGCTGTTTATGTACGCATTACGGCTGGACCACATTTAAATTCAGCTCCGGACTCTGGCTGGTTCCTGGCAGCAGGAATGAACGTGTGTATTCCAATACAGTGCACGGAATTTCAAACGCATTCTTTCATAGTTTGCGTCCTTTATTGGCCTTGATGCTCACAGAAGTCTATTAATTTACTTCTGTATTTATGGCCTAGTAACAAAGCTGTGTGTGTTTGTGTGGGTGTGTTTGTGGAGCCGACTGGCGGGATAGTTAATGAATATATAATGGCAGATAGCAGCCATGAACTCACTTGACGAACGTGCCTGTAATTGTCTGTTGCAACTGTAGGTCAAAATAGTCCCAAGTCTTTATGGACTACTAGAACCTGAACATGAAGGAAGTATGGTCCTTCGAAACGTCTGCAACTCTTCTCTGGTGGAAAATGTGTATCATCCCAGCAGAGTTGAATCGTCACTACCATCGCTGTAAAACCATAAATCTTGCCTCTATAAGTGTGTCATGTAAATACAGTCCCGATTTAAACTGATTAGTGCATTTTTTCAACAGCGCAATAGCCCCTACTGGGTCAGGGCCTCCTCATTTTCGAGGCTTCCCTCAAGCTCAAACACACCACACTCGGTAGGACTCCTCTGGACGTGTGATTAGCCCGACGCAGTATTAGTACATAGGAATGCTGCAGACCACTAGTTCTTCTGATTTGACAACACCTACACAAGCCCGCACCCCTCCGAAAGCCGCTTGAGGTGTCTGAGTACCTTACAAAGGCTACGTCCTTAGCTTGCCTTCGAACAGTCCGAAGCCTTGGTCTTTGACCCTCCACGGCAGACTAAGTCGCTACTGCAGCTAAAAAATACCTATAACACACATGAATTAAACTGTGTAACACAGAGATCGGGAACCGAAACCATCACCTTGGAGCAATGCTCTTCGTGAAAGGCAAAACGTCGCTCAGCTAGCCAAGAAACTGTTCATTCTTTAGGCACCCCTTGGGCGTATTATCGTGCTTTACAAGATCCTACAACTGGTCTTAATCATCTGCCAGATAGACCCAGTACACCACATAACACAATTACGTGACGTTCGATTCACATTTAAAATTTCTGTATCCAGACACATCCACTGCACCAGTAGATGTGGTGTAATGCATGTGTCAGGAATAATGTCAATAAATCGATAAATTCAGTTATTATTTTAACCGAGTCAATATTAATTTCTAACAACACGTTGCGGCAGCAATGGGTTATACCTGAGTAACCACGGTCAGTGTTCACTGATACTTCTTCCGGCTTTCCTCTGAAGCGTCTCTTTTAAAGCCGAGCATCCCTCTAGAACTCTGACACCATCTACAGCCGCCTAAAACTGATGTGTGGGAGTTCGTACAAGCGTTCTCGGTCATTAACAGTTTCAAAAAAGGTCTGGTCTTCACTTTGACAGTATTCGGTTTCTCACGTCGCGATCCTCGTCAAAAGGCCGTGAATGAAGAGCTTCCAGCGGAAAGACAAATGTCATGAATGAAACACAACACACAAAGCACTCATTCCAAGGACAGTGCGCAGTGCCAAATTACCCATCGAAATGCGTGCCTCTCTCAGTAAAATTACTCACCATTCACACCAAATGATATTAACTACATAGAGACCAATTGTTTTACGCCATACATTTTACATGACACATGCTTACTCTATGGCTTATGGAGATGTGGAATGTTGGTACAGGCAGTGGAACGAAGAAGGATAAGGCAATGTGATACAGGAGGGTAAAGGTAAAATAGATCTTAAAATAAATGTGAACAGATCCAACACAAAATGAATTATACAAACAAAGCTTTAAGTGAAATGGTAGAAACGTCTGAACAACTTTCTGTATTGTTTATTTTCTTACATGTATGGTTGCACAATTATCATATCCTCCAAGAATTTAATTATTCTGCTGCTTTCATAAAATAGCTTTTCGGTTCATGACATTCTACGTTACAATAAGTGAATATACGTGCTTAAGAGAAATGTGCTGGGACGTGTAGAGAGACAGCACTTTCCTCTGAAAAGCTGATACCCTCATGCAAGACTGTTCGGTGTCATAGGCATAAGAAAACAATTCAATTTTCTACTGTAATTACTTATTCGTAGCTTATATAATTTCACTACCAGTATGTCCAGTACCTTAAATACTGCAAATTCAAAAGCGCCTTTCGCCACACTGAAAAACTAAAATTGCAAAACATTTACGAAGTCATCTAGTGTACTGTTAGTTTATCGGTTAGTCGGTTATTTAGAGGGACCGGTAAAAATGTAGGAATAAATATGAGTGTCGTTTAACAGTTTAATTGGTTGTTTCTTGTCTTCTTTGTTTAGACGGCTAGTAAGATGGTACAGTGGCGTAATATGCGTGACTTTTCATAATTTACTTAGCTTGCGCCTTGTTAATTTGTCAGATGGCTAGTTAGATTGGACGTCAAAACAGTCGAGTAATACACGTGTCTTTTATCACTTTCCTTGCTGGTTTTGTAGTGAAATAATCCGTTATTTTTTCTTCCAGTGGTATCGTGTAATCTCATTTTTCAAGGCGAGAAGTTAGCGTTGTCTTACATTTTTATCTATCTAAGACTATAAAACACAAAGTAAATATAATTCAGTGATTCTAAGAAAGAAAATTAGTGAGAAGAACTGGACGTTTTAAGGTTAAAGGTGGAAATGCTGCAAGTTATTCCTTTTCATATATTCTCCAAATTTGTATTACTGCCAACAAATGTAGCAAAATTTGAACCAAGCTCTTCCAACCCAAAACACATTTATACCAAGACTATTATAATAATTTTCTGGCTGTTGGTCAAAATTTCTCAATAAAATGTTATACCCAAGTTTAGGTTTGTACACGTGAGGTGACATTCATACAATATTATGATTCATGTCTGAGTAGATTCCTCTTAACTAAGCTCTCACAACATTTTCTGTTCCATTAAACGGGTCACAGAACAGCTCAACACTATCATAAAGGAATCTTCCAAATTTCTACCATCACCAATACGACTCAGAAAATTTCAATGTGCTGAGGTGGCGAAGATACTATTCTAATCAGAACAACGAAATATTTGTCTGTGGATATTTGTAGGGAAAACCCATAGAAGCGCAACTAATAAGCAGATTGGTATAGAAGTAGCCACAAAGGAAACAAAAAATATGTTAATTTCTCTTGATCATAAAAGAGAACAAAATTGTATTGTGATGTCTACAGGTCCTCAAAAGTCGTAGCAAAACTCACACACTTAGGAAAAATGATAAAAAAAGTAATATTGTTTGCATTTACGGAGAGATGAAGAAATATAAAATTCAAGAAACTGTGGCTGCCATTCGACTAACAATCTTTTTCACATCCACCGTATAAAGTCGTAAAATTTAAGGCATAAAGAACTATAATAATCCCCGCAGTTTTAGAGGAGTGTAAAACTTGTCCTTGCATTAGGGAAGTACACTGATTACGATGTCTGAATACAGGAGCCTGATAAGAATATTTGGACCTGCGAGATATGATTTGTCAGGAATATGCAAGAATTTTTTCAAGAAGGAACTTAAAAACTTGTGTTCTTCACCAAACAACGTTTATTAAATCAGCAATGGTGAGAGTGGCGGAGAATGTAACGCGCATGTATCGAAGGAAAACGCGTACAAATGTCTCAGAAGAACAGGATAAATGATGTTTTTGCAGAAAGCATACCTGGATGAAAGTACAACATGAAAAAGGAGTTGACAGATAATCGGGTGGAAAATCTGCAATGGATTCGTGTAGCTCAGTAATACATTTTTCGACTAACATAAAAGTTGATAATTCCTTGAACAGCTTAGAGATTGTGTACTTCCTAATAAACTTTACATATTTCAATTACTTGTGTACATGAATTTTAAACACAGTTAAGATTATTACTGTTGGAAATAACAGGGCCTTTGAGACATTATATGAGCAATGTTAAAACCCTTTAAACAAAATTGGTAGCTACACAAACAGATACAGAATTCTGTTCCTAATTTCAATTGAAGTATTTTCAAGCCTTTTAAATTCATCTTTTCCTAGCGAATTGAATTTAATTCCATGTCAACACTAGGGGACGAAGAGATATTACTTACATGGGGATTCGATTTGCAGCACAAATAATGTAGCTCCTTCAAAAATTAATGAACATCAGGCTAGTGACGTGTTCGAAATAACAAATTTGCAATGGTAGTGTAATGCCAGTCCACCTACTTTTCGTTTTTCAACAACATCTTTCCAACGATATGACTAAAAGTACCCCGTGTCAAGGATTCCATGACACATGTCTGTAGAGCAGTTAGGGTATCATGAAAGTGTTCTGTAGAGCAGTAAGAGTATCATGAAAGTGTTCTGTAGAGCAGTTAGGGTATCATGAAAGTGTTCTGTACTTGTTGGTAATGATTTATTGTTTCCTACAGACGTCACTGTTTAGAACTATTA
>Ga0123355_10002600_pt1 | contig 25602 bp, 17 predicted proteins | sample TergutEmb28metaG_3_FD_89872 | JGI IMG/M metagenome (GOLD analysis project Ga0123355, IMG submission 89872) | Embiratermes neotenicus P1 segment gut microbial communities from Petit-Saut dam, French Guiana - Emb289 P1 | ecosystem: Host-associated > Arthropoda: Insects > Digestive system > Gut ...
TAAAAACCAGTTAGTCGCAGACTCCTGAAGATGGTCGTATTAACGGCCGAAACATGTTGAGTAATGAATGAATATTAAATAATAAAATAAGTGGCATCAAGTTGGTTTTTTCTCTTTACACAATCATATGAAAATATTTTGTCTTTCCATGGTTGCTCAGTCGCTCGCTCTGCTGTCTGGCCGTACGTGAACACATTCCGGTTATGATGGAACCCAATGGATACAAATATGTAAATATTAATGAACGTTCTATAGTATAATTTCAACAGCACCTGTTAATTGGTGGTCATTGTTTTGAATATGTTTAATTTCAATATGTAACTCTGTGGAACAAGTTAAAATAGTTGCTCAGCAAGTTTTCTCATTTCATGCTACCGAAGGACCCATTAAGCATGACTGTAGGAGCGCGCCGCTTCTCCCTGTTCTGAGTCACATGAATTAAGCACACACTGCCAATCTATATATGGAAGAGCCATTTTAATGTCCTCCATCCATGCCAAGGTCTTCCTCTGGTCTTTTTTCAATTTTTCCCTCCAAAACCCCGTCTGCATCTCTTCTTCCACTTACACAAAGTTTCCAGAGAAACAGTACTCAGACATGATTTCAATGATTATGGAAATGATAATATTGTATAGTGTTATCGGATACACAAAAAAGGGAACACCTGTGGGCACATGATTGTGATTGACTGTAGTCACTGATTATGCTATGTATTGTGCCTGTAACATTTGATGGAGCCTGTATTTGGGATTGTACTATGAACCTGAGACAGTGTTACCACATAACCTTCAGGGGAAACTGCATGCAATACTGTACTGTGGATCTCAATCAGTGTAATAAAAATAACCCATCTACCGGGCTGTGTGCGAGATTTTTAGGGCAAATTACTGAAGAGAGTGAGACTTAAACCTTTGCACTCATTTAGGGCAGCTCATTGTCCTCTGCCAGACTGACAGAAAATCTCAGGCTCCAAGTCACATGGAACACTAAATTTTATATGGGGGCACCTAATATTTGGGGGTCCTGAGCATGGAAATTGCTTCATGTCAACTTACTGGTAACTAAAATTTTGAGGTGGCACTTACATTTTTTGGTAAATCTGTGGACCCATTATACACAATTGTACAGGGTTGTATGTGTGGCCACTATTAAACATGCAAATACTGTGGGACACTTGGGATCAATATAGCCAAGAAAGAGGGCACCTTCACACAGACATAGAGGGGCATTATTTTGCCAAAAATGTGCATAGAGGGAGAATGTCATTCCTACATGAACAGGGCCAAATAAAACTGGAAGCAGAATGATGAAATCCGGGTTTTTGCTCCACGAAACCAACGTTAACTTGAAACCGGATTGGTGTGAATATTTCGTTTAACAGTTACAGTCATCACTTCCCTGTTAATCAACACATCCTTTACCGTTGAGACACCAGCCTTATTCGCCACCTGCAGTAGTGGTTCACAATGTTGAGTGACAGTGGACCCACTTTTCCCGTACAGGGATTGTGCTGCAGGGAATGTGGGATTTGAAAATGTTGTGTTGTAGTAATGTAAGGAAGAAATGACCTGTAATGAATGGAGAAGAAAACTGTTGCAAGGAAGAAGCAGCTCTGTTCAGGCTGCATACCAATGTGCCTAGTGAGAGAATAGGATGCTGTACAACCACAAATCCTGAGTTGTCCAGCCCACAGACTATTCATTGTGCCACAGAAAACTTCAGGGTGCTGAAGAGAATGCATTTAAATGTATTTGAATGCATTCAATTACAACATTAGCAAGATGTGTACTCAGATCTGGAAAAGTGACATATTGTTTATACCCAAGTCTGAACAATGTTAAATAAGTAAACAACCCCATGAACCATCAGCACAGTTAAGACTAACAACAAAACCTGCATGCACTCTTCCACGACTTCAGTGATCCAACATATGCACAGTGCTTCTAAAAACAGTATTTTATCCTCTATTGCCTACACTATACAATTTTATTCAATATTTTTAGTGTTTTATACCTTCAAACTATACAGATATTCTAGACCTTTTGTGTTATCCTTTTTTTGTCTTGTAGTTCACAGCCGAAACATGTAGCCTTGTCCTTATTGAATATAAGTTGTTGACTGATTGAAACATTTGTTGTACTGAATAACACAATGGTGATGTGGTGCCTTAAGATGAATAATATTTTGTTGTACTGTACTATCATGTTTTGGGGTTCTTCCTAGACCGTTAATTTTGCATTCATGCACAATCAGTACTACTTCACGGTGCAGCAAAGATGTCTAGTTATGAGTGAGGAATGCTGATGAGAAGAGACATTTTATAAAGCTGCAGTGCCACAGAGACAAAACACTTGGCTTCCAACATGGCTTTCAAGTCTCAAGTTACAAAAATTAGTGATGATATGAATGCAAGTACAGTCACATCAGTGATTGTGCTGGTTTATGATGCTCAGGCACAAAGAAAAAATAACATCAATTGGTCTCAATAAAAACATGCAGGCAGGGAATGAAAATTAGTGTTTCAAGTGTTTTCCAACAATGCATTAAATGTTCCTATATGCTGACCAATGTTGCAGTGTTTCCAATAAACTACACTTTTCATAATGGACAGTTCTCAGTAAACCACTTACAACTGCTAACAGTAGCAGTGGGAAAATCTATGTATACTAGCTCTTATGTTTTGTTCAGTACGTTCATGCTTCTGAACAGTCAGCAGCACAGTACTGCTATCCGTTAGACACAGCTCATGACATCAGATTCTGTATCACACAGAAGGAATATGTAAAAAGAAATTATCAACTTATCTGTTGATGTTTTAGATTGCCAAAAGCTTAATACATTATTTATCACTGTCCAACCAAAGTATAATTTCACACACACAAACACACAAAAGACAGGAGGCTAAATGGGCCACAAAGTAAGAAAGCTTACACATTGTAGTTGCTACTTACTGCAATAGTGCTAGCAATAATTTGTGGAATGTGTGATGCAATTCATTTGATTGAAAATGTACCACAAATGAGTACATAAAATCCAAGAAACCTCAAACCTCCATTTCCAAACTGTCATAACTGGTGACTGTTATGACACACACCTTTGGTATAGGGACAAAGTAAATCAGTATATTGGGGAGTCAGAATTTGGAACCGTTCAGCTGGATTGCATTAGATGGGGCAGTGGGTCTACTGGGCACTCTCCTGTAATACAATGTTGGTAAGCTCCTCCAATGGCCCAAAATACAGGAGTACTGGACATTATAGACAAAAATTTCTTAATGGATGTGTCTCCATGACTGTCAAAGAGATGGTAACAATAAATCAAAACACCCACATTTGTCATTTATAATTTAAAGATTTCAGTCCTGGAAAAGAGAGCTGCATGCCACTCCCAAATTTTGGTTATTATTAGCATTCTGACATACTGTCATAGCCAATGAGCCTACATTAAAATACAGAATCTTACGAAGAACAATGCACAATCTGTAACAATGTTTAAATCTTCTGTGTATTTGTAATGTGTGTTATGTAAAATAATTGGCATAAATTTGCATGTTGTACCACATTGAAGTAAACATAAACTGCCTTAACTCAAACATTAGGCCAAGGAAACATCTTTGATTTTGTGGGCTTATGACATATGCCTGCAGGTCTTGCAGTAAAAATCACCTCTGCATGCTATCCCCCCCCCCCCCCCTCCCCCACAAAAAAAACCACTTGCTTACACCCACTCACCAGACCCCAAGTTCACAGGTCTGTACCAGCTGTTGCACAAGGAAATGCATGATGATATACACTGGCCTGTGTAATTGTATCTTTTCCAAACTGAAGAGAAACAACATACTGCAATTTTAACATGATCCACACCTTTAATTAAACTGATGAGAAACAACACGCTTCATTTAACATGACACACACCTTTAACCCTTTAAACACCAAGTTAAATCCCATCTGCCATTTAGAAGCTCACAATATTCTCCACATTAGCTGGATAAGGGTTAAGTATGGTAATATGTGGAAGGGTACTTCCTGCATCTTGTGAGACATGACATTCTCATCAACATTACAGTCATCTTGAACATGACACCATGCAGTCTGGAAGAACAGTACTAACGTTTCAGTGATCTTTGCTTCCATCAGGACATGAGTTGAAGGCAGTAGGCTCATCTGTAATGGTGCCTCTCTACCGGACTACACTGCACTACATCCGACAAGACAGTAAACCTTCCTCATCACCTTCAATCTGAAGTCACTGAGGTCCCAGATAAATGTGCACAAATGACCACATGGTCATTCTTCATCACTTGGACTGGAATTTTGTCAATGTTGTCTGTGAAGAAGTACATGATATTAAATGGTAAGCCACCTCAGTTTGAGCTGTGAGCAACATGACTCATTAACATGAAAACATTTCATATAAGGGAAAGCTCTTTCCACGTTTCTTTAATCACCACATAGCGAGGGTATTGAGGGGTGTGGAGGCATAGCACACACAACTCCACACATTCTTAATCCTGGCACCAGACAAAGGTAAGTGGTTTTGCTTCCTTGCCCAGCTGCTCTAACCTCAGTAGAGACTAAATTGGAGGCTGGGCTGGTCTCAGACATCTGTAACCTTTGAAGATGACAGAGCACTTTTCCCAGCCACAGATTGATGGACGATTCCTCGGTCATCCAGCTCACAGCACTGTCTTCTTGCAAAACAGGCAGTTGTCCAACAAGGACAGAATCTTCCAACATAACACAGAGAATGAACATTCAATCTGCGTTTACACGCACCTGAGCCAGATCAACTGCATCAGTAACATCACACCTTATCTTCCACCTATGTCTAGGTCTCCCAAATCATATCTTCCATTCAGTTGTGAACAAAGATATGAGTACTTTTTTGCCTTCCATTCCCTTTTCCTGACCTATAGAGGATATAATTTTTAATCCTCCCATGCATGCTACAAGCCCTGCCAATCACTTCCTTTCCAGTTTTGTAGCCTTCACATTATTTAGTGTACTACATTTTATTATGCAGTGTAGTGCTTCATCAATGTAACAACACAATGCACAGACATGAATCAACGTCTGTCATCCTTAAATGATGACAGGCAATGTATGTACAAGTTAATATTTAGGCATGTTTGTGCAACCATTTTGGTCATTTACGTCTTTAGGTTAGATTAGGTCAGGTTATTTATTTATTTTTAACCAGACAGAAATGTTGCTTGGGTGCTCAGCAACTTCGCTTAAGCGCTCACATCTGTATGCCCACTTCCATATAAAAACACATGTTCTATCTTTTTTGCTGCTCATTCACTCGCTTGCTATATTGTCTGGTCATACCCATAAACATTTAGAATGAACAGTGTAAAGGAAGATGTTTTATACCTGCTACACTTTTGTCTATCAGGTAATTAAAAAAAAAAGAATGCATATGTGTGGGAATTTTGTGTATATATCCTAACTTTTTAAACTTATTCTTATGATGGTAGTTTTTCAGATTAATAAATTTCATGTCTAGGCTTTAATTGGAAGTTACCACTAATTATAAGTACAGTCCACAGCATTCAGTTTTTGCAATAATATTTGAACGTGTCATTTAGTTTGCTTGTTTGCAACATTTCACACTTTTCTATTACAGTGGTCTTATTGGCAAAGACAACTTATCAGTTTTGTTGCAGTACAGTTTGAAACACATTTACAAAACTAACCTCAAAGGTTAGTATACTTTTGTGGTGGCTAAGATGTTGCAATTGAACTTACAAAGATGTTTTTGCAAAAACAAGCTTCTTGACTGTTGTTGAAGTAGTCTGTGCCGAGAAAAGAAGCTGTTTCAAGAAAGTCAGCATGATCAGTGAAATTACTTAACATTAACCCTTTGGCTATGGAGATAGACATTTAAAATTTAGCTCATCATTTATGCAAACTGTGCATATTTTACAAACCAAAAAAAGGTAACGTTATGAAATACATGACATTTTGTAGAGGAATAAATTGAGATTGTACAGCAAGTCTCAAAAAAAATAATGAAATATATTTGTTGATTAAATATATAAAAAGTGTTCTCTGGAGAGTAGCAGAACGCCTGTCCTATGTAGAGGATGCATGGTGCCTAAAGGTTAAAGAAGCACTATATATACACACCTGAAAGAAACCCCAAAGTTATGTTTTCTTTTTTCTTGCTCTGAATGAGAGTGGGTGATGTCTTACACAATTCTCAGAATGCTGACATAATACAGTTAATGTATCACCAAGAAATTATGTGCAAATCTTTGGAAAATGCTTGGGAAAATCAATATTTTGAGTTTCATGTAAAGGGTACCTTGAACCAAGACAGATCAACATTGTGTCCAACTTTTGATGTGAACACCCCTATAATAAATCCAATTGATTTATCACCCTATCCTTCATCAAACTATAATTAATAGATGGATGAATCTCCTTGTTCCACTGTTTTCCATCCTGTTACGTCAATATTCCTACATCCAAATACCTTCCCTCAGCAATACATACTCACATTCCATGAGGCTAAGTTCTTTTCTTAATGTGGCAATTTCACATCTATATAACAGGCCATATCATAATTCCATTTATTTCATATTTTCAAATAGCAAATCGGAAAATATCCCAGACCAAATGGTACCAAAGCTGGTACGATACTTCCAGTAAAGAGGAATACATGCACTGCTGAAATACTAAATGTAAAGGCAGGTACTTCTTATTGAAATGAGATGTTTATTTATTAAACAAATATACATCCATGAACTCTGCTTAAATGAGGTCTATGAGAATAACACGAAGTGGCTGTATCGCAAATGTCTTTTCTGTAACACAGAATGCAGCGGAGAAAATGAAAAATTACTATCCATACAAAGGAAAATCAACGTATCACTAAAATTACTGAACCCAAGTGTGATTGCATTCCTCAGTTTCATTACCCTGACATTCACACGTTACATCACTACAGTCACCAATCTACACAGTAACTTGCAGAACAAAATCTTATTCTGCAACATCAGTCTTGCCTGTGTAAATTATAGCACATTAAAAAATGTTTTATATATATATATACATATCCACTTGTACAAGTTTTTCAGTCACTTTCACACACAACCCAGTTCACTTTTTAAGCAGCAAAAAATCTGAATTAGTAGTACCACAAATCTGTACATGGATTTTAAAATGCAGACTCGAATGATGGCTGTTCTGAAATATGCATACATGCAAAAAGTCAAATCCAGATAATGAAGTTTGCAGCTTACTGATGTGGCATCCCATCTTGCACACAGAAATGGCACAAGGAAATGGGTCCCATCTACTGGTAGATTACTGTATTTATAGTGATCTGCACTTCCATGCAAAACACTTTCAAAGTCCTCTGCGAGATGCTGATGGCATCAGCAACTGTAGTGCTGTCATTGCTTCAGGAAATAAACTGTGATAGTTGATGAGAGGTACATATGCAGCTGTGATAACTCGCCCTGAAAAATTAAATGCATTTAGGATACAGAAGAGGTGTTATAAATTTACACTGTACATAATACGAATAAAAACATATAATCCGAAAATTCCAAACAGAAAAAAAATTAGGCACTTAAAAGAAGTTATAAAATTGCTACACCATTTGTCAATGGATGAATATGCACCTATCCTGAAATAAAGGGAATGAAGTTTCAACCTCCCCCACTATGCTTCATCTGAATTATTGAGTGAAGGCCTCTCTCTGATCTTCAACCTTGTACCCATGAACATGCACAGGAAGACCTTATGTAAAGTATATCAAGTTATCACCAGCCTAATGATAATGACTTTTGTAGACTTCTTGTAACTTTGTATCCTCAAGAGAGATGTCATATCTATCATGAAACACAAAATCCTAAGTCTGGCACAAAGCATTCGATCTGAACAGTAGCATACCTATGGACCTTGAAATGTGATCACAAAAACTTGGGAAGATAAGAGCATGGACAAATTTATAACTGCACCTATTTAATAGCATTTATTTAAAAAAAAACTTGGATGAATGTACCATTCATCCAAATGGAAAACACAGACTTGGCACACAAAATACAATGCAGCTGGCAAAATCAGCATGAGGGAAATGGTGTGATGCAGCACAGTGTGAAGGAACAGTGAGCAAATGGAGATAGAGGGATATGTCGGTTAAACAACATTCCACATGGAATGTGTTTCAAAGACTTGGGGAGGAGGTGGGGGAATTATGAAGTTACATATGACTAAAACATAGCAATTCAAAATTACAGAAATAAATGGATACAACATGTTTAGTGAATGGACAGAGGCAGACTACCACACATAATTATGGAACACCAACCATGTGGGCAACCAAGCCAAAGATGACCCCTCAAAAGTCTTCTAGACTGTTAATGGGATCGGAAGAAGTCACAAGGCCTAAAACCCTGCATATATGACGACGAAATGAATGTATGGATGGAACTAAGAACCAAATACTGCAACCCTACTTATTGGGAACGAAGACAGTAATGAAGCAGTACCTCAAATTCTTTAACAGAATCTTAACGGTAAGTTCATGTATGCAGCACCAACAACAAAAATTTCCCCATGTAGTATATATAACTGATCTGGTACCAGAATCACCACCAATAGCTGGCAAACCTGAAATAAACCACCTATTGATAAAATACCTACAACCCAACAAGAAGTGCTTGTACACTCTAGTGTTAGAAGACAGACTACTGGTGTCCACATTGTTAAATACAAGACTACTGGTGTCCAGATTAAGTAGCATGGTGTGCTGACTCGTGCTTTAAGATACTGCACTAACAAACAGGATATCTGGGGGTGTGCAAGCTGAATCAGTATGACAAATATTACATTAATATGCAAGTACTTGGCTCCAGTCACAAAATTACTCCAAATACTGGAAACAAACACTGCCAGTATACAATGATGGTGTTCATTATGAATAACATATGTAGCTGACATTTATTTGCAGTAATGCCAATTACCTGCCTTGTGGTACATTATGAATACATTTAAAATACTCCAATAAAAACTGAGAAACTACAGGAAGGTGTGGCCCACACCTTAACTTACCTGCAAACCATCGACCATGTAGCGAATTAACAGCTGCTACAGCTGTGGCTATTGATGGGCATTTCACATACACATTTCCCTGGGGTGATGCTTTGTCCACATATACATGAAGAACTCCACCATGCTTGTTGCATTCCTCAATTACATCATCACGAATTTCCACATCCCATGTCGGGTTTGTTTCCCTGACAGAAACAGTTATGTTAAACAAGTAAAGTAATAGGATAAATAAAGTACAGTAGCATCGAAAAGAAATTCTATAACGGTCCGCAAGAAGTTGGCACAGCCACACACACTGAGAACATTGTGTGAAGATTGCAAGGAAAATTATTATTCTTCTTCTTTATGGAAACATTTCAAGCAGGACTCTTCCAATTAATCAGTCACAATTAGTGTTTAATTTCTACAATTATTAAGTAGTTTAACAAAATCAAGCTGAAATAAAACAATTCAGCCCAGTAAATTGTGTGCAGTGGAAGAAACTCAGTTATATGTAACGTACGCAAGCATCTCAAAATGGTACTAAAACTGTAATACAAGCCCAGCCCAATAAATTGTGTGCAGTGGAAGAAACTCAGTTATATGTAACATACGCAAGCATCTCAAAATGGTACTAAAACTGTAATACAGGAATGATAAATTCCTGTGAAAACTCACGTGGCAGGGTCAAACATATTGGCGAGCATGAAACACTGTGTAGCTATGGGAGGTGTTGGCTGCTGGATTGGCAAATTTCCTGCTGGATTAAGATTCAATGCAGTTGCTGCTGCCTGAGGTATTTGCAGACCAGTACCTGCAAGAATGATACACTATTAACCACAACATGCTGTACACAAGGCAAACCATATGCATCTACATACAAGAATTCCTTCCACAACGGCAAAACATTTCAAAGAAAAAAATATTTTATTACTTCTCAAATAAAATCCCCCGCTGCCTGTAAGTCCCGTATGTCCACAGCATGCTTTTAAAGTACAACTACAATTCATACCTGTCCTTCTTCCCCGCCCAAACAATGACTCCAGATATACATTTCCCAAATATCACAACTATTAGTTTCTTCTACCTACCACCAATGATTTCCTATTTGGACGACATTTAACTATTATGTCCCAAAGAGGCAATACTTTACTCCAATATACTATGCATCACAATTCCACTACTATGTCTACCCAGCATCTAATTATACCTACTTGCATACTCACAGTACTTCATACTGTGCATGCTGTCACATTTCATGCCAGTAATAGCAAATACACTGTAGTACAGATACCTGGCAAGAGCAAATTTAGTCATTAACAATTAAGCTTTTTTTTAATCAGGTTGTGTTTCGGCAGTAATGGGGCACACTGCAATGGATTGTTGTTGTTATACCAGTTTTTAAAAATTAACACCAATGGATAGAAATGCAAACTGGAAGTACTAAAAAGCACTGTTGTAAACACAGCCAAAATCTGGTGGTGTAGCATACTCCCACAATGTGTATCCAAAGGTCAGAACCTAACAGATGTTTCTATCCTATTCAGAATATGCCATGATCTTCCCCTGTAGCTGTCAACATTCTGTGCACATTGCTATGATTACTTCAGAAGTTCTATATTTAATGAAACTGTTTTCATGGAAGAGTGGGAAGGGTATTCAAGGAGCTAGTCCTCAACGCAGTAATCAATTTTTGGTCCCTTCACATTTACACTACTGAAGGATTTTTAAACTAAAAGCTGAAATATCTTATCCAATAATAAAATAGAAGAAATGGATCTCATATTGGTACCAATTAAAAAAATTCTGAACCAATGCAGTATTAAACTCTCAAAATATGTCTTACAAAAGTTTGAATATGTATACATCACTCACCTTCTGCAAGTTTAAACATCAGCTGCAGGCGACCTGTGGCACCTAGGTCAATACCAGTTCTGTCCAGTTCATCACTATCCAGAATTGATGGACCCTGTGCTGAATCGGAACGCTCCGTTACATTTCCTACTTTCATTGGCCGTCCTGCTAACTCAAATCCATTCAGTTGTTCCAGAGCCTTCTTTGCATCATCTGCATTGTGGAACTACATAAAAAAAAGGTCCCTTTTCAATAACGGTGCATGTGAAAGGAAAATGTAACAAAGCAAAGATGACTACACACAGCATAATACAACACTACCTTCTGTAAGTTTTCTAAATTAAGTTTATGTGATACGCCATGCCTAACGGACCTAACAAATGTGTCCAACTTTTCCACCTCAGAGCACACCCAGAAAAAAATCTTACTGTGCAGTCTTACCCAAGTCTAAAAATAGATAACTATTACACATGTACAGCTTACAGACCTTGTTTAAAACCTGAGTGTAACTTTATACATGAAAATACAGAGGTCCTGATAACCACTGTTGCAGTATTATTTAAGAACACTCAGGTTATCAGGAAGACTTCTCAAAGAACAGAGAAGTCTTGTCCTTGCCAGGAATCACACTATTATTCCTCAGTCATCCAGCCTGTAGCCTAGAGACTTCTACCCACTATGCTATCTTGGCTCCACGCACAAATTTTTAACTCACTGTCAGAAATCCATAGCCTTTGGAACGTCCTGTTTCTGGATCCATGATAAGTTGAATGTTGTCAATCTTCCCAAAAGGTTCAAAAATTCCACGCAACATATCTTCTGTGATGTTGAAATGTAATGACCCAACATAGAGTCGCATCGGCCCACTGTTACCCTTTGGAATCACCATGTTAGGCATTGAATTGCCTGCACGATTTTTCTCAGCTTGTGTATGCTGAACAATAATTGGGACACCAAGCAACTTCTGCCCTGCCAGTCCCAATGCCTGTAAAATACCACCAACAAATATTAGTATAAATTCATAAAAGTACGTCAGTGGAAATATTCATACTACAATAATAAAAAATAATATGAACAAAGAACTAGGAATAACCATGTTTGGAAGTAATGAGACACAAACAGAATGAGCCCTGCAGATTAGACTTTCCCAAGGACAATTTTCAATCACTGTACACTTCTTACACCACATGCTGTATTAATTTTTCACTCACAATTCACAACCCAGGAATGTGCCACACACAAAAGTATTAAAATATAATTTGTCATCCCAACTACTGCTGGATGCTAACATGCATCCTCCCTCCACTGTAACCAACTGTATACGGTGCAGTCAAGAAGATAAAAATTTCTCAACTACTGAAGAAATCTTCTATCTTTCATGCCATGTGAAGACTCATTACCATTTTCACAATAGCCCATATGGTGCAAGGTCCTGGAATGTATTAAACTGTCACAAAGGCATTCCTTAATTCGGGAGCAATGACCACAGTCTTTGAGACATTCCCACATTAAATCTGGTAGTTAACATTTTGGAGGAAGATGATGCCTCTCCCTCTACCCTGTAAATGCAGGCATCATATCCCTGTGACACACTGGTAAATCACTACCTAAAAACTACATGACAGCACTCACCCCCCTAAAAAAACGGGGGTAACACACACAGTCACTGCAATATGCACAATTCTCAAGTACCAAAGTGTCAGTACATTTTTACAAACATAATATGGAAGTCATAATACTGAACTACAGGATACCAAATTAATAATCTAAGTGATAAATTTACTGAGTTTAAGTGTTCAACTCAAATGCACCCCAAGAAACTTCAATTGCAGGTTTCACCATACACAGTTCAAATACATTGTTGTTGTTGTTGTTCCTATGGCAGAGGGTGAATAAGTTATCTCTTCATTGCTCTGGCATTCCAGTAGAGTTTGATAGTGTTCTTGAGCACTATTTGCATGGTATCGAGTTTAAAGCAATACAGCAGATGTTCCTTGTCCATGGAGGAGTTTGGCGTTTGGCATTTGGCAAATTGTGCACTCACTAGATTTATATGTGCCAACTTTTCTTAAATGAGCTGTTAGGCAGTCATGTGCTGTCTGGAGTCTAAAATTTGATACCATTTCCTTCGTAGGTTTGCCTTTGTATTCTGCCAAGATTTTGTGGAGACCTCTCCATGTATGTGTGTACTGATGTCTTACATACTTTAGTTGTCACAGATTTTTTTGGTTTCCCTGTGTCTGTAAGCGAATGTTGAGATGGTTCCCAAGACTATAGATTGCTACTGCATGCTTCTCATGTAGCCCTCCCGATTTAAATTTCTTAGAACCTTAATTCACATTTATGTACATGCATAATAACCACTGCCATGGGGTGACAGCCCATTTGTAGTCAAATATATTATATATATTTCTTTGTTGCTGCCAGCTCATCGGCTTCTTGTTTGTATTTCGTAGCTATTTTGCGATTCAAGAGTTTTGTCACTGTGTCGGGTTGTAATGGTGTTCCTTTAGTATGTAATGTCACTCACATCCGCAGCATTCCTTAAGCTGTGCGTCTCCCCCGGGTGGTGCTAAATGAGTGATAATTCAGGTGATACTGTTAGAGCCCCAGAATGAAAGCAGTTCAAGTATACAATCATACGAATAAATATGCATTCTTCATTCCAAAAACTTGCACTTTCCCTCATTACCAAACCATCCCATACAAACATTTGGACACATGCCAGAATTATCATACACAAAAGGTGCAAATGAAATAAAGAATGAGAGAAAACATAATGAAATGTGTTGAAGCACCTTAACGTACTGATCAATTACCATGGTCAGCAAATCACTACAGGTAATTCTTTTCTATTGCATACACATTCCCACCAGTAAAGCTTGATTACTTAGACTGGATCTACTTGTATGCATTACAGCCAAACACGATCTGAGCAGAAACTTACCAAGGGCACAGATTCTGGATCCCTGAATTCAACATATGCTATTCCTTTGAATCTCCTTGTCTTGTTACATGTGATCAATCTAACATCCCGAACCTGCAACATAAACACATTACATGCTACAAAAAATCAACATAACCACTTACAATGCATTTTGTGGAGTGACACTACATTTCGCATGATTGTACAATGCCAGGAGAAATGTAAAAGTGGCCTGTGCTTAAGAAACATGTCAGGGAACACCTTTATAATCAAAACTCCAACATTCTCGAACTATTAACAATTTCACTATTATTTGCTACATTTAATTTCCTAGCAGCCATAATGAGTTGTCTCATTTCTTGGTTATTAACATCTCAAGTTTTCATTAAATGAGCCTCCATTTCTCGATACATACTTGAGATAAAATGTCTGCATCACCCCTACAAATCTCAGTGTTGATGACAGAAATCTTGGTCAACATTAAAGTTTTCCACACACAATCTTGTGTAATATCACAATTTCAACACTCGGTACTTGTAAAGTTAAAACTGTCTAAATATGAGTGTAGATGCACATGAACAAACAATATCTTGCCAATAAAATTTTCTTACTTAAAAGCTAACAATCTGAGTCTGGTTATATTACGAAAATACACACCTTCCCAACAGAAGAGAAGAATTCTTCCAGATCTCTGGCCCTAATTCTCTGCGACAACTGCATACAAAATACCGTTCGTGCATCTCGCTCCTCAGGAGACAGCTCATCTGCAGGCCTCCTGTTATACAAACAAACCACAATTAGCAGAAAGTGCAGATATGTTGACCACTCACAAAGTTCCATTCTTGGTAATGTGGAATCCGGATGTCTCAACATAGTTTGTGATCCTCTAACTAGGAATGCGAATGTGGCACTCAACATCACACCATGAAATTAAAACAGCAGTAGTTACACTTGGGGGGGGGGAGAAGACTTTCTGCTCCACTACAGTTGTCTGATCCAAAAGATAAATACAGGAAACGTATGTATAAACAGGGCACTGAAATATGTTCACAAAACCACTGCTGCAGCGGAAAAGCAATAAGTATTACATATTCTGAGCATGTCAGTTATTCATCATGCAAAATGCACAGGCTGTATTACATTGTCATCTGAGGCCCGTCTGGCTCCACCATAAGTTTCCATTTTATCTTGTGAAGGGCACAATTTTCATAAAAAAACTTATTGAAAATAAAATGTGGTCGTCTTACTATAGAAACACTTTAGTTCCTGACTTAGCACTTTGTTTAATTCTATCAGCATCATCATGAAATGTGTGTATACAACGGGCTTAACATCGTGTGTCAACAATTTGTTCACCCTTTTCAAGTCGGTTTATTGTGTCTAATCTCCCTTCAGGACCAATTGTCATTCTCCAATTTTTACTTGGATTTCACCAGGTAATGTTTTTCATTCATGTTGGTGAGAACAATCAATGCTTTTGAAGAGGAAACCAAATGAACCACTGTCATGTCACAAAAGTAATCAACCCATACCTATGACTGATGGCATGATAGTAACATCAATTTCTGCTAGCCTCCAACACAAGACAATTGTGGCCAAATTTTGTTTACGCCATACTGCATCAAATCAAAACTTATCACATATCGTCTAAGACAAATCATGTTAAACCGAACATTACCTCACGAATTCAAGAAACTGGTGTAAATTTTCAAGTCATGTTAAAGCAAAATCACGTAAAAATGGCATAAAAGAACTGCCTGTACTTCAAAAAAGTATTATAATTCTACTGATGGCATGACTTGACTAGCATACAGGGTAAATATGACAAAATGTAGGCTGCAAGAGAATGCATAAAATTCTGTATTTTTCTCAGGCTCCAGGCTGTTTTCAAAACGGCACATCATCAGCGCACACCCACCAGACGAACATATTAGAACGGTTTTATTCTCACACAGAAACAAAACTGTGGAATAAACCATGCCTATTCAGAAACAGACCATCACTGGGGAAAGACACAAAATTCCATCCCGCACTCTGCTATCCTGCTGAGAATAGTCAAATCACATTGAGAGGTGCTACTAACTTCAGTGCACATTAATGGTTAAACAACTTGTATAAATATGTCAGCTGTCATGGTAGTCTCCTCTCATGAACTGTCCACGCTACAAGTCTGAAGAGACATGACCCTTGCCTCCTAGTTCATTTAAAAAGAAAAGTGTGTTTTGCTGCATGGGTTCTATCACTTTTTAAAAGCAGCAATGTCAACAGCTGCAGCATAGGCCAGTCTTTTCAGCCGAAAGTCCTTGTGCTCCTGTTGCATATGCCTGCAAATTAAAAAAAAAAAAGTCTCCTTTTTGCTTTCCTTATTAATTTGCATATCACTTTCACTACTAGAGATGTGCACGATTCTGCCAAGCAATATTCACTTTCACCCAATGGAAAATGTGGCTCCCTGTAAAACTGCATCTTTCTATGCATACCCTGCCTGCAAGCTGATACCAATGTGCCTATATAACCTATACATGTACCACAGACATGTTCAAAATAGGTGACCCTAGCTGATTGCTACTCCAAGTATGTTCACAACAGGTGACCCTTGTGGCCTGTTACTCCAAGCAACAAACTACATACTACACATCAACAAAACGGTAACTCAACTGCCTTCAATTTATCAAACCACTGACACTTTAAACACTTCAAGTATATGGTAAATACTCACAATCCAAGAGGTGGAGATCCCTTCTTAAAAGGGAACTTCTCCCGAGCACGTGGTAGCAGAATAGGAGAGAGAGACTTCTTCCTGCGCTGTGTTCTCTCCCTCTCTTTGTCTCGGGACCGATGTTCTTTATCACTCTCCTTAATTTTTTGCTTTTCATTATGCTTCTCACGATGATGGGACCTACTCCTGCTGCGCCGCCTATCTGAACGATCCTTCTCACGGTGACGATCCCGCTCACGATGGTGTGATCGACTTCTGCTGCGTCGACGTTCATGAGATCCACTGCGGTGCTTGCCCTTCCTGGTACAGTTTTAATTTCCATTACTTTCTACTACACAGCTAGCTGATTTTATTAACTTCAAATTAAATATCAAACATTCAATGACAGTGACTACACACTTATGACAAACACAAAATCGTATCTAGCACAATTTCTGTAAGTCACACAACTTACTTTGATGAGGAAAAGTCATCTCTGCCTGGAAAAATTATTTACTGAATCAAATGCTGCGTATATTACTGGCTCCCAATTACTTGATCACACTCCCCAAAGCATGGAATAAGAAATTAAGAAGGGGACTTATCAACCAAGGCAGCATGTTGCAGCTGCCACATCAAATGATCATTCTATACTCACCAATGATATTACTATTGCACTGCACTGTATTGAATAGTTTTCTACAACAAACAGAACAACAGTCATCATTCATTTCTACTGCCAGTTTCAAGTCACAAAAAAATTCCAATGATGGATACTCATTTACATATGATAATCGGGCAGCACATACTAAATGTAAAAATGGTAACTCACCCAGATGACTTGTGACTGCCCGATGTCCCATTCTCCCGCTGGGAAACCGTCTTGCTGCTCGACCCATCATCCTATGAAACAGCCACACAAAGTGTTGGTAACCCACGGCAACGCAACCAGGCATCACGCAGGAAGAAAAAAAGGAAGAAAAACACACACCAGCATTCCATTAATACTTCATTCTACTCTCTTTGGTATGAGGCTAATAAAGGAGGGGTGGTTTCATCTTCTGGCTCCAGGCCCAGAGGTCACGGATCGAAGCTCGGAGGTCACAGATCGAAGCTGGCTAAACCATTCACACAACAATGCTGTTGAACGAATCTGTCTCCACCCACCAGAAGATTTGCAAAGGAAGGGAAAAGGAGTGGCTCATACATGACTTCCCCCATAAACCCGTACATCTCGTTACTCACCTATATAACACGTGACTGTCGTCCTGCTCGGCCAAATACAGTATGACACCCTTACTTCTGCAAAGATACAGCTCATGAGACATCTCATGTTTGTGTTTTCAAAAAGATTTTAACGCTTCAGTGAAATTCAATTTTGACAGTGCAAACATGAATTTTGTGACTTTCTGTCCGAGTCCCAGATGAAGAATAAAATAAAACAGGAATATCACAAAGTCTGGGGAAATACAGAAAGTTTACTATAGATTAATCTTTATCACAAACTTACAGTAAACTCACTGAAATCCATCAAAACTTTGCATATTCATCTCACATACAACCAACAAATTTCAAATTAAAAAATAAAGTCGACATGTGTTGCACGTAATTAAATACACCTGTGACATTTGTGTACATGACACTTTCAGAGTGCTTAATGCAATTCAACATGTCATAAACATTGGTACATGATATGCTGAATAGGCTGTTTACAGGTAAATGTCGACTGATCTCACCTTCAGGATCTCATTAAAGATCAGGTACCAATATTCAATCTCTCAGTTGAGCTGTCAACAGAGCACAGCATACAACACTAACAGGTTAATCAAATTCCCCAACGTGAACAACCACTGTAACGTGCAGTCTCAAGCACGCAAAAAACATACAATCTGTCAATCACACCAATTCAAGAAACACATACACGGCAAAGCTCATCTGGCCGTGGCTGTGTGTAAATGTGCGGACTAGGCTACTGTGCATCTGGGAGCGTTTTTATCGGGAATTTTGGCCTCCACAGCCTCCTGGTTTGAATCTTCATCCACCGGAATGTTCGAGCGATCAAGCATCTCTTGGTTAAGAGTGACTGTTGCTTGCAAACCCATCTGGGTAGGACCCTGGGGTGACAGAAGGGGACACATTCAGAAACCTTGCCAAATAAAACTACCCATAAGAATATTTCCGCAGTCAAAACTAAATACTCTCGTACACAGCTACATCAATACTAATTTCATCTTACAAGTCTGCTAAACTTAGTATATAGAAGTATAACATATCTTGCAACACACAAAATGAAAATTACTTCATAATCAAATCAAGATTTAGAGAACTTATATGTTATCCTTCTGTCTACCATTAATATAAGACTAATCAAGTAACAACTATCTAGAACTTGAAATAAAACTAGTAATACAACATACAAAATTATACTTTAATTTGTAGCCATAAATTAATACTAACAATATGTTAAACTACAAATGAACAAAGATACCTAACTAGACTTTGCAGTACCTCTGTGCTTTTGAGCCCCAGCCTGGGTCTGTGGCTCGGTTCTGAGCCAAGCTGTGACATGTAAGGGTCTACAAGATACAAAAAATGGAGGAGTCCATGTCAGTGAAACAACAACAAGAAAGGGCTTGGAAAAGATAAAATTGTACAACAGGCACCGTTCAGCACAAACTATCAATTAAAAAAGTGCAATATCAAAATTTGGTACTCTTACATTGAACACAGTAATATTTCTTCCAAACCTTATTATCTACATTTATGCTAAGTTTGTAGAACTATGCCTGGTGTAACATCAATACAGAATTCATCACAAAAAAAATTCACAACACTTGCTGCAAAAATATAAATCTACATTAATATTTGTAATCTTGCATTAAAAGCCATCATAATACCTACATTACAAACGTAACTTACTCCTTTCTTATACGGGGCTTCCAACATGGCTTCAACATCAAAATCCTCCGCCATTTCTGGAACAAAGAACAACCCTACTTAACCTTCAGCTCTTCCGAAAACAATGAAATATATTATAGAACCTAACTCTTCAGCACGCGGTAAGAGAAAAGAATATACAAATTCTATAAAATAAAAATAACATACTGAGCTGTTAAAACATACTCTACTCTTAAACAGGCAACTACGAAAAAGTTTATAATCAGGCAATATCTTAAAAACGTAACGGCACACCACCTCAACAATTTCCGCGGGAAGAACCATCTTTCCATATACCTACCACATAAGTCTACCACGTAATGGCACTTTCGTGTCCTCGATACAGAATGAAACAAAATCGCTTAACGCCTTCCAACGAAGCGCAAATAAACACAAAGAAAAATATAAGTTACGCCACATTCACATTAAAGCAAACACACACTGGATTACCTGTTATCACGATGTTTGCTGCTCAATTAAATACTATACACTGCAAGACCCTTGCGAATTTTCCACAAATCAACACAACCTATCTACAACTGGCTCCGACTCCGAAAACGGGGTTTCACAACCAAGAACACGGAAACAGGATACACATTACGCAATGACAATGCAAATAGATGCGTTCACAAACGTACGAAACGCAAGTTATGATCTCCGAACAGAACACGTATGAAGTTTTGAACTTCTTGAACGATAAAAGATTCACAAAGAAAATGTCTCAGCGGGCACGTTCAAGGACCTACAACACGAATAGAAGCAGGGAATGAGGCATATTGTCGGAGCTCCTGTCGGATGTCAAAAGAGGGCGACGTACGGCAGACGGGCAGAGCCAACGTATCAAACCCCAAAGGAAAGCCGACATTTCATCGATGTTCTGATCCTCAGTGACGCTCACCATGTCGTAACGGTTTCTCAACTTATCGTATCTTAAGGGAGCACTACAAAATATGATATGATAACTATTCGGCCTCGTTCACACGCTGCAGTTTTCAACCGGCCGGGAGCTAACCGGACGGACAACAGCACAACTTGGAATTTTATAACATCTCCGATTCTAACCGGCCGGTCGAACGAGCAAGAACGCTGTGACCACAGATCATACCTGTGACCAAGCAGTCGTGCATGCACAGGGACCTGCAACGGATCGTAATTCAATTATTGCTCTGTTCTTGTTGTACCGACGTCGTAAACTTAGACGTAACAGATTGCATTGGATTCATCTAATAATTCAAATTCTGTGCCTTTTACACACTATTTGGTGAACTACGAGATGACGCAAACAAGTTTTTAAATTATTTTCGGATGTCTGTTTCATCTTTCGACGAGATGCATCGCCGTTTGAAGGAGAGTCTCACCGCCGTAACAGTAAAATGAGTAACTGCATTCAACCTTTAGAAATGTTGGCTGTTGCAATCAGGTAAGTAATGTTTGTGTATGCTTTAAAAGAAGAATTTATGATTAAATTTAAAAAATATATACATTTTCAGAACTGAAATTTATTTGATGTGTGGTTGACCGTGCATCGTAGTTCAATATGGAATAAGAAACCAACTAGATGTCACTTAGTATATGTTTATTTCTACTTATCAGTTGCTCAGTTGAGCAACTGATAAGTAGAAATAAACATATACTAAGTGACATCTAGTTGGTTTCTTATACCACATTGAAATTTATTTATTGATACATTTTAAACTACTAGCGTGACACACTCTGTAATAATTTAGAGTATCCTACACACACGTTAAATCAATACTGCAGTGTGTGATTTGAAGTTACGGAGTGTGAACTGTAAAATCACGGTCCGTGGAGGAAGATGCACCTGTCTGTCCTTGAGAATACTGGCCATATTGGTTTGGCGTTGGAGGTGACAGAGACGGGTTGTGCATTGCCGGTTCTTGTCTCGCAGTGCGCGGCACCATTCCGGTGTCAACAGCCAGCGGCTGGACTTTAGTAATGTTTGAGTAATGACGGTTCGGAGTACTTGCATACACTAATAATGGATTATTTCTCCCAACATATGAGGAAGTATGAAGTGGCTCGTTGAACACTGAAAGGGGCTGACTGGAAAAGTTTCTTGGTTTTCGGTGTTTAATGTTTGCTATTAACAGAAGAACTCCCATCTGAAATTCAACGGTCTCCTCTTCGTTGAAATTTTGAAGAGATGGAATAATGCCTTTGAAGAATGACAGGTGTTGATTTAGCTTGTTTCCTTCTTCCAGTGCTTTCATTATTCTTAGTTCAAATTCATCTGGATTACGCTTTCGCCTTCCACACTGCTGTGTTCGTGGTTTTCAGAAAGGAGTTTCTTGTGAGAAATTATTCGTATCATCTCCGTTTTGTTCAGCTGTAGTAACCTGAGACCCCTCCATATTATCCACCAATAAACTGTGGGCTGTTTGCCTTTCATTTAATTAGTTTCGATTGGAATCTAAGTTGATCTCTGTACACACATTTTCTAGCTTTGAAAGACCCCGCGCCGGACTTTGTTGCTTTTTTTTTTTGGTATGACTTTACGTAGCAGTCTCGGATGTTTCCCCAACTTTTTATTACTTCCTTACCTAAACACGCAAAATTATGTAACTAAAATGTTTCCAGATATCTAGCGACAGGATGCAGTTTTCATGACCAACATTTCTCTTATCGGATTGGAATCTTTAAAGCAAGCAAGATAGTCAGGGAAGTATGCCTTAATATTCGGTCTATCATGCGTCCAGAATGTATTCCCAAAACCTACAAAAGAGCAGTGGGAATTAACTACTGTTGAGTTTGAAAGAACAGCTAATTTCCCGCATTACTTAGAGCCCGTCAATGGGAAACATATTAATCAAACCGGAACACAGTGGCTCGATGTTCTATAATTACAAAGTCCCCCCACCGTGGTATTAGTGGCCGTGGCAGACATTAACTACCGCGTCGTGTACGTTGACATTGGTAGTTAGGTAAAGACTGTGAGTCTACAGTTTTAAACGATCTACGCTATGGACATCAATTCAGACAAATATGCTTGAATTACCCAGTGAGAGATCTCTTTCAGGAACGGAGGGTCCAAGTGAACCATACTTCTTTGTATGAGATGGGGAATTTGAGCTAAACAGAAATATACTTCGACCTTTTGGTGGATCTAACTGAGTGTCAAAAAAAGAGTTTACAACTATCGCTTGTGCAGAGCACGAAGGTATGTGGAATGTGTTTTTGGAATTTTTAGCAATAAATGGAGAATTTTCCAGCGACCGCTTAATATCAGTCCTGACTTTGCAGTCGTCGTTGTTAAGGCCTGGGTTATTCTGCACAATTTTGTTCGCGAGAGAGATGGTTATAAGTTCGAAGACGCTTTTACAGTGACTGGTCTTGAAGATGTGCCTGATGGACACTCAGTACTTTGAGGGTTGCCAGCGAACAATGTAAGGAATAAAGTCGCTGATTATTTTCTAACAGATGCTGGAGCTGCTTGCTGGTAGGTGTCAAAAATATGAAAAGTAGCGTATATAAAATGAAGAAAAAATACAAGTTTGTATGAATTGCAATCACCTGTGTTCAATAAATTATGGCAATACTCACCAAAAGCGTTTATTTTAACATCTCCTAGAACTTCGAAATCTTCTTGAAGACAAATGCACACTTCTCACCATGCCTTTTTCGTTTCGTTTCTGTCTTTATAAATATCATCCGTCATGTCCCTCAAAACAGGCCTGGCATCCACCAGCGATAATAACAAATCAATGTCGAACTCAAAATCGCCCATCTTCATCATTGGAAGACTACAGTTTCAGTACTCTACTGACACTGCAGTGGAAAGTTATCGCTCGGATACAGCCGGGTAAAAACCGGAGTGTGTGAGCGTGTCTATAAGCAACACATGCACCACTGTTGACTCATCTACCGGTCAGAGACCGGGCATAGTGGTGGATAGATCCGGGTGCTACCTGACAGGTAAATTCCCGGCCGGCCAAACGACCGGGTTGTAGGAATACGCCTACGCTTTCCTGTGTTCAACAACTTTGTCCGGCGATAATCGAAACCTGCCGGCCGGTCGAAAACCGGAACGTTTGAACGGAGCCTTAGACGGTGATTCGGTTACCTTACGAGACAGCCCTAACTCATAATTTCAACAGGTAGCCTCCACACTGACAATAACATGATAAAGATTCGTTCACGATAGACAGACACAGGACACTGGTGAGCGAGCTTCTTTAACGACGGGCAATTGAGACACAAGTTTTCTATCGAAGTGCTACAAAGGGCCGTTAAAACGTAACATTCATGTATTCAGTACACAAATTCCTCCATGGGACCACTTAGGAAAGCGACGCGGGTAAGTGACCATGGGGTGCGCACAACTGCGATGGGATAACCGTGACCGTTGACAGATTCTGAGGGTGATGACTGCTTTGTCGTTCATCATTCAGTCGTAAAATATCGCCTCAGAAAGTGGAAATCACGTGGCAATTTAGACGTCTTTACTACTTTATATACACACGACTGAGGGTCAAACATTAACTTCCATACCTTTCTGGGGAACAATTCCTTTGCGTGACTGGAGCATTTTCTTTCCCTTCAAAGAATAAAATAATGTAACGTGCAGGCAGATCGAATCATTGATTAAGCTGCTCTTTCTTTAAAAAACATAGGTCTTTCAAAATGGTGAATCTTTGAAATAAGCATCCAACTGCAAAGTCTCTGCTCTTCTGACATCGATAAAATTCTCTTGACAACATTTGTTCGCCAATCGGAACTCTTTGTTGATAAGGTCTTACCAGCTATTTGTGAACTGGGAAAGCTGCATTCTGTCATTATGTAAAAACGTAATGAGGTAACTGTTCTCCATTTTCATTTGATGGTAAAGTGGGAGGATCTCGTAAGTCCAATCGTTCGAATTCCAAAAACTGCCTAATTCGAATAATTGAAAAATTGCTCCATTACTCCTGCGATCATCACCATGAATATTGCTTGTAAGCATTCCGTCAGTGTTTATACAAGCAGTAAACATAATACTGAAAAATCCATAAATCTCCATCTCCCACAAGACCTGCTAACAATCTGCAATCCTTCTTTTTCATTCATATTTAAATATTTGACGGCGCTGCTCTGCTTCCGTTGCTGTCAAAAATAGTCGATAGCACTTCAATTGTTAAATGCGTACATACACAGACCTAGTCTCAGTTTCAATTTATTTCCTCATCCACTTAGTTATAAATGTAACACTGGACACATCAATTACAATTTACTGTTTATATGCATACGTACTTACATACATATATACGCACAGAAATATTTGCATACATATGTGCCTACATACATTCATTCATATCATGTTTCATGACTTATGAACCCTTTAAACTCCGAGTAAAATCCCATTTGCCATTTGGTGGCGTTATTTATGATACGCAAATTTTTGACATGCTCTATATCCTATGGGCTATAGCCCCATGTAGCTGGATTGAATGAACAAAATATGAAATATATTAGGAGCTCACCATATTTTCCACGTTGACGGGCTAAGGATTAATACCGAAGAAAATAATTTCGTATGAGTCGATCTCCTGCACTGATCGGGTGTATATATTCCATGCTCGTCACATAAGACGCTTGTGACCATGGATCAGAGTAAACATAGGCAAGTCAATGATAATCCGAGGCAACGCGACTACTAGTGCTGCCATCTATTAATTGGCGTTAGGTGGAACGTTGGTGAACAGCGCCTCTAGTGGTATTTCTGGGTACTAAGCTCATTTAACTCGATAACGCAATCGATTACCAGTCCACTACCTCTCCCCCACCCCCCACACTCAAAAAAAAAGAACATTTCTTCTAGTCGTTAACACTTCAAATCCGCGTATTCTGCACACTTTGAAACACGTAGAGAAATTTAAATTACATTATTTTAAAAGATTTTGCATATCAGTTTACATCAGGATTTGAGATCTCATTTCCTTTACATTGCAAAATCTATAGAGACAATTGTCTACATTTATCATTTATTGCATAGGAATTACTATATTTCATACTGTTTATATTGTACTATTACAATTAATTTCACAAGTTAACTACATAAATGATGTGACATTCCATAACAAAAAGTCACATGCCATACATACAAACTTAATATGTATAGAACATATTTGTAATGGAAGGAGATCTCA
>Ga0123355_10002601_pt1 | contig 25599 bp, 21 predicted proteins | sample TergutEmb28metaG_3_FD_89872 | JGI IMG/M metagenome (GOLD analysis project Ga0123355, IMG submission 89872) | Embiratermes neotenicus P1 segment gut microbial communities from Petit-Saut dam, French Guiana - Emb289 P1 | ecosystem: Host-associated > Arthropoda: Insects > Digestive system > Gut ...
AATAAAAAAAATCCCATATTTTTTTTTTTCTTTTATAAAAAGGGAACATCCCCCCCCCCCCCCCCCCCCCCCCCCAAGTGCTGGTAGCTCTGGTGCTGCAAGCTAATGCAGAAAGGCACTTCAGGAGGGAGAGAGGACTGAAATGGTTTTGAATCTAGTTGTCTCAAGTCAAAAGACAGGGTAAAAGGTAAACAGTAATGTAGAATGTCTGGCACCAGTGTTTGCAATGAGAAATTAATGACCTTATTCAGACTTTGCGAGAATATGTGCTACGTAGGTTGTTGGCACATGCACATATGCATTTGGGAATTGAAAGCATTGTGGAGCCTTAAAGCATGACAGAAGTTTATCATGTGTATCAAAATGATCTGTTTTGTGGAGATTTATTAGAAGCCAACTTTTTATATATATTGTAAATTATGTAATTAAGATCCAAAGAGCATAATGCTTCCTATGCTTAACAAGTGCAACTTAATGTCTCTTCCGAATAATTTACAAGTTAGAAAAGAGCTTGTTACATCTGAATGATATTGTGATTATTTTTAACACAGTAATTGGTGCATGAAGATGTTGCTAGCACTAGTTCAGGTGAACTACTGTAAAAGATTAAAAATTATATATCTTTTTGGTAGGACAGAGAGGTAGAAAGGATGTAAAAGGATGGTGATACTCATTTGGCACCATGTGCATCATTGTGAATGAGACAGACTGACATATCCTGAATTCCCATGCCAACACAAAAGGTATTTTGTAATATGCAACTTGAATACATTATATAATAGTATGTATACTATAAATGTGTCTTGAATATGCACATTGCCTGCCATGATTATGGGCAAAAACAAAACACAGTTATGGAGGAGTGAAACTGCCACTTAAGGATATTTGTGAAATTATGAAGTGTTGAAAACTGTCAATGGAACAAAGTTAACAGTCAGGTTTGGGATAAAAATTGAATATTATACAATGGAAAACCACACAGAGGATTATTAAATGGGGTTTCCACTGTAATGTGCTTTCAGACATTGACTTAAAAATGCTGTACCCCCCCTTCCCCAACTGCTGACTATAATTGTAATTTGTTAAATCCATCAGGTGCCATACCAAAGACAGCACACAAATTGAAGCTGTCACTTAAAAAGGGGCCAGCTTTCATCTTTTAATTTCATAATTGCCAAAAACTGTGTACCAAGTAGTATAGCAATAAAGGACACAAGACAGAAGAGCAAGCAGTGTGTTGGGGTATGTGCTGATTAGAGATGAAGTGAAGAGTTAAATATTTTCTTGAGGGCAGCAACACATGAACTTTAGATGTGATATCAATCTGAAATTAGAATTGGGATTGTGTGAAACTGCGATTTCATATTTATTTTTCATGTGTAAAATAGTGTTGTCTGATTATCGGAAAGAGTCTAAATCTGGTCCCTGTTTAAACAGTCTACCCACATACTTTATCTTGTCCATATACGTTCACTAATGACACTGTTTGCATAAAAATCTGACTAATGCACTTACATATGTTAAATAGACATTATTCACATTGAAACCCTCTTACATGTTTCAACACTCGAATGGAGTACTGATACATTTCATGAGCCAGGTCGATGAACCCCATAAGTGGGGGTGGGGGGGGGGAGGTATAAACCATACAGAACTAGAGAATGGACATTTATTTTGTTGACCTGACTCATGAAACATATCAGTACCCTGAGGATGGCCCCTTAAGGGCTTAAACATGTAGGAGTGAATAAAGGGTGTTGACATACATAAATGCATTAGTCAGATTTTTATGTAATCTCGCCACACTTTGGTTTTAAAGGAAGATCTGAAAGACCTTTATTGTAGCAAATATAACGTACATTATAATTTATATACATATTTTTTATAACTCAGCAATAGAGACAAAGGACATTTGTCATTTGTGAAGTGTATTGTGTCTATGTACAAGGGTATAACTTTTTTTATTTTCCACATAAACAGGAGCTAAAAAAAGTATGCCCACTGTGTGGAGAAAAAAATTTGCTGTATTTATTTTGTTATTTTACCCTTCTCTGTGTACAGCTGTAATGAAGAAACTAATTAGATTTGACGACGGTGACAGAAAAAGTCACAATACTCTAAAATGCTCAATGTGTTCCATATGTTGCATGAATGTGAAAGACCAGTACCTTCAATAAATGCAAGAATATTTTCATCACAATTTATTTGTTCAATATAAAATCAATCATATGTTGTAACAAAAATATATATATTTATTGCTATTAATATTATGACTATTTGGTCCCTAATTTTAATTTATTAGGATGTTTGTAATTGACATGTGATTACTGAGCTTTTATGAGTTAGGGTGACAAGCAAAGGTTGTGCCAACCTCACCTTAAAATACGTAAGAGTAACACACAAGACAAAATCACTTATTAAAAGTCAATGTTTGTTTTTGGTCTTGTTTTAAAATAAATGTACACAGCGATCATAATGAATACAGCTGCTAGTGTTGGCAATACAATAGTAAACGCGCGCTTTTTATTTTCCACAAAATCCTTCTTCCTTTCACGTTTCTGTTTATTGGTCTCCTTCAGTTTTCCTTTCAGTTGAGCCATTCCTTTTCGCTCCACTTGTACAGATCTGAAAACATTCCACCACAGACAAGCTATACTCTGCAGTGCCACGTTTCATACACTTAAAATTTAGACATTTACACACTGTACTTACTAACTTGGTATATATTTGAGTATACACGTTTCCCAATGAAAATGGCCAATCTAAGCCCAGTAATGTGTGCACATTAAGGAAAATACTCACAACTAACTACAATTACAGCCAAACAAAATTCCACCTGAAGTCTCCTACCCTCAAAAATCGACGAGGCACGAAACAATGCAGCATCGATTACAGTTGTCAGGATAGCCAACTTTGAAACATGAAAATTTTCGGGCTGGCCAAAGACATATTTGATATGACCGGCAGCGGGTAATGAATTCGTGGCAAAGAATGTGTGATTTGATGTTAAGTGCAGTGGAATCATAAAATTTCGAACGGTTTTATTGTTTGAAGTTACTGCGAACAGTTTCCTGAAATGCATTCTTTTTTTCCTTAATAATTCGTGGTGTCCTTGAAATTGACACGACGATATTTGTTTTTCGTAGGTTACCCTGCGTTGTCGTATGTGTACGTAATAGTAACTTTCAAGAGAACGGGCCAGGTATTGAGAAGAAGAGGTATGAGTTCGTTGACGCAAAATAGAGGCTCAAGCTTGATCTCGGAAGATAATGGCATTTATGATTGGAGGGAGTTTCTTTGTGGCTGGGGTGCAGCTTTTATTAATATTTCAATCACGTACCCAATCAACAAGCTGATATTTCGACAGGTGAGAAATTCTACTTGTCATAATACATCATGTGTCTCATTTTATTTTAACCCCTATCCTTTTAACGTGGAGAATATGGTGAGCTCCTAATAATGCCCGCAAATGGCAGATGGGATTTAATTCGGCGTTTAAAGGGTTAAAGGCAGAGTCAATGGCATTATTACCTAGGTACTGTTAAATGAAGTATGGGTGCCAAGGTAGTATATAGTGAGGCCAGCTTCTTACCCATAAAATCAACAAGCTGAAAGGATGTGCTTCATGGTACACAGAACTCTGGGCATGTATTTTTATTTTTATGTATTTATGGTCTATTTTGTGACGCCTCTCAAGAGTACGTAGAGTCAGAATATAGGATGATAAGTGAATGATGAATTGGAAGGAACTTGTCAAAGCCCAATTAAGGTGCTGTTTCAGCATTTGCCCTGAGGGACTGGGGAAAACTACAAAATACTTCGGTGTTTTAGTCCAGATTTGAACTGCTTACTTGAGACGACTTTCCCAGTTGATATGGGTACGTCTTCACAAGTGACAAGTTACAACACTAAAGCAAGAATTGTTGTATGGTCAGAGCAATAGGCCTTAAGTTAAACGAAATGTGAATAGTTGAAGTTTTGACTTTTAGCTAAATATACGTAAATTTGAGCCACATATTTTTGTCACCATATTGAATAGTTAGAAAATTTGTTTCAGACAACAAATCTCAGCTTGAAGAAAGAGTTGTTTGTATTTATTTTTTTACAAGAATTTTTCAATAAAGGCTGATGGAGTTTTGATTAGATGAGAGATCTACAGTGGTTATTTCCAATAGAGCTGCTTTCTGATTTGCTGTACTGTCATAAACAGTTTGTACAGTTGATGTGTTGTTGCAAATAGAAGCTGAAATTTACCAGTAGTATTCTTTTCCCCCAATGGAAAATTAGAAACCTTAGATAAATTATAATGAAAGCATAGACAAAATGAAACTTTCAACTATGCAGGAAGATGTCAGTGTTGTTAATGTGGCATCAAATGAGTACGGACATATACAAATAACACATGTATGGAGCATTTTTTGTTGTCTCATTTTGGTTAAAGAAGCACAACATTTCAGATGCTCTCTCTGCTTCTTCCATCTGGCAAAGTATGCAACTTATTTCACTATAGCCATTGCAGCACATATTGGATCATCTGAGGGCACAGCAGTGTCCATTTCACACTTTCATATGATGATGGAAGCACATACAGGCTGTGAAACTACCTTCTTCAACCAAACTGAGATGGTGAATAATGCCCCATGTCCATGTCAGTTTAATACCACAGCTTTAACACATATCTTAAGAAGTATGTAAATAGGAAGGAATGAGAGAAAATCAGTCTGGATCAACTATGAAAGGACAGCATCAGGGATGAATATGGAAAGTGGGTAAATAAGGCCTGGACAGAAGAAGAAGTAGAAAAAGAAGTAAACATAAATCTAGAACTACAATGAGAACAGATCAAAACAGCTATAAAAAACACAGCAGTTGACATACTGGGATACAAGGAAAGGAACAAGGATAGTAAGGAATGATTTGATGAAGAGTGCAGACAACTGCTGGAGCAAAAGTTTAAGGCATACCAGGCATATTTAGCTAGACTGAAGAAAGCAAATAGAGGAGAATGTGAGAAGAAAAGGAAATAGGGTGATTATTGCATGTAGAAAGGAAAAGAGATGGGTTATCAACCAACAATTCATTGCAATAGAAAAGGAATTTAAGGAAGAAACCCAAGACAGGCATATAGGATAGAACAAAAGATAAAAGATGGATACAAACCCCATACAAATCAGTGTAAAGACACAGAAGGGAACATAATTGGTGACAAGGAACAGATTGAAGGCAGATGGAAAGAGCAGTTCGAGGAGATACTAAATGAAAATAAACGTAACAGTGAAACAACAGCACTAGACATAGAACAGTACCAAATGAACACACAAAGTGGGGAAATGGGAATACAGGCACCAACAGAGCAAGAAACTGAGCGGGTCCTACAGAAGTTAAACAGTAATAAAACAGTGGGCACAGATGGCATACCAGCAGAACTCAAGCACAGAGGAGAAGAAGTAAGGAATAAAATCCACAAATTAGTGGGCATAATGTGGGAGAAAGAAAGAATAACAAAGGAGTGGAATCTACATATTATATGCCCAATCCATAAGAAGGGGGACAAATTAAACTTCCAGAAGTACAGAGACATATCATTACTATGTACAGCTTAAAAAACTTTCACCACCATTCTGTAGAATAAACTAGAACCTTACGCAGAAAAAGTAATAGGAGAGTAACATATGGGATTCAGGCCAGGGCAATCAACAATCGATCAGATTTCCACAGTGCAACAGACACTAGAGAATTGTTGGGAATACAACATAAGTGTGTATCTAGCCTTCATAAACTTCAAACAGTCCTATGATAGTGTTAGAAGAGAAGAGATATATGAGGCATTGCAACAATGCACAATGTGGTATCAAAAGTTCAAGTCTAAACAGAGAAGACTGTACTTTCTTAAATAAGAGATGGTTTGAAACAGGGAGATTGCCTTGGCACCACTGCTGTTCATTGTCATAATGGAATTTGTGTTGAAGAAAGTACAGGTGGCAGAAACACAACGTTACACTGTAAATTAATGCAGATAGTTGGATATGCAGATGATATATGCATAATGGGTAGAACAAAGGAAGCAATGAAACAGGCTTGTGAAGAGTTGAAAAGAGCGGCCAAAGAGGTAGGCTTATCTTTCAACATAAATAAAACAATAATAATGGCACATTCCAGTTGCGACACACATATTGGACAGGAAGTGAAGATAGGAGGAGACACAATTGAAGTAGTAGATGAATTTGTCTACCTAGGAACATGCATCACCATACATAGAGGTAAACTGGTCGACATAAGGAGGAGGATAAGACTGGCCAACAAGGTATACCACTCCATGTTAGCACTAATGTAATCAAGAGGGGTACATTGGTAAACCAAGATAAAGCTCTGTAAAACACTAATAAGGTCCATTTTATGATATGGGAGCGAGGTGTGGACATTGTCGCAGACTGCAGAAAAAATGCCTAGTGCATTTGATAGAAAAGTCCTAAGGAAAATATGTGGGCTTGTGTTGGTTAATGGACAGTGGCAGAAAAGGTATAAGCATGACATTTATAAATTAAAAAGAGAAATGGAGCAAACTAGGAATATCAAATTGAGAAGACCCTAGTGAGTGAGTCATGTAATGAGAATTAAGGATGAAAGCATGCCCAAGGAAGCATTGAAAGGTTACATCAAAAGGAGAAGACCAGTGGGAAAGTCCAGAGGGAGATGGTTAGGTGCAGTGGACAGGGATGGTAAGAGGGTGTTGAAATGCAGGAACGGCAGACAGTCGGCGGAGGATAGAGATGCCTGGAGGTGGAGGATTGAAGAGGCCAAAGCCCAAGTTGGCCTGTAGTGCCATAGAAGAGGAGGAAAATCCGTTTTTCTGATGCTTCGTCCACTACAAATCCTACATGGATTAGCATGGGATCAAACCCAGCCCTCCACTTGAGCCATGGTTTGGTTGTTACTATAAAGCCTGTTGACTTTTTGGGTGTGACACCATGTAGTCTGGGAGAAATGTACTTTGGTTGAGAGAAAACTCACCTCACAGAATACAGTAACTTTCATGGTAGACATCATGAGAACCTCCAGTCTTGCACTGTGAAGAAGACTGGAAAATGTGAGCTGTGAGGTGTTCGCAGCAATAGCTGAGGGTTCTGTTTGTTTGAACTGTCACATTGCATATGCAGGTAATCAGAAGCTGGCATTCTGATGGAATGTACTGCCTTTATCTTCAGGGGTCATTATGTGCTGGAAGACTTACTGGCCTTGGATAATGAAGGCAGTATTTCTCTTTGAAATTTCGGGCTTCCAAGTTTGGAAGATGTTTCTACGTGCCATAATTTTTTCCGTGTGTTGGTTGGTCTAATTCAGATGGCCTTCCATTGTTCTGTCAGTGCTAACTGCATACTACTTTTACTGTATGAAAATTGACCTTGTTTCCAGAGCACCTTCTTTTCAATTTCATTAACCACCCTTCACATGTTCCTCCATTCTGTGAAGCTCTTAAACAATTGCAAAGTTTTTATTCTTGATATAGCTTTATCACCATAGCCCCAGTTCAATGTCTTACATGGTTTTGTACTAGAGTCCAGCTGTCACACAAAATCTGAGATGGTAATTCACTTAGGAGACTGCTGGAGGACGTGAAAATTGAGACAGAAACAGACTACCCTTGAGTGAATGATTTTTATGAAGAGTGTACAAACAGAAATTCATGGAACTATCACAGAACAAAATAATTTAAGATTGTGGGTATGTGCTTTTACAATAATAACCAACAGTGAATCATAGGAATTGTCTTTGTATAAAATACAGTTAAGTCCAGGAACTTACGCGTGCACCTTATATAATTTGAAATGTGGATTACTGTCACTGCATTGTGGATCCACTCTTATACATGATATTTTTGTGTTCTGGAAACAAGATCTGAGGAGAAAAGGGGTGTCTAGCCTTTTCTGGCAAAGGGTTACAGATGTTATTGTAGGCTGTTTTACAGGTTGCGTATGTAAAAGTCTCAAAGTGACACCTAACACCAAAATAAATAAATTGTCACATATATTAGATGATCTGTTTATCGTTCACTTGTATCTAATTCAAATAGATTATTTTGCCGAGTGCAGTTTTGTATTTTAGTAGTATATAATTCTGAAAATATTGGTTAATCATTGTCAGATTTTTAAATTTCAACTAATCAGTCTTGAATTATATTGTAATAACTGAGGGGCACTGCCTGTTTTTGTATTTTTTTTAATATCACACTGTGTTCTTGATGAGATGACAAATGCCTGCTTTGTAAGCGTGTTTAATTGTCAAAAAATGTTACATTATTGAATGTGGTATTGAGTCTGTATGGTGACTGCTGGTACATAGTCTTTTGCATGTATGTTGACCAACGGGTTTTGTTTGCAACCTTATGTGGATCAATGGAAATTGAATTAATAATAATAATAATAATAATAATAATAATACATAACTAGGTAACTGACCAGCTAATTCCAATGTGTAGAGGTCTTCCTGAAGAGGTGATAGTTCTGACTGAATGAAACAATTCCTGTATTTTATTGAAACCATGTTCACAAAATTCTGCACCTAGTTCTTGTCCTGAGCCAGATTAATCCAGTCTGTGCCCCACCATTTGATCTTAATGTTGTCCTCCCATCTATGCCCGGGTCTTACAGGTGGTCTCCTCCCTCCAGGTTTCCCTCCCAAAACCGTGTATGCATTTCATTTCTACCTCACACATGCATCTGCCCCACACTTCTCATCCTCCTTGATTTGATATTTGGTGACAAGTATAAATCATGAGGCTCCTCATTATGCAGTTTTCTCCAGCCTCTTGTTACTTCTTCCCTCTTAGGCCCAAATGTCTCCTTCTGCATCTTATTCTTGAGCTCTCAGTCTTTGTTCTTCCCTTAATGTGAGATACCACATTTCATGCCTGTATAAAACAACATGGAAAATATATTTTTGTATATTTTAATGTTTATGTTTTTAGATAGAACACAGGATGACATAAGATTCTGGACAGAAATGTGGCAGGTATTTCCTGAATTTGAACTGCTGTCAGTTTCATCATGCACCAAGTTTTGATTTGTTAGTGTCATTACCAAGTATTGAACTTCGTCACACAGTCAGAGGATTTGCAGTGCATCTGTATGTTGTGATTTCATCTTGTATTCAGTTCATGAATCAAGAACATATACATAGTTTCCTCTGTGTTTAGTTTTAGACCAGCCTCCTACTGAGTGTCTACCACAGCTTCTGTGTTTTTGTCATAATACACATGCCTTCATCCACTGAATTAACATAATCAGTGTAGACGAAAAGCTGATATGTTCAATTGTTTTTCATTCTTTTACCGCAACCTTTCTACTGTCCTTTAAAGGTAAAGCTAAAATTCATGCTAGAACAGGCTACAGAGGGTGAGTATAGGTATAGCTGTACTCTTTCTTTAACCTCGGCGCTGCATTGGGGTGGGTAGTCAATGCCACGCCCAACTGCTTTATCCTAGGGAAAGACCTGGTACACTTTGTGCAGTAGGATGGATGCACCCCAGTGCCGGTCTGGACACATGCGGAAAATCTCATCCCCAATGGTGCGATCCCCAGAACGGCCAGCCCATAGCAAGTCGCTACACTGACTACCCTGCCCACTTTCTACTGGCGTATTCTAAAACAGGGTTTAACAGTAATGAAAATATGTAAAGCATCTCCTTGTTCTAGACCATTCTCAATAGGAAAAGCATCTGACATGTTTTCATACTTGGGCTTTGCTGTAGGTTTCATTTAAATACATTTTACTTAACATGACTGGGTTCACCCAACCCAGTGACAGTAATGCAGGCCAGCTACCTCCTAAATGAATCATAGACTTGCCTGAAGTCTCCAACTAGTGTTGTTAGATGTAGCAGAGGTACCAGCTGCGTGCCTTCTCAACATCATTGCAAGACGGAGGTGAATGATCAGCTTCGTATCTTGGCTGCTTGACCCACAGGAAAGAGCTCCCTGGTTCCCCATTTTATAGGAGGCTAGGTATGTGTGGGTGCTGTGAAGAGTAGAAAAATCTCTGCCTGTTTTAGAAATCTACTGACTTGAAATTTTGATCAGCACAGCTTCTGTCAAGAGAATTATGGAGAGACCGAGACTCAGAAAGTTTGTTAATTTTGCAAAATAAGTTGTGTGTGATGTGAAATAGTGAGGCACAGGAGTGTGTGTTGTAGAATGGGACGAAATGAAGAATGCACTTAGCATTTTTGGAGACAACAGTAATGTAGAAAACAAACTGTCATAGCGTGGCTGTTATATTTCTTCTGTATTATTTATGTTTTTTATGTCTTCTGTCATTTGTTGCATTTTTTTTTTTCTGTAGTGTTCAATATTATAAGTCACTTTAATAAACAGACTGAATTGAATATTTCTGTTTTATCTGTGTTGGTCAGGCTTTTTGGTATAACTTTTTATGTACCTTACAAGTAGTAAGCTGTGTAGTTAATTTGTTTTTATTGTGTTATGTAACGTATTCACATCTTTGACTCAGTCAAAGAGAATGGAGGAGCTTTTGCTTCTTTGTTTTTTGTTGCTGATGTTACATGTCGTGCAGCGGAATGTGCTAGATCATCACGTATATTTGAAAGTTTTGCTTGTTGCAGGCACATTTCTACAGAGGAAAAATGAATCATGCATTTTAGTTACATGTCATATTGATTATTTAAAAGAGTGCATGCATATTGATACATATAAAAATGTGTTTTGGCTTTTCCTATCATTGTACACAGTGTTTTGTGAGTGTGTAATGTGCAGTTTTAGGCTACAGTATTGCTATTCTACATATTCTGCTGTTGATGATGTACAATGTGTGATATTGAGAATGTCTGTAGAGTTAGCTATATGGTCTGTTGTAGAAAGCAGAGAGTTATTGAAAGTTTGAGTGAATTTTTAAATAACTGTGAGCATTTAATCATTGTGATAAGATAACCAAGTCACTTGTGATGGTGTATTCACTGTCAGATGTGTTGTATCTGCCCTTGCTCTGTAAAAAATTCAGTGCTTCTTGAATATGTAAATAAGAGGATAATTTAAGTACAATATTTTTTATATTGTACATTTTTGTATGTGATGTTATAATGACATGGGTATTTAAAATGTCTGGGACTTGAGTTGTTCCACTTTCATTTCAACACAGGTGGTATATGTTGGGCCATAAAGAGGAGGATGCACTAGGTCTTCTAATAATAGTTTTTGGTGTCATAAATAAGAGTTGGCAGTTTGTCTGTCTGTGGTGTACCCTAGCAGGCTCAAGAACCAAAGCAGAAATCACAGCTGCTGTGGAAAGTTCACTAAACAATACTGCACGATACATACATTATAATCCAACTGTTCACAGTTATGGAAAACCTGAAGTAATATCCTGCGAATCACACTGGATGCAGAGGAATCAAATACTGAGCATGTTTTTATATGAATTGCCTCATCCTGTATTTGTATTGTGATATCAGAAGCAGTTGAGTTTAGTATTTTAATCAATGATGTTCTGTATTTAACAATATAACATGTTCTTTTGATGAATACAATCCTCTACTCTTTAATGTAGCACACAGACTTTGACCAAGGCATTCTTTGCTTTCAAAATACAATGTAGTTTCACTGTACATATGTAATTTTCAGTTAACCTATGCCCATGGTGTTTTCTGCTCCAATTTTTATGGAATGTATAATGCCCAACAGCATTGTGTGTAGATTCCTTATATTGAATATCACCCAGATCATGTAATAAATATGGAAAGCATGGATAACAGTGTACACCCCTAAGTGAAATATAGCTTGACTGCACCAATTTATATGAAATTTATATAATCAATAAATTTTTGTGAACATTTCCTTGACCAATTTTTTTTTTTTTTGGCAAATCATATAAAAAATGTTGAAAATTGACAAAATAGTATTCATGCTCTTATGTAAAGTGTGGCAGTCACCATACCAATTGTCACAAAACTCACGGTTGCTCAGCAGCTTCATGTTGGAATTTACTCTGCCAAATTTCACCCAAATTGGTCAAGAAATATGGAAAGTGTGTGTGGTAATGGCTTTACTGTCACCGATTGGATTTTTATGACAGCTGTTTGCAATGAACCCCTGTTCTGCATTTTATGAAAATCTGATAGTTTTGTTGTTGATACTGAGTCTCTGATGGATGATCCTGTTCCCCACATAAGGCTCCTTTTACTATATTCAGGTTTGAGAAAATTGGCAAGGGAAAAATCGAAAGTAATCTGGAAGAGAGTTACCCATGATAATGAAGCTCTCTGTATGCAGGCAATGTGATGACAGTGTAGTCTGGGCCAGCCACATGGATTAAAGACGTCTCATTGTAAAATCTGTATGATGAACATGTTGACACATTTGGCAGTACATGTTTGTGATGGATTGTAATATTTTAAATGTAATACATAAGATTTGTATTATGGTGGTATGTTTTTTTTAAGCATTGATTTAGATTATATTCCAATCTGTGAACAAATATTTATAAGTGAGTTCTGCTCTGAGTTTCATATTGAATATGCGTGCTTCTATTATTTTTATCGTCCTTGGAAGGAACTAAGTACAGTTGGGTTGTTATAGGTTTATGTGCTATGGCTTATCTTATCTTGAGATACTTTAAAATCTTTTAAAATTTTTCTGTTATAGATGCTGCATGGAGTTGGTGTTGGTAATGCTGCAGGTCAGCTATCAAGTGAAGGTTTTTATTATCTGTATCGTGGGATTCTACCTCCATTGTGTCAGAAAACACTTTCATTGTCTATTATGTTTGGTGTGTACGAAGAATGCAGGAGGCCATTAGAAAATGCAAATGTACCTCATTACTTGTCCAAAGCCATTGCATCAATGGTTGCTGGTACTGTAGAAGCCACATTGACGCCTTTTGAACGTGTGCAGACTTTGCTGCAACATCAACATTATCATGCAGACTTTAAGAACATGATTCATGCTCTTAAGGTAGTAGGTATCAATTATGGATTCAAGGAGTATTACCGTGGACTTGTCCCTGTTCTGTTACGAAATGGACCCTCCAATGTGTTTTTCTTTTTCTTACGAGATGAAGCAAATTATCATCTTCCACATCATGAATCATGGTGGGGACAGGCGTCACTACAGTTTGTAAGCGGTGCTGTAATTGGAGGCTTCATAAGTACAATATTTTATCCTCTAAATGTCGTCAAGGTGCATGTGCAAAGTACCCTTGGAGGGGAATTTCAGAAATTCACGTCTGCCCTGGTCGAACTGTACAAAACAAGAGGGTTGAGAAATATGTACAGAGGTGTCCACATGAATTATACAAGATCATTTATAAGCTGGGGTGTTATAAATGCAGCATACGAATTCCTCAAGAAATATGTGTTTTAAGTCACATTGTACTTCAGGACTGGCAATTCGCACTGCTATCTCGATTTAACCGTACAGTAGCACCATCTATGTGGTGCTTTTGTGTACTGATTACAGTTAATCGAAGAGACCATGAACAGAGACGATCACATCGGTCGTGAATAAATGTGCACGTAAGAGCCAATAACGAAAGGCAACGTGTTTTAAAATGGAGTGTAAGAGTGTGTTGATTCTATGGATGTGGTCGGTAGTATTTGTTTTTCAGGGTATATTTATGCTTCTTGAATTAGCAGAAGGTAATTATGAGTTATATTGTGTGTGTATATATGTGTGTGTGTACGTGTAACGAACGGGCTTTCGTAAATGTATAAATGGAATGATTAGAAGGGATTCAAGGGTCTCAGCGTTCCAAGTGCCACGATCCAGTCGGCTTGGGGGTGTGACGTGTTGTAGGTGAGTATCAAGGTTTCGAAAGAACCTGCCATGCACGTTTTAAAAGGAGCAGTCCACCGAAACGTTGGTGCCGATCGACCAGCCTATTCGGCGTTACGTCCTTTGAGATCTGAAGTGGATGCTTCTCTGTCACTGGCGTCATCAAATTCGACAAAATGTGCGTGGTTTGCGCACATTAAGTGGCGGTATAAGATTTACCAGTATAGCACTTGTTTTAGAAAAGCAATACATAAAATTGTCTTTAGTCAGGGAACAGGCAAATATTAAAAGCAAAGTGAGGGTGAGATGTTTATGTTTTGAAATTTTGGCTACTTGTTCTCGACAGTCGTTGCCCACCATTCATGGTACTTGCGTCTGTGGTGTTAGCATATAGAGGCGAGGTTTTCCACTTGTTAGTAATTCAGTGTAGGTTTGTTAAAAAAAAATATTATTGTTTCTGCCCATAGGTCGATCCACCCAGTATGTAACATGTGGTTCAGTCCTTAAATTAATGAACATTGGTTATAAGATTCGGCTGCATTCACATGATGTGAAGTATGGGACAGGCAGTGGCCAGCAGTCTGTTACAGGGACTGATGTGCAAGAAGATGTAAATTCCCATTGGGTAATTAAGGCACAGACTGGAAAACATTGTGTCCGAGGGTAAGGTAATATGCATGAATGTCAGAGATGTTTTTAAAATAATAGCTTTATTGTTCACACCACATTACATGTGTACTGAGGTGTGAGATGCATATCTGTCTCTTTTTTTTTTTTTTCGTGTAAGCAATGGTACTTGGTGAATTTACTTTCTGGAGACTTCTTGTATGGAAGCCTCGTTCAGCACAGATTGTTAACGTGAGGTTCCTTTTATTGAGCCATAATTTAGAGGAGATCTTTTATTTTAACAGGGAACCTGTTAAATGTGATAGTATTATTAGACTGCATCATTTGGCAACATCAAAGAATCTTCATTCCCATCATTTTGCTTCACCATTATCTGGCAACCAAGAAGTTTCAGCATATGGAGATGATCAAGGTATGCTTTGGAAAATAAGGTACAGTGGTGGGTTTTTAAATATATCATCTATGCCTCTTTTATCTCTGATATCAACAGTGTTGGTGCAGTTGTCAACTAACAAAAGTTCTGGATTAATGTAAGTTTGTAAAATTCTCTTGTGTCATTCATTTTTAGTGAAGCTGAAAATATTGTTGTCTAAAGTAACAAAATTGGGATTAACACATGGCTACATTGAATGAAACTAGCAGTGTAACTTGTGCATGATGATGATTATTACGAATTATGTGAAAACCTGCATATCTGTTTTGGTTGAGCTGTGCTAAATAGAATGTGGTAGGATCACCATTTTGAATTAGTAATATGAATCATATAGTTATTATAGTTAAGGCAACCACATGAACACTGAAAGACCTTGATTAGAATACGAACCTGTTGCAGTATGTACACGTACACTCTGTTCAACAAAAATAAAGTGGCCTGTTATTTCGTACGTCCTGCTCAGGCAGTGACATGATGTACAGTTGGCACCATAATTTGAATCCTTTTACTTTCCCCATATTAGTGCATTCGTGGTGTCTCTGTCTTCCATTCATTACAATCAATCACTACGCGTGTGTATTAACCAAAGACACCAATACATTCATTTAATTTGAAGTTAAAACATGAATTAAAGGTCATTAATTTTCCAAGGCCTGTGGCTTGCTAGCTCTGCTTCCACGGATGGATGTTAGGGTGGTTGTTTGCCGCACCCGGAGGTAGCCAAGTGCGTTAACATGTGATGGCAATACTCTTCAGAAACAAACTACATTGATTCAGTTCCCAATGTCAGCATATAATTATTTCTTTTTAAATTTGTTTTATACTCACAAATGCTCAATTAAATTATGCAGTAACATATCCATTATTTAATTATATGTTTCAAAAGTTATCTTTGCTCTATTGGCAAGGTTAGAAATGCGAGTGACGCGGATATTTCTGTTATTTTTCCGTAATTATTTTTTCTTTGTTTACCGACATTCTGATTTAAGGATTTGTGTTCGAATGGGACTAAAACTAGGCATGTGAATCTTGTTGTTGTTGTGGGCAGTAGTGGGTCACGAGATCTGACATTGGGCTGTACAATTTGAAACATTTACAGAAAGGAATTGTTGAGCATATGATGCGTGTGCTGGGGAGGTCTGGACTAAGGGTGGTTTCACTCTTGCCTTGTTTGAGGGGTGGGGTGTGGGGAGTGAAGTACTGTTGGAACAGGTGCAGCTCAATTTTAGCTTTCGAAACAAGTTCATAATTCTTCTTCCATGTGGCCTTCTAGTAGACAATAACACATTTTAAAAAAATATGCATTTTTAAGAGTCTTACTGGCTACACTGATTATGGTGGTTATGAAAACCAAAATGCACATTTTTTAATAATAATAAAATCAAAGGTAATGAAGAGCGTATGTTGGTTATTTTAACGTGTACTTCGCTGCATGATCAAAATGATGGACTGTGCCTTGCCCCTATTTAATGGTTTGTTTTAAGAATAGTTATTTAAAGAAGCCTACTTTGTTTGATAAACATTTTTATGTGATTTTAGAACACTTTTACTAAAGGATTTCTCATTAAGTTGGTCAAGTTTCTTTCCTTTTACGGCCACCCTAATCAAATGTCTTTCACAACTGCATTATGGCAATTCACAATTTTTGAGCCATGGACCAAAAAGGATATTATACCTGCTGCTGGTTGTGGATGAAAACGTATGGTAGGGGATTATGCATGGATGAAAACAGACCAGTGGCGACAGAATGGTCATTAACCCTTAGATGAGTGTAGGCCGAATCCTTCTTTACGACATAACCACCATTATCAGTGTAGCCAGTAAGAATTTTAAAAACGTACATTTTTGAAAATGTGTTATTATCTACTAGAAGGCCACACAGAAGAATTATAAACTTGTTTCGAAAGCTAAAATTGAGCTGCACCTGTTCCAACAGTACTTCACTGCCCACACCCCACCCCTGAAACAAGGCAAGTGTGAAACCACCCTCGGTCCAGACCTCCCCAGCACATGCATCATATGCTCAACAATTCCTTTCCATAAATGTTTCAAATTGTGCAGCCCAGTGTCTGATATGGTGACCCGCTACTACCCGCAAGCACCAACGAGATTCACATGCCTAGTTTTATTCCCATTCGAACATGAACCCTTAAATCAGAATGTAAGTAAACAAAGCAAAAAGAATTACGGAAAATGACAGAAATATTTGCGTCACTCACATTTCTAACCCTGCCAATGGAGCAAAGATAACTTTTGGAACATATAATTAAATAATGGATGTGTTACTGCATAGTTTAATTGAGCATTTGTGAGTATAAAACATAAGCAAAAACAAACAAAAAAAATATATGCTGATGTTGGGACTTGAACCAATGTAGTTTGTTTCCGAAGAGTATTGCCATTACATGTTAACGCACTTGGCTACCTCTGGGTGTGGCAGACAACCACCCGTTTGCAACATCCATCCGTGGAAGCAGAGCTAGCAAGCCACATGCCTTGGAAAATTAATGACCTTTAATTCATGTTTTAACTTCAAATAAATGAATGTATTGGTGTCTTTGGTTAATATATATGGGGTGTGATTGTTTGTAATGAATGGAAGACAGAGAAACACCATGAATGCACAGATATGGGGAAAGTGAAACGATTCGAATTATGATGGCAACTCTATATCACGTGATTTCCAGTTCAGGACTTGGAATATTTCTTGATTTTTGTTGAACAGAGGGTACAAAGTCTGAAGTAGTATACACTGGTGTTTAGTAGCATGAATGAATAAGTGTACTCATTATTACATCATTTGGTCAGGTGGAAGTGTGAAAGCATGAGATTAAATTTGTAAGTCAAGCACAGAAATACTAAAACACTTTTGTTGGTTAAAACAATAACCCAGCTTGCATCCCATTTCTTTGTATTACGCGAATACCATATGCGGTTCCCACATGCTTTCAAGGACGTCACAGCTCCATTAACAGTTAATTGCCTGACTTGTCATTTACCAAATGACTCTTGTACCAACTGCCTGCCAAATGTAGTTAATGTTAGTGGATGTTACATGTACCACCATTTTGTAGGAACCTGCTGCCTCCATCTTCAGGGTAGGAGATTGACTGAATAGGTGGAAGTGGTAGGGAAAGGAGGATGGTGAGTGGGGCTGTGAGTAAACCAGTGAGAGGCATTGGCTGTTCTGTAATGGGGCAAAAGAGTAAGTGTAATGGGAAAGAATGTGTAGAAATGTTATAACCTGTGTATCACACTGGATGGTGTCACATCTGAGAAGACTATCACCATGGGAACCTGAAGTCACTTGTGTAGTGAACTGTTGAGTGTCTGAATTTCTAGATTTGCAGTTTGTTGCAGGAGGAAGTGCAACATAGTTGCAGTGTTCACATTATTTGGTAACTTGGCATAGACACATTTTATTCGTTCACACCACACTGCTTGGATGGAGCTAACATTTATCCTTATGGTTAACAAAATTAATAGAAAGTTTTGCGCTGCAGGTGGTAATTGTGTTTTGTGTCAAGGTGGTGATTATGTCTGTAAAAATGTGAGAAGTTTTGAATGGCTATACTCTGTACTGGTGAACAGATTTATTTCAGGACAATTTCAGAAGCCAGGATAGCTCAGTCACTGTAGTGAATATGCTGTGGGCTGAATGACCAGGAAATTGGGTTCAATTCCCAGCAGGGGCAGATATGTTCCTGTAGTCAACAACATCCACACTGGCCCTGGGACTAGGCTCTTGTCCTGTAGGAATCAGGGCTCTTTCATTGGAGGTAAAGAGACAAGGCCATTATGCTATCACTCACTCCTGTCCAGTGACTAAGTTAAGAATGTGTGGAGGTATGCCTCCTCTTCTCTTTGGCATAGGAATTGGTTGAGCATAGAGATAACACGGATGAAAGGAATGTCATCACATATACTCAGTATGATGAATGAGTGATGCAGGCTTTGTATTGTATATATTTTATTAAGTCATCTTTTAGTATTGCATTTTGTTAAGTAGCATAGTATTTTTATGTATTGTGTTGTACCTTTAAAAAATGGAAGTGATGTTTGTACATTTTAAAGCATATTGGGACTAACTCCACTGGGGGTTGTATCATGAAATTTGTGGTGCTTTGTATTTGACCTAGTTACTTTGTTATTAGATGTTACCACTTTCGCCTTTTTTATGCAGCTTAGGAGTCTCTTGATGTCTCTCTTTCCACAAGTGTGGCTTCTCAGTTTCTTCCTTCATTAGGATTAGCCATGTATTCTTTGTCTTTCATGTAGGAGAGGGAGACACTGGTGATCACTGGATGGTGATTTGTGATGGTGACTACTGGGAGAGAGATGAAGGCATTATGCTGAAACATGTTGATACTGAAGTGTAAGTTGGATATAATTTAAACCTATCTTGTATCATAAGATAGGAACAATGAAATTTCAATACTTTGAAAGGTTAGATACAACTTAGAACTGAGTAATTAAATTAGAAACAAGTACTATGTGCAACAGTAATAAAAGATGTTTTCCTTTTTTCATAGTTTAAATTTGCATAGTAGGAGTATACATTAAAGAAATTCTGATGCACTTTGTAAGTGGGAGAATTATCCATTCAGAAACCATGTATTTTATTACCCCATGCATAGGAAGGGATTTAAAGCATATCATTACTCACTCTTGAACTGCAATCAGCTATTTAAAATCCACTGTCTGGGAGAGGCAGTTTTATGGGAAAGTTTGGACACCAGGAGAGAACATATGTTTGTACTTTGATAGATGTCTGCTGGCCTATGTCTTAACACACTTTTGTTTTTGTCTCTGTACATACAGCTTGTGTTATTTATCTTTATCATTGTACTGTGCATTTTGTAGATACATTTAATTAACACACCAACTAATGCACACATATTACTTAAAATTCTAAAACTTTTACATTAAAACACTCCTACATGTTTCAATCATAAGCTCATCCTCCAGGAGCATACACTGTTCCTTGCCAAAGTTAAAGTTTAAAAAACTTAATGATTAATTCGTTTAGTTAACTTGGTGCTGTGCTGAGTCTCACACTAAACAACACACGACGCACATCCATAGCCAGTCTCATTCTCAACAGCGTATGACCCACCCACAACATACGACATGCTGCCACAGTACCAAGTTAACATAACAAAGTTAATCACTAAGTGTTTTTAAACTTTAACTTTAGCAAGGAACAGTGTATGCTCCCTGAGGATGATCTTATGATCGAAACATGTAGGAGCGTTTTAATGTAAAAGTTCTAGAATTTTAAGTAATATATGTGTGCATTAGTTGGTATGTTAATTAAATGAATTGTTTTATTTAATTTTATTCAGTCTCTGTGTGTGTATCAAATGAAAAACAGTTCACGTTCCAAAATGTTGTATATGAATTCTTTGGTGTGGATTTCAAGTCAGCCATTTGATTTTCATAAAACCATCAACACTTCATACACAGCTGCATTTTACATTAGGCTACTTCTGGCATTATTTGTCTTCATCAGTGTCTTTTGCATAGCTTAGGTCAAGCAAACCTCACACATATCATCTCATAACCTGTATTAGAACTTCACTGTTAAAATTCCAAATTATTTAAAATTCTGAAACCTTTCAAGATTGTTGCATCTTTAAAAAAAAATTAAAATATCACGGTATTAAAAGATATTAAAGACAGAACTGTTTAAAATGGACTTTTTCATATACTAAAGCAGGTTTTCCTTTCACTGTGTTGTGGTCAGCCTACACAGTTTCTTTTTCTGCTTGTCTGAGACCAAATTTTGTAACTTATCTGAATGTTTTGGTTACCTCACTGTTTCAGTCTAAGGGCAGCTGAGTGAATAGTGATTCTTACTGTCCAATAAGTAATACATACAAGTACATTTGTAAGTGTAGAACTAAATGAATACATCAGTTAATTCATTATTTTTGTGAGATGTGACATCATGTGATATCCCAACTACTGCAACACTGATCCCCTAACCTTGGCTCAACTACTACTCCTTTCTCCAGAATTACAAGCTGGAGAAAGAATAAGTTGGCATAGTCAGCATGATTGTTGATATTTTGCAGTTACCTGTCAGCAACGTCACGGACCTATGGGCGTCCAATAAATGGACAGTCAGAGATTGTTGGTGTCACTTCCCCTGGAGGAAACCATGTTCACTGGCAGGCCATGGAGGGGTTGTTTATACATCCAAGTGACTTCAGTCCAAAGCAACAGATTCATCATGAACCACACATAGAGCTTTAGGACTTTGTTTTAATTTTCGGTTTCAAATTTCTCTGTGATGTGCGCAATGCTAGGTCTTATTGCCACCTGAGTGTTGGACCAGTGTATAATTTTTTTGTCCAGTCATATTTAGTGGAGGTCATTGCTTTTAATTCAAAAGACAGGCACTCCCAGCATGTGTGATTTTGTGTATTTATTTTAATTAAACTTAGGAGTAATAAAATCTTTCATCTAAAGCATAATAGTTCGGATTTGTAAATGGCTAAAATGGTGTTCAAATTGACTGAATTACACATTTTTGAATGAAAATTAAAGAGAATGAAACCAAAGTATAAATAAGCCGTGAGTTGTGTGACTGCACTTGTGCATTAGGCTGTGGTATAAGTTTGGGGCGTACCTGTACACTGTTGTAAGGTTAATCCATAGTATGATATGGAAGCTTTGCACTCAGTGATGTTAAACCAAGACAGATTTTTGATTCATTGGACACAACCTGCTCATTGGTAAACAAATTCCTTTCGTTTAGTGTTAATCACTACATGTTGTGGCTTTTTATCTCCAAGCCGTCATCAGACTAAACCATCATAAAGTATATTCAGGAAGACCCATATATCATAATTTAAATGCTAATATGATACTGAGGTCTCACACCTTATAACAGTTTGTATATGTTTTGTTTATGCTCCAGAATATCCAGACTGGCTTTGTAGCTGACCCACCCTTGTTCGTTGGATACCAGGTTCCTCTTCCAGGGTGTGAAGCAGTCTGAGCATGAAGTTGACCACTCATCTCCATCTATTGTCAAGCTTAAGAATGAGTGGCACTCCATCTCTACTGCCCATGTATGCCTTCATGGTGTGGACAAGGAAAGCTTTACCTTTTTATATTACTGTTTCTTGTTTAGCCTTGCAACTGTCATTTTGTTTGTATTGTTTTATGTTACAGAGTAGTAAAAATTATGTAAAGTTCATAAAATTTACAAAATCTTTAAAATGTTTATAAAACCCTATTTGGCTGTTTGGAACTTTCTATACTACTAATTTTGGTATAGTTATCACCAGACCTTGTTTTCAGTCTGATACTGTGGCTTTCTCGACAATGTGCTGTTATCTTGATTGGATTCACTTGTGGTCAGCATTGTCATGTGATGTACATCCATGCTATACCATTGCTGATTTTGTTAGGCAGATTTTTTTTTTTTTTGTGCGGAGCAGAGTGCTTTCTCAAGTATTGGGTTCTGTATGGGCTTCATCTGTGCACCTTTACAGTGTTGGTTTCATGTCAGAAACACGATGGGATGCCACACACTAAGTTCAAATACTGTGTATTTTTTGTTGTAATACTGTAGCCACTAAATGTTAGGTGTTGGAAGAAATAATCATAATGAGATAGTCATATGTTTTTTTCTTATATATTTGTGTATAATGCAGTGTTATCACAATGACAATATTGTTATTGCAACATCGAATTCAGTATCAGTATGTATTGTGTCTTCATTTGGATGGCTCAGTTTCTCTGGTGACTAGGCTACTGGCTGAACTTGATTCCCAGGAAGGAGCATAGACCTTCTTTCAACTACCATGACTGAATGAGCCCTGGGGTCTGTTCATTCTGTTATCAAATGGATGTCAGAAGTAAAGCAATTAGGATGTGACATCAACCACTTGTCTTTATACAGTGCTACAGGTTGAGAACTGGAGCTGTACCTCCACAGTGCGGCCAAGGTTTATGGTGGGCTGTCGTGCCATTACTTTACCCTTTTACATACTGTGTGATAAAGAATGCTGGCACCACGTGTGATTTGGTACACTGAATAATGCGTAAATTAAAAAAGCCAAGGTGAATTGTAAGTTACGACAGATGCACTTTGTAAACAAATTAAGCTGTATATAATTGTGAGTAAATGAGAAATAATTTATAAAGTAAATTAATTAAAATCATCAGTAGTTTATTATACTAATTAATCTTGACCCACTGCACTGATATTAAGTGTCCTTTGCAGTCAGTTTATGACAGTTTCTTGCAGATCCAAATGACAGTGTGAACATCAGATATTGGGCATAAGCATGTTAAATGATTTAATATTATCATTTAATCAAAAATTAGTGCAAATCAGATGTTACGTTTTGTCACAAGGTGTTTGGAGTATACTGGAAATTTCATTCTTCCAGATTGTAGGTAACAAACACCCAACCAACACCACACAATATCCCAGAGCAGTGAAGACCTCAAATGCCTTGTTACATTTTTGGAACCAGGATGACTCAGTCAATATCATGATGACTAGGCTGCAGGCCAGATGGTGGTCATGATTCCCAGGAGGAATAAGAGATCATTTGCTTCTCCAAAACACTACACAAGTTTGACATTCAGAGGACCGTGCATCATGATATATTCTTATAATAAAAGCCAACAAGATGCACTATTTTTCAACTTTATTTTGGTAAAGAACTCTATATATTTCAGACAGATTTACTGTCCATCATCAGATTCTCAATACTGTATTCACAGCAATAGGTATTTGTCATACTAAAACTTCAAAGATGGGTAAAATTACTAGTGTATATATATGTGTACATTGTCATTAAATTGTAAAACATGTTGTAGGTAAAATTGTATGTTATATACAAAGTAACAGTATTCGAGAAAATGCAATAGGTTTTGCCGATATAGTACAGATTTTTTGTGTACATAACTAGTTATGTTGACTGTCTGCTAGCGAGGTTAGGATGGAACTGGTTTAGTTGTGTTGATGGTGGGGTATTGATTGGTTGGTCTTGTGGGAAGTGACGTATGTGTTATGGATCAGCTGATACATGGGATTATGTTCACTTATGTATTGTTCTGAAATAAGCTGCTTGTGTTGGTGGTGTGATTGGATATGTAGTTGTTCATATGCTAATAATAGTGAAGTTTTGTTGATATGTTTTAATAAGGTCGTGGTGTTATTGATGGGGCCGTATGCATGTTTGTTGCATAGGCCGATTGGGGTTCATTGTTTCTTACATACGTATTTTACATGTTCCTGATATCTTTGTTTTAAATAGCGGCTTGTTTGTCCAATATGTGACATCTGGCATGTATTACACGTAATTTTATAGATGCTGCTCGTCCTGTTCCTGAGTATTACCGGCCAGTTTTGGTTTTATGAGTAGCTGTACGTTATTGGTACTCTTAAAGGATATTCCTATGTTAGTGTGCTTGAATTCACCAAAGAAGAAATGGATCTACTAAACCATGGCTTACAACATAGTATGGAGAGACCATTAAAACCATACTGGACCAACCTCATAGTAGAAACCGAAAGAGCCATAGAACTCTTAGACACAAAACTACAAAACTCATCGCATTATGCCTGCCAGTAAGTTGAAACAAACCTTCAATTCAGACAACCAACACAACACCTTACAAAACAGACAATTGTGTATTATAAAAAAGTTAAATCATAAACTTGTAACAGAAAATCCAATGCTCGTTGAAGCTGACAAAGGCAAAACAATAGTAATCATAAATTCTGACAAATACTCCAAAAAAGTACATACATTCCTAATGGGATAATTTCCATTTGCTCCAAAAAGATCCCACCGACAAGTACCAAAAACTCGTACAGAAAACATTACAACAATGTAACCTAATCATAGACAAGCAAAAGATAAAACACCTAAATCAAAAGAAACCATTTCCACCAACAGTGAAAGCTCATCTAAAACTACACAAACGTAACATCCCAATCAGACCTGTAATCAACAATATGAATACTCCAAGTTACAAAATAGCCAAACACCTAGTAGGAATACTTAACACCTTACACTGAACAACCACTACAATGTTAAAAACTCCACAAACTTAGCCACTGATCTAACAAAATTAAAACTGAATGAAAACCACAAACTGATAACAACATAAAATACCTATATATGTCAACATCCCCATTGAAGAGACTAACAATGAAAAAATTGATGCTTCTGGAGAGTAATGACACTCAAATAACACAACAGATAATAACCTTCATGAAACTCATTGTATCACAGAACTATTTCACTTTCCAAAACAAGATCTACCAGCCAGAAAAAGGAGTACCCATGGGTTCAACAATCTCAAGTACAATAACCAAAATATTTCCACAACACCTGGAGGACATACATATAAAACAACTTCTCAAAACAAAAAACATAATATTCTACACAAGGTACATAGACATCATGATCATATATGATACCAAATGAACAAACCCTAACCTCATCAACACATACGTAATCCAAATACACACAAACAAAGCTCAACCCCACATATGAAAGTATGTTTCCTTGACCTCATAATTTGAAAGCAGTCCAACATTAAAATCAACATATTCCACAAATCTACCACTACCGATATAGCCATTAATTTCCTCTCATCACCCTGTGAAGCACAAAACTGCCACTTGCAGACATCACGTTACCAGAATGCACTCACTTCCATTAACACCGAAGCGGAAACAAACAGAATGGACTTTAATGCAACTAATCAAGCCAAAAAAAA
>Ga0123355_10002602_pt1 | contig 25595 bp, 32 predicted proteins | sample TergutEmb28metaG_3_FD_89872 | JGI IMG/M metagenome (GOLD analysis project Ga0123355, IMG submission 89872) | Embiratermes neotenicus P1 segment gut microbial communities from Petit-Saut dam, French Guiana - Emb289 P1 | ecosystem: Host-associated > Arthropoda: Insects > Digestive system > Gut ...
ACTAAAATTATTACTGATTTCTTGAACACACGCAGAAATGGCTCCGCCTTATTTCCCAAAAAATGCCGTTTAATCCATTATTAAATCTTTTTTGGTTCCTAGAATAAAAAAGTTTTTCGTAAACCATGTACCAAAATTTAAACGCCTAGCGAAAATAATGCGGTACGCGAAGGGTGACCGTAGCTATTTAAATCCGGACCCCTAAAGTTTAAACAGTAACATGAAATAGCCGTTAACAAACATATCTTGTGTTATCTAATGGCGAACGTTGAAGTGATGGATGCCAGACCCTTTGAACAATGTCCTATAGCCCATTACTGAGGTCTTTTCATGATCCATGGCCAGAGCTAGGCCCTCGTTATGGTACTATTTTCCTTTCACAAATAGCGAAAAATAGCTGACATCTTAATTTGAAATTTGTAGGGGTTCGTGTCCACTGTGCCTTTAAAATCGGCATTCTTTACCATTGTGAATTGGAACCGTTTGGGGACGGGGCTCAAGACGGTGTTGTCGATAGACAGGGATTTTGTTCCGGCAGAGAATGTGAAAGTCTTGAGTCATGTAATAGCGTGCGAGAGCCCCCGTATTCAGTGTAGCAGTATGAGCTAACAGTGTGACCGTTCATCTTTTTCGCGCTTTACCAATAATTGGGCGTCCCAAAATTTGAAAGTGGTCTATGAATCAGCTTTCTTGCTCATCATGTGGAACGAGGGTCGGACCTTCGTCAATCTGATCTGCAGGCAGAAGGACGAGCAGGACGTTGAACAGATCACTATGGAAACGCCCGAAAAGCTGTAATACATTACTGGCGCTACGTTTGTCCCTTCGAGTGATGAATCCCAGGTTAGTCACAGCAGTTACATTCGGGGTCGTGGGATCGCATGGCCTCATGTCGCCAGTGTCACGATACCAGTAGGCTTACGTGACATTGTGCCTCAGAATCGATGCCGTAGGTCAGAAGATTCTCAAGATAAGAGCGAAAATTATAGTGCTCGCTCGATTGCGTGATTGTGGTGCCGTTGAGAACGACCGTACATTGATTGAAGAGTTTGTGGACGATATTATTTGTGACGGCCGTGTGATCCGAAGAGTCCACATTATACTCCGAAGTCGATACTAATTTAATTCGGACGTAGAGTTGGATATCGAAACGTATGTAGTTATTCTTTTCGGCAGGTATTAGGAATTCCAGATCATTTTGATCGACGGGGCGATAGCTTTGTACGAGGTCTCAATAATTCCCAACACAAACGTCTGAACTCGTTTGTGCGCGAAGATGTCGAACTCGCTATTTATGGACGCTATCTCTGCGGCAGACATGATGTGACTGATTAAGACTAGGAAAAGATATAACTTTTTTTACACGGGTACGCTTTGCCGGTATCTTTTTAGGCTTTTTGCCTCCCCGACCCTTTCCTGTTTCCCTCCTTGCAAGTTTGAGGCCACGGCCACGCAAGGTAGAGTGGAGCTGAAAATACAGTGCCGAAATCCGGAGCAGGGGAAAGACCACGACGCGCCTGATTAAGGTAGTACGTCTCTAAAGGATGCATCGTACTAAATGTCCTATTATGAATGCCTACGCCACACTTTAAATAGATCTTCTAAGACTGGTAATTCTTGCGAAAATGAAGCACTCCTCTTGTGGGCATAGTACTGTCCGTAAAAGGGGATGTGCAGACCTCCTATCGTCAGGAACTCGATTCTAATGTCCTGAAATCTGCGCTGCTCCATCGGCAAGTATTGCACGTTCCGAAACTCGTGCTGGCACATTGCGTTAAGGTAGAGCCGAAACGTCCGTATGCAACGTACGGTGCTGTCGCCCAGGAATTGCGGAGATATCACGATACAGTAGAGTAGGACGGGCTTGCCTCTTCGGGAGACGGTGAACACGAAATTTCACAGACCTACTATTCAAATTTGAGGTCGAACCAAGGTCTATAGGGTGGGCTAGATTCACCGTAAAATCTGCATGTGTATTCTGTTCACAAATTTCCCGCGAGGCATTACTCAGTTGTTCTGACACGGTGAAGTCATATCAGATATCCTTCACACTAGATGTCGGGCTCCAAGGATCAAATTTCTTACTGTAACCTGTCCAACGTACCAGATACTCCTTAGCGCCGCGTCTAACTCGCTTGTCTAGTATTTTATCTATCTTGTAAATGGTCTGTTTTGAGAATCGAACAAGTGTCAGTTTCTTCCCGTAAAATTGTCTCTCTATCGGCGTCTTGTTTAAAACCTCCACCTCGTAGACGATTCGTGGCCGCCTCTCTATAACTTTCGTAATGCGAAATACTTCGGTGGAGAAATTCTGTTCGCCACCTTTGGCAAACTTCATCTTTTCCTTACTGACACGCACATGCTGCCCTACGCTAAATTTGACTTTAGCCACGCTAATGCGTCAACGGTTCATTCTCTTCCATATGGCAACGACGTCCGAATCTGTCACACACGATGGTGCCATTCCAGTCGTCGAGTGAACCGTGTCATTGTAGCCCCAGACAAATTTCGGCAAAATTTCAATATAGTGGAAAGTAATTTTATAAGTAAAATATTTGTATAATCTATCACGAATAGTGCGATGCGCATTTTCTACGACCGCACATTTCACGTGGAGTTCCTGCACACCTGAAACTGTAAGACCTCTTCGCGTAACATATCCTGAAAATGTTTATTGAGACATTTATGACCTTATCCGTGAGTACCCATACGGGTCGCCGCGAAAGTAATTTTGTCTTATCGTCAAATATGGAGAGTAAGGTCGCGGTGACTGCACGTCCGCTCTTTGTCTTCACGGGGATCAGATATAAAAATTTCGAGAATACATCTGTATAGAATAGAATGTATTTGAAATTAATATTGTATTTTGCGTAGGACTGAACATCAAATAAATCGCATTCCCACACATCCATTACGTTATTCACGGTATAGGGATTACGAGCGAAACGTAAAGGTCTGTGTAAATTATATGCATCTTGTTCTTCTAACCAGACCTTGGTAGCAACGACATATTGCAGTTTACCCTTCTTCGTCTTCGTTTCAGCCACCTCCGCCGCCCGAAGTCTCGGCAAAGTCGACAAGACCGCAGGACTAACTTCATCATAGAATATATAGCTAATGGTAGCCATTAATACTTAATCCACTTACGGTATAACGCAGATTCGACCCCACGTCACTTCGGTTTCGCAAAGAAAGGCGCAATGATATCAAGAAATTTCTCCCCTCGTGTTATATTATTGTTACCGTCGGGCTGAATTTGGTCAAATAAGCGTTAGCCATTGTCGGTATTTTCTTATACGTTTTAAGTTCATCTTTGGTAATAAATTCCATATTCACTTTCTTGCTCGTCAACAGTTCCCACAAACCCATCGTTCCCTTAAACACTTGTTCCTTAAACGTGATATCACAATCGGTATCGACCGCTATTGGGGAATCACCTATCATAATTATTTACCACGTCCGTAGGAAGAGTTAGGTGCGTACATAACACAACAATATACATATATATACATACCGAACCATTAACAATTTATTAAAGAATGAAACCATATACAACCACTTCTGCTACCCGTTGATCACTAATGTATAAGTTAAATGAACAACACTTGCTCTCAGTACTTCTTAACGCTTACGTACGTTATTAACTAAATAAACTGGCCTCATACAACTAACAAGAAATATTGTGATCACAATACGTTACAAATCAAATCCTCTCGAAAACCAGGAATCGCTCACCAACGGCAGCTGAACTCAAATTTCCAAACATAATTTTGAGAACGATGCCAAACAGAATTTCCAACTTCTACACGGGCTCGATGGTGCCTCAGCAAGTGAAGTCACCAGGCCGTCTCTTAGATCAGCCGTATTTTGGGAAGAAAGGGTGCTAGGATACTCAACCATCTTCTCCAAACCCGTCTTTCTACCGCACTGCCTGTCGCAGTATTTCATAGGAAGTTCCTAAATCAAAGTGTCGGTTAAACAACCAGCACAGACTCCCTGCCTCAAACCAGGACCCCTTTGAGCGAAAATTAATGCCTCAAGTGATCTCCGGACCCTTTCGAACTCACAACAACACGTTGTCCTTATTCTTACACGATGGTTTCCACATCCCTGCTAAACGCCTCAGTGGAAACAACTTACTATCCCAACCACTGCCGAAGATACTTTTTGCGCCGGTACACGGCTTCGTGATAACTGGGAGAGAGCCCTCGGTGAGCTTAGTAGGGTAACCCCATTCGGTCTTCCGATCATCGACGTCGTTCCTTTGACCGCCCGTCTTCCCTCTCATTGATAGCGACGAGTCTCTTCCTCCTGCAGTGCCTGCAGACAAGACGCACCTCAGGCAAGTGCTGACGATGATTAGGTTCCTTCCACCCCAAGAAGTAGTTGCCGAGTGTAGTGCAAAACACTCAACTGAACAGCACATGCTTCTGGCACGCGACTCGAACAGGTTGAGATCGTGGAGAGAGTTGACAGAAAAATAACTGGAACCTAAAGGACGAAGGTGACTTCCTTGCCTCGCACAGTCTCACAGACCTTCTGGTCAAATACATAAGCTAAGTCAACTCCAAAATAACCTACAAGAAATCCACTTTACTAACAACAACAATATGACGCGTTAAGAAACGTGAACATAAACTCCTAGAAATACAATCCAACCAATTAATCAGTTCTTATCACCTGGCATCCACTCTGTCGAATAATACATAGTACCCCAACTTATTTCCTATTTACCATGAGATAACCAACTCCCAATTACGGAGGCCTTACCCTCCCCATACCACACCGGTTACGTCTAAACACCAGTGATATGCGAGAAGGTTTACAAAATTGTCTCTGCTTTTCGTACGCCTGTAGGACGAGCGCCAATATGTAACCATAGTATTTTACCCTTAGAGATTTAGATTACTTCGTGTGCACACTATTTTCTCCAGTAAGCTATAGGCTTCTGCGCTTACAACGCAGCTGTGTTTCAGGTAACCAGTAAAACTATGTGGGTTACAAAATGTCCTGATACATACATCTTATAATCATATCCTTAATGTACCTTTAACAGTAACCACAGACACTGGCTCTAACAGACCGTGCCTTGTTTTAACAATGATACATGCGATCTTGTCACGAAACGTTTGGTATCTAAGTCCACCAAACTAACCGTAACAGGCGTTAGGAATTTTACAATCTCAAAACGACCTCCGTACCTCGGCATTAGTTTTGCTGCAATCTTCTGACCGGCCTTACTAATAGGGTGGTTTTTATAGTAAACACTGTCACCCACCTTGAATGGTACCGGCTTCCTAAACTGATTGTACCTAACCTCTCTGTTATACAAATTTTTACGAAATTTTTGACTAACCTGTTTCCTCCTACGATTTAACTGAGCCTTACTCCACTACTCAGTTAACAAATCATTCACCTTCCATAGGTTCAACAAAGGTGAACCTGACCCAAAAGGGAATATGACACCAGAGGGCGCTACCTCAGTAGCATCGTGCTCAGCCGTATTAAAAACAATTGGAGCCACAAGAGCTAAGAAACCCACATATCTTGCGCCTCTCGATGATAAGCAAAAAAGGCAGATTTTAATTTCTTATTAAATCTTTCTGCGTGCGATGGTTGTGGATAATAAGGTGAAGTCGTAACCTGCTTCACTCCCATCTCAAAGTAAAAATGTCTGAACTTTCTAGATGTAAAACATCGCGCATTGTCCGAGACAAGTGTCTCAGGTACAGAAAAGTTAGAAAAAGCAATTTACTTTAACGCACTTACAGCACTTCGAGTGGTAGCGTCCCGAAGTCGAATGAGCCTCACAAAACATGCTAAAAGCATGAACACAAACTAAGATGACCGTGTTGCCGGCCTTACTGCGGGGTAACTTGCCGGCAGCAGTTGCATCGGTTTCTCAGCTACCCTGGACGACAAAAACCCCCATCTCGTAATCTGGGCCGGTTTGCTTACTAAATAAGTGTGACATGCACGCACTTTAGCTCGAATCTCACGATTCATCCCATGCCATGCAAAATGCTGCCGTATTTTGTTAAGTGTTTTACAAGCAACCAAATGTCCCCCTACGGGCAAGTCATGGAAATACGAGAATATTATTTCTCTCGCCACTGTAGGTACGACTAGCCAATACGTAATACGTAGTTCACAACTTTTTCGAACCGCCGAAACCTATCTCTAATCCCTGATAATTCTGGATCTTCAAGTTGCAATTTCCTCAAATCGTGAAACGCTAAAGGGAAATTAGTAGTCGTTAAATTACAACTAGCTTCCACGGTTTCTTCCACTTCTGAAGGCTCAAATATACGCGAAAGCGTATTCGCCACTACGTTCTGGTTCCCTCGTATGTGCCTCACTAGAAACTTCAAGGACGATATCTTCACAACCTACCGGCCGATCTTACCTAATTTTCTAGGTTGAGACAATAGCCATGAGAGCGCCAGATTTCCCGTTTCCAAAATAAATTCTTGGTTCTATATGTATTTCCTAAATTTCTCAGTACCAAACAGAACAGCCAAAAATTCTAATTCATAAACCGACGAAGCTTTGCGTTCTTGGGCCGTAAGCGAACGCGACGCGTAAGCAACAGGTCTCCTAACTCCATCAACTTCCTGAGAAATTACCGCGCCTAAAGCAACGTTTCTCGCACCTGTGTGTACAATAAACTGTCGTTCAAAGTCGGCCATCTTGAGAACTGGGGTTGAATAATATCTCGCTTTAGATCTTCAAATGCGTCGAGTAGTTGTTTACCCCAAACAAACTTGACCCCTTTCCTACGCAACATATTCAAAGTTTCCGACCGATCTGCCAATAGTGGTATAAACTTGTGGTAAAAATATATCATCCCAAGAAACCGACTAAAACCTTTAACATCCCGAGGTCGCAAAAATTTCCTGATCGCTCTCGTCCTTTCGGGATCTATCCTGACTTTTAATGGCAAAATCACGTGACTTAAAAACGAGATTTCTTGGGTCGCGAAGACGATTTTCTCGGGTTTAACTGTCAAACCCGCCGACTGTTATACATCTAAGACGTTCTTAATATGCACCAAATGTTGTTCAAAAGTTTCACTGTTGACAACAACATCATCAAGGTAGTGATACACAAACTTAAACATGAGATCTTGGAAAACTCGATCCAACAGACGACTAAGAACCTGTGCATCCGTCGCTAGTCCAAAGGGAACCCGTGCATATTTGTAAAGGTTCCTGTCTGTACAAAAGCCTGTCAGAGGTTTTGACGCCTCCGATAATGGAATCTGATAATAAGCTTGTTTCAAATCGATGATGGTGAAATACCTGGCCTTGCCGAACCAGTGGCAAGCTGAAAGTATGTCCGGTAAAGGAAACGATTCCATAGCAATCTTCTTATTTAGAGCTCGGAAATCAACAACCCTTCTATAGTTGTTCTCTCCTTTGGGAACCAGAAACATGGGACTAGAATACTGAGAGTTAGATGGCTCTATGACACCCTCATCAAGTAATTTCTTAAGATGTTCCCTAAGAAACAACATCTTGGGTGGAGAAAGTCGGTAGGGCGCCAAACGTTCAGGAGTCTGGTCCAACAACTGAATATCATATTGTAATACATTCGTTTGACCAAACATAGATGTTAACACATCCGGATATTGCTAGACAATCAATTCTATTTCCTTTTTCTGCCTAGGGGAGATTTTACCACACTGCACTGCAGGTGAATTATTATCTACACAAATATTATACAACGACGACAATCTTTCAGCACTCTTACAGCATGGAATCTACACTCCTGGAGCAAACCGAAAATAGCAAGAAGACTTCCCCAAATCAAGAATTAAATTACTTCTAGTAATGAAGTCCACCCCTAAAATAGGCTGTCCTTTTAGGTTCTTTCACACTAGGAAACGACAGGGCCAAGAAAACGTATTGACTCTTAACGTCTCCCGTACTTCCCCCATAATTTCAAGAATGTGACCCGATGCAGTCACACAAGGTAATTCCGTGTCAACTAGTTTGAAATCTTGGCCTCCAAGATTTAGTTGGTGAAAATGCCAATATGAAATAATTGACCGAGATGACCCTGAATCTAACAGAACAACACAGTTTAAATTACCAATATGTGCCCTTATCCTTGGCTGTCTAACAGCCACTACCCTCATAATCTTCTTATTTCTCCCCGCGCGTGGTGGTTGCGTTCTATGACTACCCTCGGTGCTAAGCTTTGGTTTTGACGTACTTCACAATTGCTTTGCCTATATCCTGCTCGCCCGCAACGAAAGCAAATTACTGTTTTCTCTGAAGGGTTTCGTTCCCCTGCCGCTTGTCGCGCTTTGAAGCTAAGGTGTCGAGTAATCAGTTTACACCGCGTGGACTCTCGTGACGTGTAAAGAACTTCTATTCTCCTGATCCGTGTATGATCTGTTGCGATCTATCACAAACAAACGCTCCAATTCCTGCAGATTATTCGGTGCGCTCTGATAGACGAAACGTGCGCGTTGAGAAGTGGTCAAACCTTCCAACATACGCTTCACAAATTGCGTCTCACTCTCATTTATGCGAAGAACCAACGCAGCGTCTTGTATGGCCTGACTATGTTCAACAAAAAGCTCCCCTTCTCTCTGTCCTCGTTCATAACGATATAATCTCAATTGTGAGAGCTGTCACTCTTGCACACAATGTTACAATAAACGACTGTGAAAGGAATCAAAATCCTCCGCTTTCGCAAGAGCCTGCCTTAACAAAACTAACACCTCCCCCTTGCAAAGAGGATACACTATTTTATAAATTTGCGGAACCCTAACCTGGCTCACCTTTCGCAAGTGAATGACCTTCAGCAAAAATTCTTAAGGCACCTCCACCTTACAGCCATCCACTTGAGGCAATTCCTTCAGTAGATATGTCACTGGATGAGGTAAACTCTGATACGTACAAAAATGAAACTCGGACTCCCGACTCACATCAGGGTTCCCTCTAGGCCTCATCCTCTGGACCGTATTCACGGAGGCTTCCGCTCTAGCATCGGTCATAATACTTACAGTTTCATGGCCTGGACCACCTCCGGGATCCCAACCATGTCTTTCTGTCCCTTCCAAGGTCTTTATATTGCTTTCGGTGTTGTACATTTGAAACGATAGACCATGAAGATCGTCTTTAAAATTCATACCCGGTTCTACCTTCTCCTCCAAAAGACGCACATGTCCCCGAAGATGTAAGAGTCTTAGCGTACCCGACTCAGAGAAAGAGATCTGGGTGTCTCAGATTTACTCACCGCTTCCTGTAACTCTTGGATTTTCCTTTCAGCATAATTATACAATTCATTTACATCCCATCCTCTTAAACGACGAGCTTCAGGTACTGCATAGCGAACCTCTACAGTCCGAAAGAGCTGTCTTAAACACTGAAACTCCCCGTCAGTATTGATTCCTCTTAAGCTCAGCTCATAAATAAGCTCCTCTTTGCTCGAATAGTTTGGATTCATTACCTAATTCCAACTACAACCAGAAACACGACCACCAGTATGAAATCAGACTTCAAGTTCGCCCCAACGAAATTTTGGTAATCAACCTCGGGCGAATCCGACATTTCTACTATCACCCATCTCAATGCCAAGTACCGAGATACCTCTCCAATTTTGCAAAATCTTTACAAGTTTATGTATCATTAACAACTTGCTCTATATCCAATACTTATGTTTAGTCATGTAGCTCGAGTCAAGTCATCGGTCATTTTGACATAGCCTTACCGCAATGCACAGCCCTTCCAAACTACACTTTTCAGCGATCCACGCAAACAATAGAACTATCTTATTGGCTTTATTTATACATTTCCAGTTTCAATTACTTATAACAAACCACGCTCAGAAGCACCACTCCATGTACCACCTCCGTAGGAAGCGTTAGGTGCGTACGTAACACAACAATATATAAAACGAACCATTAACAATTTATTAAAGAATGAATCCATATACAAACATTTCTCCTATCCGTGGATCATTAATGTATAAGTTACAATGAACAACACGTGCACTCAGTAATTCTTACCGCTTACATACGTTATTAACTAAATAAACTGGCCTCATACAACTAACAAGAAATATTGTGATCACAACACGTTACAAATCAAATCCTCTCGAAAACCAAGCCTCGCTCACCACCGGCAGCTGAACACAAATGTCCAAACATAATTTTGAGAACGATGACAAACAGAATTTCCAACTTCTACTCAGCTCGATGGTGCCTCAGGAAGTGAAGTCATCAGGCCGTCTCTTACATCAGCCGTATTTTGGGAAGAAAGGTTGGTAGGATACTCAACCATCTTCTCCAAACCGGCCTTTCTACCGCATTGCCTGCCGCAGTATTTCATAGGAAGTTCCTCAAGCAAAGTGTCGGTTAAACAACTGGCACAAACATATCACCGTTCTTACGGCCGCCATATTGCGTGTCGAAAAAAGTCTCTTGTAAAAGTAAGGCATCGGGTAGGGACTAGCTACAGGACCGACATTTTCCTTACCGTACTCCCAGGCCTCATTCTCTACGAAATTACCATAATCATCGTACTCATCATCAACATCATCACCATCCTCCACTCGTTCTTCATTTCGGGCTTCATAGGTTAACTATTTCATAGGAGGTGGTAGGGTGAAGCGGTAACTGATGCCGACGTTACGTTCGCCTTCGTCCCATGGTGTAGTTTTGGAGGCGTGTGAATAGGCGGAGGAGGACGTGGAGGTGGAGGAGTGGAAAATTTGCTAGCTTGCACTGTAGGCATCACTCTGCTTAAAAATCTGCTAATGCATTCGTCTCGGTCTTTTTTCTAAGTTCTATTTCGTTCATCTTTTGACGCAGCTTAAGGCACTGCTCATACGGATGATGTTAAACGTATCTTAACTGCCTTCTTATGATGTTTACGTTTCTTAAACGACTCCTTCTCTTTACGTAACGAAACCGTCGATCAACGTGTCATGAAAGGGGAGCCGTGCAAACGATGGGCAGGAATGAGGTAAATCTCACGTAACATGATTTTATCTGTTTCGTACAATGAGACTAGCGAGCGATGTTAGAATTGCACTAAATAGAGTCAGCAGGAAGCCCCGCGTTGTACCACAAGTTTCCTTTTGGCGGAAAGAGGCACGCACTTGTCGGAGACCTTGCGAAGCGCCGCCTTGTGGTCTTGTAGCTTGGCGTGTCATAACCTGTCAGCTTTTTATTGCCGCGAAGAACGTTCACAATACACTCGCTTATACAATGCACCAGATATTTGTTACATTTTGAAATGATAGTTTACGCAATTTCGGGTCCGCTGTCTTCAGCACCTGCAGAGTGTAATAATTCGTCTTCACTCGCTTCAACGCCTACATACGAATAGACGGTGAGTGGAGGTATATCGTACGGGAATATGAGGGTAAGATATCTCAGACCGTCGTTGGTATTTTGTGTCAGATCCAAGAGGAGGTAGCCGTAGGGTTCTTATGTCGCGTCCAAGTAAGCGTTATATAGACCCAAACTATCTTCGGGGTACAATTGACCGGCCAGGTACATGAACTGTTTCTTATCTCTGACGTTTTTCAATGCCACTATATAATGTGCATTTAACGAGATGTCCCTACAGAACCTGCCCTGATGAAACTGATTTAGCGTGATCATAAAACGCTTATATTCCTGTGATGTCTACCTCGCGTAAACAGTTCACACACTTGCTTTGAATAGACGTCGTTTAACAGATCTTCAAGGATCACGAGGAACGGTTCGCCGTTTGCACTGCCAAAGTCTTCCGGCACGCCCTCGTTATATCTAACGTTCGCAGGCAAATGGTGACGGGAGGGTACAGCACTCTTCTCGCCGTAATACCACACTATCCCACCGGCAAATGTCGGCTCGGTACAGATGTCGCGGCGGTTCTGGGGGAAGCATATGAGGAAAGACGACTTCCCGGAACCGCTAGGTCCACCCACGAAACATGATAATTTATGCCTAAATTTCAGATCATCATTCATGGATTGTCGGGCAGTGAAAACTGTCCTATACCCTGCCACTCGCCATATTTATACCGAAAGGAGACCGACGAATAGTCAGCTAAACGTCGACGTTTGAAGAACGAGATTCTGTACATTTTGTCCTCGGGTTCAATTATTATAGAAACTATACCCTCTACCGGCTTCCTTTTATGTTTAATTTTTTCTCTGTAGGTACAGTCACGTGTCGCATCTTGGTCCCCCCTAAAACCTTGTCCGTAATGACTTCAAAATTATACAATTGCGAGGTGCTATAATTCAAAGTTATCTTTCGCTCGCTTGTCGCCGCACGAACTGTCTTGTAGGCATAGTTTTTAGGCCCTCCGCTAACGAATTCCCCTATAAAATCAGACGGTTTATTTTCCGAAGTCATGGCTCGAGATTATCCCCGGACTCGACGAGCGCAGGTCCTTCTCTAGTTTGGACTACACGATATTATCTGTATCGCAATATATAGCCCGTTCTTGCAGTCTGACTAGATATGAATAGAAGTGCAATCGAGCGCTGTCTGTCAAGTATGCGCCTATGACTTCGTTCATATGACGTAAGCTCAGGATCTCTGATTCCGCCAAGATACGCCATGATGCCGAGACTACGTCATCTATGTAGCGAACACCAGGTTCGCCACTTCAATACCCGGAGTGGCCAGGAAACTATATAGCTCTTTGGGGTCCGTGATCATCTTGGATTTCGTCCTATTATTTCTTTTCGTCAGTTTGCCTCACATGGAATTCAGACAGTGTTTTGCCAGGCCGCGTTTAAGGTTTCGCCTCTTTGTCTAGAAAGATCCCCTCGCTCGCGAAGAAATTGGCGATGTTGCGATCCTCGTCCTCCGAGGTTCGTACCCAGGACGGACATCCGCTCGCCTCCTTCTTCAATTTCAATATCGTATCTATATATTCGAAGAACAGATCGACCTCACCCGTCTGCGGATCTTATTATGTGAAGGCGCATTCGTAAACCTCGATAATCTCGACGATCTCATACCCCTTCTGCACGGACATCCTAACTGCATCGGTATCCCACGTACCTGTGAGGGCCCTCTCGGCAAGCGTCCCGTGAGCGCATTGGCCATCCGTGTTGCACTCGATGGCGCAAGCCCTACAGACCAAAACATCAGCCTGCCGTTGCAACGATAACGCAACACTGGATGGTAGAGTCTCTGGGCAGGTAGGATGCAGCATTTTATTAATCCCTCTTTCTGTAACATGGCTTCTCTATCTTGGCACGCCTCACCCACATGGATTACGGGATGTCCCACGGGAAATTTGACATATTTACACACGTACGGATAGAGACTCATCACGTCCACTCATTGTAAAGTCTCTTCTACCACACGTTACTTGTAGTGAAGTCTCATGGCCTCCGTTTGATCTCCGTATAGGGCATCTCGCGTGTTCAGGGGACTATGTCCAACTACAGGATGTGTCTTCAATTCGGGATGACGTGACAAATATTCCCTCATCAAACTCACACTCCAACTGTAATTCTACCTGATATCTTGCGCGCGTGATCTGCTCTAATCGCATTATCGTGCGCTCGTATCTTTGGCTAGCTTGTCTCCTCGCATCATACAGACGTCACGGTAGGGTTGGTATGTATCACCGTGGTAGTAACATCCTAGAAATTCGTATACGGTCCTCGTCTCCGGGCAGTAACAATCCACACTAAAGGGGGTGTTCTAGCAACCTGTATTCGCGTCCGTTACGACCGTGGAGTATCTTGTGTCCCCCGCCATCCATCTTTTCCCTGTAGACCAGCCACATCAACGCTTTCTTACTGTACTTGACATTGCCGCTGTATCCGCCCGTCGGGATGAGACCTATGGTATCGGGCTTGAGGAAACGTTTACGCAACGCCTTAGTACATGCGGACGTGATAGTAATGGCTTCCAGAAACACCTCTATGTTACCTATCTGCATAAACTCTATCGTGAACACTTGGCACGCTTGCCTTAAGACAGCGACGTCATCTTGGCAGGAATCTTCCAGCACGCGCCTGTTATCGAAAATTGCTTCTTTCTGGCTTTCGTACCAGGCGAGAAATTCTATCCTTTCCGCTTCACTCATCTTGTTCACGCCATAATACGTTACGTTGGAAATAGGGCCTACGTAATCTACATTTTCCTCAGTATTAAAATAGTGATGATACCACGATTTGCTGGCCGTTAGTCCGAACGCCTCGGGCAATTTACGTAGCGGGCACGGGAGGAAGGACACGCTGTCCAGAAAGACCAGGAACTCCATCTTCGTATACATGATCTTTAACCGTTCATTACTAGTTCGGGCTTCTATTTAAATATGATCGCCCTATTCAAAATGAAATGCAAGTCGAAGGCCTTGGCGTTATGCGCAATCGCGACGATCTTATTGGCCCAGGGGCGTGGCTTGCATAGATAAGTTAGCAGGTCCCTTACCGGATCGTCCCAGAACGAGTGCTTCCTCTGACCGCATCGGACGCACTCTCCACAGTCTTCCACGTCTAGCACTGCGAACAGAACTGTTGAACGCAGACCAGATTATGTACGTGCAGAGTGGCTTTGTCGGAGTATTTCGTAATTTGCGTAGTCTCGAAATCATAAAATATGTATAGTACCTTATCACTAGCGTCTGGCAACACTTCCTTTAATCGTGTCATATAGCACAAGTGACCCACGTCCCTATTCTGCTTACAGTTAGCACAAAATACCTTGATACATTCGTGTCTGGGGTCCGTCACGAGCAGTCCACACGTCGCGCAACATCTTTTACGTTCGCATACGAATATTCTCTTTGCCATACTCTGCTTATGGTTGGCAAAGCACGTCCTATTTCTAAAATGTCTGTTACATCCGTCGCAGGGGATGCGTATGTCGGAGAACGCGCACGGAGGGCTCGCCATACAGTCACTGCAAGTCTGGTCACAGACTGTGTTATATCACAAATTCAGCTTTTATGACATGCATTACATACGTACTTCTTAGCCATTGCGCCTGTAAGATTTGTTGTCACGTGATAGTGTCTTTCGACATCGTCGTAGAGTAGGTTAAAATGTTTGGAAGAGTCGAAGTGCTCTTCGTACATTAAATCATCATACCCAAGACATTGAAACACAACTATCTCATAGTCCCGAAAATGTTCTTGGAATCGGTTAAGTTCGGGGATCCCCCACCACTAGTCAGATCAATACGTGTCTCTTTTATTAACGCTTGAAGTACGGGACGGATCTTCCGACCTTTACGATAAGCCGTATAATTTCCATCGTTATCTACTCTCGCAATCGCTATTAGTAGGGCGTGTGCTAAACAATTTTCCTCTGCCTTCACCTCAACGATACTCGACTTGAGATGAGACATGACAGAGAGGGATCTGCCCATGCTATTAATCGCGTGCTTGCCATAACCGATGGGCTTTTTGACCGAATGCACCTTTACGACAAACGTGTCCAAGGCGTTAAACCTAGAAGTGGACTGTGACACCTTTTCAAAGACACTCCAAATCACCTCTCCCGACAACCGATATTTCCTCCTAAAATTGATTCCGAGGTGCTTATCGTTCTTATTCACTTGATTCTGGATCGTTATCCCCACCATATCACTATCACACACACCCTGCAATGCGTACTCAAAGATTTCTTTCACGCTGGCTATGAAATGTCCCACGGGATCACTATTATCCATGGGGCTATTAAGCGCACGGTAAGCTTCGTTCCTACGGCATTTTACAGTCTATACTCTCTCCTGATCGCATCATCTATCTCGAAACTGCGGCCATTGTCACTCTAAAATAAATAACACATGACATATGTAGGTTCGGCACTCAGTACTATAACATATTGAAAATTGTAGTCTAGATTAATACTTACGGTTTAAAGTATGAAGTCACACTGTTCTCGACACGTACTGCAGCCTCCTATTTATAGCTTGATGCTGATGTCATTTTCATGTTTGTTTCAGCCACTTCTTTTTTTCCCGCACGTTCGTCGGACGAAATGTAACTTACTAAGCGCTTCGAAGGAGCAATCGCCTTACGCTGCAGTCAATATACCTTAGAACAGCATAAACTGTACCCTACCCTCAGGGCGAAGAGAATACCACCCAAATATTGTCCTACAGTTGTGCTGATTCTACGCATCGCTGACAAACATCGTCCAGATTTTCCTGCCCAAGCGCTACAGTGATGTGATGTCTGACGCGGATATAGACGTTATTAATTCCAAAGCAGTCTCACTACTTCTCGTGTACAAGGGGGTAAGCGAATCCTCCAAATCATACCTCCTGGCCATTGAATCGTAAACATGAGACTTCGAGGTAAAATTTTGACGGGTCGACCAGTCTTTTCGAGACACAGGAGTGTTTAGTGAATAGTGTGGGACATGCTCTATGGTTAACACATTTCACGCCTGCAAGAAGGGATCATCTAGGTTTTGTGAATCTCTTATTAAAAGTGTTCTGTTCATTGGATATTTGCTGTGCCCTTGTTGGGACTTACTCTGCTTATATCTCAGGTGTCCTCATTTCACATTATTCGGATCATCTAAGATTAATTCAACTATGTATTAACAGAACTGACTCCCCCATTCTCGAAAACATATATCGAAAATTTCCTAATTTCAGTATCGGAACTTACAAATTCCACTTAACTGCAGAAGATGAAGAATTTGCGTCTTACCCCGATTATTCCGTATATGAAATTAGACATGATGGTGTGACGGTGCCTTTTCTAATTACCGTTATCGATGTGGCTGTACAATGTGGATCAAAATCAAACATTAATCTGGCCGAATTCATGTGGGAGAATGCCAGTATTTTTGTTTTCAAAATGTACGGTATTGTTTGTGTTCCTTTCGACACGCCTACGTTCCTGTACCTACACCATCACGGGGCTACTAGTGGCGGTTGGACACCCGATTCCCTCTGCAAAGAACGCTTGAATGAATTTAAATATATACTCCGAACTTTCATATGCGAATGTACAAGCACACTCTCCTGCAAGTGTAATGTATGTCTACGGCAGGCTCCGTCACTCCGAAGTCTCGCTTCCTACACAGTTTTCCGCCTTACATTCAATCTCTCAGAATTCAAATTGACCCGCAGGGCTTTATATCACCTATATTTCCATGCAGTGAAATCGGTTATTGTTCCCCTTGACATGTTAATACCTATCACGTTTCTAAAATTGCAATGTACTTATGTACACGGCCAACATTGCGATGCCAGTAAGAGATTTCACAAAGCCTGCACGATCCTTTCGCACCACTACTAGGGCACATGCTGCGAAATACACTGCGAAACCGATGAAGAAGCTGTCGCAACATTATGCATCGCAAAGGTTAGGTGGTGCGATCATTGTAAAAAGCCATTGTTCAAAACGGCTACAGACTGTGTATTCTTTTAGACTGGTCCGACGTATGCATATATATATATGATTTCAATAAAATCAACTTATTTCTTGTTCATACCACAAATAAACAGTATATAACTCTGATGTGTGTTTTTTATTCGATCCCTCCCTCCCGAAATATCCCCAGTACAGACCTGCAACGTACGTGAAAATATGCACTTAAATAGTACAGCGGAGCGTCACGCTCCGCAAGATAACTGCTTACACGTGCCGATGTGATCTCAAGTACAGACGTGCAACGTAGTGAGAATATGTACTTCCACTGTCTAGCTACTCGTTACGCTCCGAAAGATAACTGCTTACACGTGCCGATGACTAACCCCCATCAATGGGTAAGATGCACAGACGCTCCTCACCGAAGCACCAGAGGGTGTAGGCAGGAACTGGAGGCAGCACATCCTTTTCATATACCAATCCCCACTACGGCACCAAAGCCTACACGCAACCTCCGAAAAACTCTAAACCAATCATTTTTAATATTATACTAAACCTGTGGGTGTAGGGAGGGCCTGGATGCAGCAAATCCTTTTTAATACATAACCCCACGGAGGCACCTAATCATAACCTTTTCAATAATATACTATACCCTGACAAAATACACAAACATACTAAGCGAAAGCCTACCTACTTATTTTCAAAAATTTCGACACCATCTCTTGTTTCGACGCCATCTGGTTTATGAGTTTGGGGCTTCTGCCCCTAGGGCCCAAAATGGGGGTGCTTACCCTGCACCCCATTTTTAATTTTTTGGGTCCGGGGGAATTGCCCCCGGACGGACTGAACCTCACCGCTTACTACTGTGGAGGACAAGCCCCAAACACCAGTTGGTACGACACAACTTTAAATAATTCATTTTCTGTGCGCAGCTACACGATAAATAGAGAGGTAAATAAGTGTCACCCTACTGTACAATTACATAATTTAGTAACTGTCATAGAACTAAAACATATCGGTATATGAGACATCTTCGCATTTCTCAATAAAATTTTTTGACTGCTTAGCGGGACGTGAAAAAAGATTTGTTACATCTATTTACTATTCTCTAACAAACATGAAGTACTTCTTGGAATTAAATCATTTGTGAAGTGTCCAACAAAAATACAAAACCACAAATTAATGTGGATTGTTATCTACAGTTAAAATTATATGGAAAACAACAAACGGTTGATCTAGTCACATTGGACCGTCATATGGCGTTCACCGTGTTGCACTGACATATGAATGGCAACACAGGGTGACCGGGGCTGCCACATTCAGAATCATTTTGGAGCTCACTGACCTACCGATTTAAGGCATTTAGTAATATCCCTTAGAGGGGAAAAAGCGGCTGGGATATGAAGCTGACCATTTGTAAACACCCGCTTCTGAGTTTAAGGTTCCATGAAGTATTATCTCCATTTTCCATCTCTCATATCAAGTAGTGATTAATTAAGCATCATGTAACATAATTAAACATAGAACTTACTTAGTAAAGTTTGGTACCAAAACTGTAACAATCCGTAGTTCCGTTCAACATTGCTGTGTGTCAGTTCATAATGTGATATTTATATTGGGGAGTGGCAATGAAATTAGTGGAAATTTAGATTTTGTAAGGTTATTGATTTCTTTTTTAGTTTATGGTGTGTTGGGATTTTGCGGTGTGCAGTGGGCGATATTTGTAACGTTTCGGTGGCAGTGCGTTTCTGTGAGACGTCGGAAAATTCTTCTGCTGCACAGCGCAGAAATCCATTAATAGGACCAAGTTCATTTTTTGCCGAATTGCTGCTAACCATATCCAATCTACACACTATTCTATACACACAGTTACTGCGTGCTGTCTGTATGAATGTGTGTCGGAGTGACAGTGGTTAGAGCGGAGTGCATGAAGATGGAAAAGAGATACTGTCTAATTTTTACATAATTTACTGTGGTGCAACAGCCCAAATGGTGCTTAAAGCGGCTCAATGATGAGGTTCCTAGATCCCACACAATTAGACAAATTGAAACAAATAAAAGCGGTATATACAGGTGTATCGGTCTCCATTCAGAATACACTAAACACAATTCAAAATACGCTATAAACAATACAATTTACACAATAAACTATCCACAATACACTTTCACAACGCACTATGTACTATAAAAATACACTAAACATTTTACAGTGTACACAGCTACAGCGATCAAACCAACAGAGAAACGTAATACTACGTGTTGATAGTTTGGCACTTTGGAAGATAATCAATGAGGTAACTGCTGTCTTGATCCCAAAAAATTGAAGCGAGAAATTTCCAGCAGATTTCTGCACTCGGTCGGGCTAAGGACTTATCAGCACCTCAGTAAACTCTACATAATACACGACACATCGTACACAGTTTTCCTGCCTACGAAGATAAGTCCATTAATTTTCCCAGTTCAAAAGTTTCAATAATAACAAGATTTTGGTTCACTTCGCCTAAATTAATCTCTAAAGGAACGTCTGAACGCTCAGGTTCCATTTAGATTCCCACATAACAGAGTACGAGCTGATGTTCATAAGTCCATAGCCCGACTTACTTCTCAATCTCGTAGGACGGATTCGATAGTGTCGTTGGAAAAACGGGTCTGTTCTTGTGCCGAATTGCTAGTCTACTCTTGTTACAGAGGCTGTAAAGATACATGTCAGGCGACGCATGCGATTTCAAGAACAATGAGACGCGAGCTGTCATCATTTTTTTTTCGCGCAAGACAATGTGCCGAAGGAAATTAACGCTATTCTGATAGAAAAATTAGGGGAATATGCACCATTGTATGCAACCGTCAAAAACTGGGTGGCCGACTTTAAACGTTGTGATTTTTCCACCTGTGATGCGCCTCGTCCTGGACGAACTAAAACAGTGAACACCACGGAAATTATTGATCAAATACATTAGCTGGTGTTGGAACATCGCCGGATTTCGGTAAAATGAATACCCGAGCAACTGACATCTCATGTGAGCGAGTCGGTTCCATCATTCATGAAGATTTCGATATGCGGAAGCTCTCCGCGAAGTGGGTCCCGAAATGCCTCAACGCGAAATAAAAACGTCAACGGTGAAATTTTTCTCAGCAAATTTGGGAATTTTTCAGCGCGATCTAAATGATTTCCTCCCAGTAGTAATCTGTACTTAATAGGAACCCTCACCACCGACCCTATGATGTCACAAGTAAACAAACATGGCGGCGGGGTCAATGAACTCCCTACCCCTACTTAATATGCAAATGATCAAATTAATATGCAAATTACATAATTGGTATTCGTACCGTCTAAATTAATATGTAAATTATGTAATTCATTTTCATACGCCCTTGATTGTTATGCAAATTATCACACTAATATTTATACGTCCTTGATTGATATGCAATAATTCTAATTATTATGCAAATTACTTTAGTCCGAGACAGCTTGATGCCGTTAACTCTTTTATTATTGTTTAGATATCGTGGCACATATTTGGCCGCCGTTTTGGATGGGTGCCATTTTTTATTATTGCGGACGCGCGGAATTTTTACATTTTATGAATTATTAATTTTTTAAATCTGCATTGTTACAATATTGCTTCTACACCGCTATTTTTAAATGTATTATTTCTAGGTTCGAACACATTTTTTGGTAAGGAAAAAGGCATCCCCTCGATGCGTCCTACACTCTGGTTATTTACATGTTATAGAAATAAGGATAATAGAAACAATTTACAATTACAAATATTGGTTATTTACTAAATACAATTGTTATAATACAATTACATCAGTTAACAATTATCACTGGGTTTAGAAAGGGGTGTATGAGGGTTGGGGCGAATAGACTCAGTAGGTTACTGAACTGGTAAGGGATGTTGACGGAGGGTTGGTTCCGCTGTCTCAGGCCACGTAATAGACACAGGATTTGCAAGCTTACGAAACACAGCTGTATAAATGCGTATTGTGACACGCGATAATTTTCGCATAACAAGTTACATTTGCGATTAATACTACGCGTTTTCGTAACATATTTAAACACAACGATTTTAAACTAATAGGTTTATGTTAATTACACACACAATTACATTGAAACACGTGTTAAAACAATTTACGAGTTTATGAGAACAGAATACAACAACACTATATATAATAATTTACTGCTAATAGTTTGAACGACATAACAACGCATAGGTATTTTCTTTAGGAGACAGAATGTAAATTACGTAATTTATCTACAAATAATTACATTAAATAGGCACAGAAAATTACGTTCAAACACGCTCTAAAATAATTACGCGCGTATATAAACATATTTCTTACAATAATTTGCTTAACACAAATTGAAATTGTGTTTGTACCGCTTGCGCGAATTGCGTTTGAATAAAAATAAAATAAAAATGATTTTGTAGCGGTAACGGACTGCAGAACTGGAATAAATGTAAATTACTTATTAAGAGAATATTACACAAAATCTAAATACATTTGCAGATAAACAAATTAAGTATAGTAAAAAAATTTTGCACTGCGCGCACACGCATACACTGACAACGAAAATATTATTTAATGTTGAAATGTTTCCTTTTGCTGCTTTTGTATACTCAGTCCAACAAAAATCCATCGGCCTAAAATTTTGTAAGTCCCGAACTGGAAGTCACGTGACGTACAGTTGCCATTATAATTTGAGTCGTTTTACTTTCCCCATGTTTATGCATTCGTGGCTTGTGCTGGTCATGTCTGAAAAGAGGGCAACGAATCCCCAAAGCTGAAAACTGACCTGGCTATCACAATAGTCATTAACCCTGAGGTGAGTAGAAGATGAATACTGTCATAAAACTGGAAGTGAAAGTAAATGATGGGCCGGATTTAGTTCACAGACCTCAGGGTCAGCGTTACAACCCGCAGTATGTCTACCTGCAAACGCAGTGGTCCTGTGTCTGTCCACAGTTGGGGCTGTATCTCCCACGAAGGGGCTGGAGTTCCCCATCGTAAAGCGGGTCAGCAGGATGGCCTGCATTAGCAGAAGATTTTGCAGAAAGTAACGGTGCCTTCTGAATGGATGCGTTATCCCGAAGTTATAATCCATTTACAACAAGACCACTCTTCCATTCATGATTCTAGCAGTAGCCTTCGGAATGCACACCACTCACAAAGGACAGACATCCATGCCACCGGTGGGATTCGAACCCACAATCTCAGCAGGCAATGGGCCGTAGACCGCCCGTCCACTGGGACCGGCGAAATATCGCACCTACTCATACAAAAAGAAAATTTATATTTTAGACATTAAAAGGGCTGTTATCACAAATTGATTTCTTTAATAAGAAGTCCAAAACCCTTCTGCTTTCATTCGTCGTGTCATGGACTCAATCAGTGATCGAATGTAATGCGTAGACGAAGCAACTCCATCCCACGCGTCTTACACAAGGGTCCATAGCTCACCGCTACATCTGGGTGAGAGGACAGGCCACGTTTGCTGCATTGTCCTTTTCACCTCACTCCACATATTCTCGATGGGGTTCATATTAGGCGCTCGCGGTGGCCAGTCTAGGAGTTCGACGCTAAGCGGTATAGTTTATGATCATCAGTGAGAAGCTCCTTCACCGCAGCATGCCTGCATCTTCACTTTTATGACAGTATTGTCATGGACAGGTTAGTTTTCGGCTGAACACAGACGGAACTGGCTTCTTCGCTTGCAAAGAATGCCACAAAGCCTTTGAAATCATACCACTACAGACCACAAGGAAGGAGAACAACTGGAAGTCCGAGGAAGCGTTGGCGGGAGCAGCTGCAACTGTGGAGACGCAACGGGTCAAAGGGTCCAATCCTTTATATTTATGATAATGATGATGGTGGTAATTTTCTGCCCTCCTTTTTAAACCATAGCCTGCAGCAGATATTCTGTTCCGTCCACGGTTCTAAAATTGTGAATCACCATGATGCAGTTGTGGAAGACATTCCCTTCTTTTGGCAGAAAACTGAAAGAGAACTGACTTAATTTAATGAGTGCAGCTCTTCATTGCCTTTGATTTCATTATTAGTAAAATATTAATATTTCGGTTTTTATATTCATCATCATCTGTAGCGAGTTAGATTTTAAATACGCACATAAAGAAATACGCCGATCGTGGGACTCGAACCAACGTAGTTTATTTTTAAGCTCGTGGTTCCGTGCATCGTAATTCAATGTGAATAAAAATCCAACAGATGCAACAGTATGCAGATATTTATTCACTGCAAAACTACTTTGCCGTGAATAAATATCTGCATACTGTTGCATCTGTTGGATTTTTATTCACATTCAACATAGCTTTATTCTTATGGCTACTGCTCGCACACGTTCACCTGCCTTTGCTACATAAGGAAATAAGCCGATAGTGGGACTCGACCCAACGTAGTTTTTTTCCGAAGGCTACTCCTACCACACGTTCAATTGTCTTGGCTACATAAAGAAATATGCCGACAGTGGGACTCGACCCAACGTAGTTTGTTTCCGAAGGCTACTCCTAGCACACGTTCAAGTGTCTTGGCTACATAAAGAAATATTCCGACAGTGGGACTCGACACAACCCAGTTTGTTTCCGAAGGCTACTTCTAGCACACGTTCAAGTGACTTGCTACGTAAAGAAATATGCCGACAGTGGGACCCGAACCAACATAGTTTGTTTCCGAAGGCTACTGCTCGCACACGTTCAAGTGCCTTGGCTACATAAATAAATATGCCGATAGTGGGACTCGAACAAACGTAGTTTTTTTTCGAAGGGTACTGCTAGCACTCGTTGAGCTGCTTGGGCAAACGCCTGCTAACAATAAGAATGAAGAGTCCGGTCGACTCATTCATCCATAGCAGCAAATGTAGCTAGCTAGCTAGCCTCACTCCTGGGTAAGTTAATGTAGTTTAATTAATGTTTTAATTTCAAATTAAGCAAATTTACTTATTTTTTGGGTTAATATATACGCGGTGTGATTGATTTAATGAATTGAAGACAGAGAAACACCACGAATGCACAAATATGGGGAAAGAAAAACGACTCGAATTATGATGGCAACTGTCCCGCACGTCACTGCCTGAGCGGAACGTGCGAAATATCACGGCGATGGATTTTTGTTGGACTGAGTGCACACTTAACGCATTCCCAGTTGAGACACAGGTACTCTTCCAGACATGCAGACGCCATAAGGCTCCCGTTCCCCAGGTAGGGAGACAGATTGACATAGCGCTAAAGAGAGAGAGAAAACCTTAACCCTCGGGGATTTGGTACGCTAAAAGTGCCAGGCCAGCGACACATGTTAGCTATTAATTTAACTATTTGGCAGACTCGTTTCACACACTGTTGAAAAAATGAACAACGTGTTGTCTTCAGACACAGCGTAGCCAGAACATCCAGATTACCAAGCTAGATGTTGTTAAGCGCTAACATTTAACTTTAGTACATCAACACGCACTGTATAGTACTCAGAGCTCTTCAGTGTTGTTTAAAACTGTGTTCCTTTTAATACTGTAAATAAATGCGTTTTGTTGACAATCTCGAATTTTGTGCCAGTCATTAAGCGTCAGATCGCAGTGAAAACACGAAATGAGATATTGGTTTCATGTAACAGAGAACCATTTTTACATTAGTGGGTTTTTGAGGAATTCCTTTTTATCTGTAATAAATACACTCTTGTGTTAAAAGCGGTTACCATTGTGAAAGAAGTAGGGTTCACTCAAGCTTTTAACAGAACGTTTACTGGAGGGCGGAATCGTGTTAACCTTTATCCGAAGAACGCACCCGATCCTTTTAAATCGGCATCCTACGAACGCAGCAAATGGATGCGCTGCGGCCATTTAAATGCTCCGCACAGTCATTTACAGGCTTAGAATTAAAGCCCTACACGTTATCTCCACATTATATATTATTTTGTGTTCAGATTCGCTCTCCGGTCACTTTATCGAATTATGTACACATGCACGTTATTAATAGCAGTTTCTAGGCACCCTGTAAATCTTTTGACACGTGTATGTGTATACTAAGCAACTGACTCACTTCCATCTGAGGGAATCAGCAGCGGATTGCATTTCGTTCATACAGAAGATTCTGGCCATACAAAGACCAGTGCAAAAACTCATTTACTCTGCCAAACCTTGCTGTTACGGGAAGTCTATTCCTGAAGGCGTGCTTCGTATAAGAATTTTCTTGATGTGTATCCCGCTCGTAAAAAACAAACTAAGTCAACAAACTAAATCAATGACTGAAACACTTCACAGTACGTGATCCTGTAGCCAGA
>Ga0123355_10002603_pt1 | contig 25595 bp, 26 predicted proteins | sample TergutEmb28metaG_3_FD_89872 | JGI IMG/M metagenome (GOLD analysis project Ga0123355, IMG submission 89872) | Embiratermes neotenicus P1 segment gut microbial communities from Petit-Saut dam, French Guiana - Emb289 P1 | ecosystem: Host-associated > Arthropoda: Insects > Digestive system > Gut ...
GAACTTATGTATATTTTAATTGTGTTGATGTTTTATCACAATACCCGCATTTTGTCGCTTTTGCCCTAGAAAATGGATAATGATGATTTTAAACGGGTAATTGAATACTATAGCAAGAAAAAACCTAGCAATCACTGGGGTTATGACGCTAGGTTTTTTCTTGATTGAGGGTTATATCTTTACCTACATATAGATGTAGGATGGATATATGGGGTTAGTGTGATATTAAGGCCAAGTTGGGGGCGGAATATTTCCATCCCCAGGTCCACCACGAGTAGCAACAATACCTGGACCAGGGATTACAATGCAAACTTGCCTAGGATTTTCGCATGAGGGAAGTGAATCTACTACTCTAGGGCTGACAAACACAGGCACAACTGAGCTAAGCGTTATAATCAATGTTATAACCATTGCAAATAATTTTTTCTTCATGGTTTAATCTCTCCCTCCATGATCAACAAGGCACCTTTTTGTGATGCAATAAATAGCCTTGGTCATCTCTAATGACCTCATCCTGCTATTTATTTTTTCATAGTGCCGCTCAAGTAATGCATAATAATCTATTGCTATAAAATAGTCATGTTGCTCAATAAAATATGGTATTGCTATATTTTTTATATACTCAATTATTTTAACATTATTATGTGAAGTCATATTTCTACTAATTTCTAGATAATGTTCAAGAGCTTCATAATATGATATCCATAATTTGTTGCCATTGCACATAGTTTTTGCATATTCCAAAAGCTGTCTAGCTTCGGTAAACGCCCTAGTATGTATAATACAATAGATTTTATGATATAGAGATGCGAAGAAATTAACAGAACCATTTGGCAAGTATTTAGAAGCCTTATCAAAATACTCTATAGCAGTTGTCCAGTTTTCTATCTGTCTATATAAATGGCCAAAGGATAACATGGTCATACCAACATAGTAATTATCTCTAATGCCTTTACTTGTTATCATACATTTATTAAGCAAACTTTCGGCGTCTTTCAACTGGTTCGTTCGCATATAATTTAGTGCAACCGAGTGGTCTATATATAAAATGAAATTATCTGCTTTTATTTCTGAATGTGTTTGTCTAGCTTTCTGCCAAAAAACCAAGGAACGATATGGTATTTGCATATATGAATAGCACCAAGCTATACCATAATAGAGCCATCCGTCAGCCCTTGGCAATAAATCCTTTTGATTTTCCATTAACTCGTATGCTGCAAGATAAAAGTCCAAACTCTTCTCATGATGCCCTTGGCGAGCATTTAGAAAACCTTTGTTGTAAAAATAATGATATTTGCATTCATTGGTCATCTTCTCAAGATGTTTTTCACAATTTTTCAGCTCTTTTTCCGCTGCCGTATAATCATTATCCGCAATCAAAAACCTAATCCCAATCAGCTTACATAGCGTAGCCATATGAAAATCACATGGCTCCAAATTACCTATATTGGATAATTCCTTATATATAACTCTGGCTTCATCCAGCCTTTTGGCTGCAATAAGGTCAAACCAATAATATAGCGTCTCTAGGAAGATAACAATCTCCCGTTCTGTTATCGGTAATCCCACAATCTTAAAAGCCTCTTTTGCAGCATCAATATGGGCTTGGATATACTCCTCCTTGCCTCTTTCTATTCGGGAAATCCTCTCTGTCCCCACTCCCAAAATATCTGCTAATACTTCTTGGTTTATATTATTTTTCTTCCTAAGGGCATAAATTTTTTCGGTAACCGAGAGTTTTAACAGTCCGTCACTTTTGAGCTCAGATTTCATAGCTACCACCCCACTGCTTTATTTTGAAATCAAAACATATAGCTACTATATACTTTATCTTTGCAGAACAACAAAAAACATATAAGGCAATTAATGCGCAATATAAACCATGCTCAGCACACATATAGAGCTTCGACCTGATTTTTCATATATTAGCAGATTTATACATATATGTCAACAGCCCCACACGCATTCCGACAAATTATTTTTTCGCAAGTAGATGAAGATACAACATTGCTCTTAAGCCCCCTTCTTTAGAAGGGGGTGCCGCCGAAGGCAGGCGGGGGTTGCTAGCCTGCGTAGCGTGATAACTGAAAATTATGGATTTCAGCCTGGGAAAACAACCCCCTCGCCGCCTTCGGCGTCTTTCCCCCTTCCTTTGGAAGGGGGCTTATCAAGCCAGTACTATTTATGCGTAAAGTATATAATCTTGCACAAAAAACCCGTATGGCACCATACGGATTTTTTATGCAGTTTGCCATGGCAAAACCTCCTGAAGATTATGCAATAAAATTTGTAAATCAAAGTATATTATGGGATAATTGTTTAATCTCCTCCACCGCTCTCTGGTTATTTTTGGCACCTATGGGCATACTTTAGGGGTACCACAGAAAAGAACGATATATAGAAAGATTTCATTCGGAAAGCAGGCATACATGTTCACACAAAACTTAGGCATCGACCTGGGCACCGCCAACACTCTTGTCTACGCAAAGGGCCAAGGTATTATCATAGACGAACCCTCCGTAGTGGCCATCAATACCACTACAAAAAAAGTAATGGCCGTGGGAGAAGAAGCCAAACAGATGATTGGCCGTACCCCCGGCAATATTGTGGCCATCCGTCCCCTTAAAGACGGAGTTATCGCCGATTTCGAAACTACTAGGGAAATGCTTAGGTATTTTATCCAAAAAGCCCGTGCTACCCGCTTCTTTAGCCGCAAACCCAAAATTGTGATATGCGTACCTTCCGGAGTAACAGACGTTGAAATGCGGGCTGTATTCGAAGCTACCTTTTCCACGGGAGTACCCAAGAACTCCGTTACCCTTATAGAGGAACCAATGGCAGCAGCTATCGGTGCCGGGCTGCCTGTTTCCGAGCCCATTGGCAGCATGATTGTAGATATCGGCGGCGGCACTAGTGAGGTCGCGGTACTTTCTCTTAGTGGGATTGTTACCAGCCGCTCATTACGCACCGGCGGAGACGAGTTCGACAATGCAATAATCCAACATGTACGCCGGGAGCACGGCCTTGCCATCGGGGACCGCTCCGCCGAGGACATAAAAATAAACCTCGGCTGCGCCTTCAACCCCAGCGAGACCGTATACCAGCCCGTCCGAGGCCGGGACCTTGTATCCGGCCTGCCTCGCACTATTGTTATGACAGAAGTGGAAGCACGCCAAGCCCTTTCCGAGGCTTTGGAAAAAATAATTGACGCAATACGATTCACATTGGAAAAAACCCCGCCGGAGCTGGCAAGCGATGTTATGGAATCCGGCATAGTACTAGCCGGAGGAGGAGCATTACTTAAACGCCTGGACGAGCTCATTACCCACGAAACAGGAATACCCGTCCGCTCTGCCGAAACCCCTCTCAAATGCGTAGTAGAAGGCACAGGACTGGTGCTTGAAAACCTCAAGCTCCTTTCTAATGTATTAATAACACCCAGTAAAATACGCCTATAGAAGATATTGAGGCATGTCATGAACTTCCTTAACAAACACAAACGGCTATTCCTAGCCTTTGGTATAACCATATGCTTCGCCGCCATTGTTATCACCATCACCGGTGTTGCCCCTACCAGCTTCCTTGGGCGGGCATTCGGGTATGTGGTGGTACCCTTGCAGCGAGGGTTCTCTTCCGCAACAGGTTGGATAGGGGGCCGCTTTGCAGTGCTTGCCCAAAGTGAACAAATCTTAGCGGAGAACGCCGCCCTTAGGGAAGAAAATGTCCGGCTAAGCAACGAAAACCAACGCCTGCCACATCTTGAGGCAGAAAACGAAAGACTTCATTTGATAATGGAAATGGACCAACGCTATCCCCATCTGGAGATGGTAGGCGCAAGAATCATCGGCCAAAACCCCAATGATTGGGAATCCAGCTTTATGATAGATAAAGGGGCAAACCACGGCATTTACCAACACATGATTGTATTAGGCTTTGGAGGGGTGCTGGGTGTGGTGGACCATGTAGGCCCCAACCACTCCCGAGTAATATCTATTATGGACCACCGATTTGGAGCGGCAGCTATGAACGCCCGCACAGAGGACCTTGGCACGGTACGGGGCAATCTGGAGCTGGGTCAGAATGGTCTTATGCGAATGGACTATATTTTATCAACAGCCCGCTTTATGCCGGAAGACCGGATTTACACCTCAGACCACGGGGCATTTTTCCCTCCGGGACTTCTCATAGGCACCGTTGTCAGCGTTCACCCAAGTCCAGGGGGCCTTACCCAGTACGCGATTATTCAGCCAGCAGTATGCTTGGACAGAGTAGATTTTATCCTGATTATAGACCAACTATTTGGAGACGCTCCTGACCCGGAAATTTTTAGCGAGGGCTTTATCCCATGAGAATAATAGTAATGGGATTGCTTATACTCTTTAACTATGTATTGCAGACCTCCATGTGGCCCCAGTTTGCCATACTTGGGGTTACCCCTGATACTGCACTTATTTTTATTGTAGGATATGGGATATTGCGTGGTGATATCGAAGGGGCAATCTTTGGGTTTTCCGCCGGGATATTGCAAGATATTTTCTCAGGGGGCCCAATTGGGATGTTTGCACTTATGGGCTTTCTTATAGGATTTGTATCAGGGAAACCCTTTAGGGATTTTTTTAAGGATAATTACCTCCTGCCGTTTTTCATTGTACTTGCGGCAATTATCGCTCAGCAGTTTGTAATATATATATCGTCATATTTGTTCCTGGGATATACTAACTTACCCCATTTTGCATGGACGATTATTTTACCCACAACTATTTATACCGTCATCCTATCCATACCACTGTACAGCCTACTGCACTTCATCAACGGCAGGCTGGAACGACGAGAGACCGATGGCAGAAATTTATTCGAAGGGGACCGGTAACAAAAGGAGTGCGTGGGGGCGGCGCAGCCGCCCACACTCGAATAACAGAAACTTAATCGAAGGAGTCGATAATGATAGACCTAGCCAAAGAAGTCGGCCTGTATATTTACCGTTTTGTCACCCATCGGATTTTATGGCTGTTTATACTCACCGTTGGCCTATTCGGTTCCTTGGTGCTGCAACTCTTTGAGCTGCAAATTGTGCTGGCAGACACTTTTATAATACCCCCTCCCCCAACCCATATAGTCGAAGTCCCAACCCCTGCCCTACGAGGCACCATATACGACAGGCATGGCCGCCCCCTAGCTATAAACCGCTTGGTTTTCGTTGTAAAAATGGACCCAAGCATGGGCCGGGTCATTACCAATGAAGCCTTGCTTAAGCTGACCCAGCTTTTCGAGAATAATGAGGAAGATTTCGTAAATGACTTCCCCATAAGCATAGACCCCTTCGAGTTTAACGAAGCCATTGTCCGCAACACCAACCAGGAGTTCCGCTGGAAAGATGACCAAGCAATACCCGACCCCAGATACGCCACCGCAGAAGAAAGTTTCCTGCATCTTAGAAATTTTCACAATATAGACTCAGATATGAGCGACTACGACGCCGCACGTATCCTCAACTTCCGCACCATGATTTTTAGGGAACGGTTCCTTGGCATAGAGAATTACAATCCAATACCAATACTCCTTGCCGTGGACGTCTCCCAAGAAACCATTGCCGCTATTGCAGAACAAAGTTCCTTTTTCCCAGGGGTATTTATAGATATACAGGCTACCAGGGAATACCCAGCCGGGATTTATATGTCCCATATAATAGGATATTTTAGACAAATTACCGCAGAGGACTTGGAAGCCAACGAGCACTTAGGCTATACAGAAAATTGTATGTTTGGCAGGCAAGGCCTGGAGCGTAGTATGGAGCCTTACCTCAGGGGCACCCCCGGTTTACAATCCTTTGAGGTCAATCATTTAGGTACACGTATAAGCGAGCCCACTATTATCCATGAAGCCCAACCAGGTGACCGCCTCTTTCTTACAATAGACCTGGAACTGCAAATGGAAGCATACTACATGCTTAAACAATACCTCACCGATGTACTGGTAAGAAGAATAAATCTGCGAGATAGCCGCGAGCGGGCCGTTACCACTCAAGAGGTATTTATCTCCTTCGTAGGTGGGCATAACCTGGATATACGAGCCGTGCTGGATGCAGAAGAAGGCCATGCAATGGCCATGCAAAGATATATACTTGAGCGCTTCCCTAACCCCAACGTAAATAGAAGGGAAGATATGGAGCAAATCAACGACATAATAATAGAAGGCATCCGCACGACCCGCATTTCAAACGCAAAAATGCTGTTGACCTTGATAGGTACCGAGCAAATCACCGACCCCGATGGCAGTATTGCCGAGCAACTCATAGCCCGCCCCCAAACCGCCAGGGATGTCCTTATACAAAAAATCGAAGCTTGGGAAATAACCCCACAACAAGCCCGGCAAGATCCATATACCGCATCAGTGGTAATTTTGGATGTGGCAACAGGGGCTGTGCTTGCGGCGGCATCCTATCCTTCATATGATAATAATCGCCTGGTCAACGTTATGGATGTGGCGTATTTTAATCGTATCAATTTCCTTGACCCAACCGACCCTGCTCTTCCCAGAGCTTTTAGGGAGCCCATTGCCCCCGGTTCCAATTTTAAAATGATATCCGCAGTAGCAGCCCTTGAAGGGGGGTCGATTACCCCAACCACCCGTATCACAGACCGGGTATTCTTTACTAGAGCTGGGACCAACCCCCCATTTAGATGCTGGAGCAGCGGTCATGGAACTATCAATGTAGCCCAAGCTGTAGCAGTAAGCTGCAACTATTTTTTTGCGGAAGCAACTTGGCAGCTGGGTGCGGGAACCGGCAATAGAACTCTCAATGGAATAGAAATCTTGAACACTTATATGAAGCACTTCGGTTTACATGAAAGTAGTGGCGTGGAAATATTAGAATTCTTTGACCAATCCATAGGCTTCGACGGCTACCGAATAGCTTCCCCAGAGTTCAAAGCATTCCGTGTATTACAAGACAATCCAAATGCCGGCCCAGGGGACCAGCGCTGGAATGATGGTGATATGATTCGTACATCCATTGGGCAGAGCTTCAACGCATACACGACCGCTCAAATGGCCAGAGCAATGAATGTATTTGCCAACCGAGGCGTCAATTATTCTCTTTTCCTGGTGGGCCATATAGAAAACAGCCATGGTCAGCTTATACACCGCACAGAGCCAAATCCGGTATGCATTGGCCTTGAATTCAACGAATCTACTTGGGATGCTGTAAGCCAGGGTATGCTATGGGTAACCCAACCGGGAGCCGGAGGTACGGCTGTCAACTTGTTCCGCGGCTTCCCAATACCCGTTGCCGGTAAGACTAGTACCACCCAGCAGATTAGGACAAGGTTTAATCACACAGCCTTCGGAGCCTATGCTCCCGCCAACGACCCTCAGATTTCCATCTATGTAAATGTACCCTTTAGCGGAACACGGGCCTACACCCAACTGGCAGCACGTATAGCCAGGGATATGATTGGGGTAGCCTTAGGACTAGAGCTGGAAGTTCAGCACCCGGACCCTGTGAATAATCTACGACCATAACGGAGGTGACTATGACATCTACAACCCGTAAAGATATATTAGAAGAAAAGCAATGCGTAATACTCAAAGGCCGCCAGGAGGGCATTATCATCCACCTAGACGATAAAGCGACCTTTGACTTAATCAAGGAAGTGCTGCGCAAAAGGGTTGCGGGTTCCCGCAGCTTCTTTGAGGGCGCGAAAGCCACCGTTACCTTCAAAGGCCGTAGCCTTTCCCCCCACGAAGAACAAACCCTACGGGATATTATTCAAATAGAAGCCAATCTGGATATAGGAGGTGACCCACATACCACATCTATACCTAAGCTACAGCCGGTCTCACCGCCGGGGATGCAGTCTACTGTCCACGAAACCCATTTTTATCAAGGCAATATCCGCTCGGGGCAGGTAATCAAACAAAATGGTTCTGTAATAGTGGTTGGGGATGTAAACCCCGGTGCCGTAATAAAAGCCACCGGCAATATCATTATCCTAGGTGCTCTGCGAGGCATGGCATGGGCCGGTGCCCCGGCAAGTGACGAAAGCTACGGGGATTTATCTTGTTATATTTCCGCATCTGATTTCAGGCCCACCCAAGTGCGCATAGCCAGAGTTGTTACTTATATACAAAAAAAAGCCCCGGAGGAGCACGAAAGGGGCTCGCGGGCATATATCCAAAACGACCAAGTTTTTATAGCACCATTATAAAAAATATATATAAAGAGGGGAAACAATGGGAGAAGTTTATGTAATCACCTCCGGCAAGGGGGGCGTGGGCAAAACCACAACCACGGCCAATATCGGAACAGGCCTGGCAAGCCACGGCAAAAAAGTAGTGTTAATAGACGCAGACATTGGCCTTAGGAACCTTGATGTTGTTCTTGGCCTAGAAAACCGAATTGTATTTGACCTGGTAGACGTAGTAGAAGGCAGTTGCAGACTAAAACAAGCACTCATACGGGATAAAAAATTCCCGTCGCTATCACTGCTACCGACAGCTCAGCATAAAGACAAAAATGCCGTAACCCCAGAACAAATGCGCAAGCTATGCGCACAGCTTAAAGAAGAAAACGACTATGTAATAATCGACTGCCCCGCTGGTATCGAGCAGGGCTTTAAAAACGCTGTAGCTGGAGCAGACAAAGCAATTGTAGTCACGACACCTGAGGTAAGCGCAATCCGTGACGCGGACAGGATTATAGGTCTGCTTCAAGCAAGTGAGCTACCTCCCCCTATGATGATTTTAAACCGTATAAAAATAGACATGGTAAAACGCGGTGATATGATGACTCTGGAGGATGTATCTGATATCTTGGCAATAGATGTGCTGGGTATTGTTCCCGATGACGAGAGCATAATAATATCCACCAACCGGGGGGAACCCAGCGTAACAGATGAAAAATCACTGGCAGGACAATCTTTCAGAGATATTGTAAGACGGATATTGGGGGAATCAGTCCCATTGATGGACTTACTCGAAGACCAGAAATTGATTGACAAGATAATAAATTTTTTCAAAAGATAATACGGGAATGTGAGTCGTAGGGGTGGTCTCGCCGCCCCTACGATAAATATCAATGAGTAGATAAGAGGAGTGCAAACATGCTAGGTTTTCCAAAGAGAACACCGCGGCCCCAGTCTAAGGATGATGCTGTCGGCAGGCTTAAAATGGTCCTTTCAGCCGACCGGATAGATGGTGCCGGTAAGATGCTCGAGATGATGAAAAATGATATCCTTGAAGTAATGCGTAAATATGTGGTTATAGACGAGGAGAGCATAGAAATTCAAGTCCTGCCCCAAGGTACAAGTGGCGAGTCAACAGAGTCCAAGCTCAAAGCCAATATCCCACTGCGAAATGTCAAAAGGCAAAGGTAATCTATGAAGAGAAAAGAGGCCATTATTCGGGGGTTAAAATCCTTTGATTATTTGTTGGCTCTTACGGTCATTGCAGTCAGTATTTTTGGTATTGTGATGATTTATACCTCTGCCAACCATGCTGGAATGCCCCCCCGAGAGCATATGTCTTTTGGGCATCTATGGCAATTGCAAAGGATTCATGTAATATCCGGCGTGATACTGATGCTGGCATTTGCCTGTATTGATTATCGGTTAATCGGACGGCTGTATTTATTTGTTTATGGGTTTTTGCTGGTACTTTTACTGGCACTGTGGATTATGGGGCCAGATCCTGTCACCAATACTGCCCGCTGGCTACCGATACCCGTCCCCGGCCTTGGAGAAATAAGCTTACAGCCCTCTGAGTTTGCCAAGATTTTCATGATTATTTTTTTGGCAAAATTACTTGAAGTAAAAAAAGACAGCTTTAATAAAATTTTATGGCTGGGTTTAGTGCTTGTATCTATTGCTGTACCGGTGTACTTTGTGGCTATGCAGCCCAGCTTGTCGGCAGCGTTGGTTATTGCTTTTGCATCCTTAGCGGTTTTGTTTACTGCGGGGCTTAAGTTCCGGTATATTGTTATTGCGGCACTTATTATTGTGCCGGTGGCTATCTTTATTTGGTTGGATTTACAACGTGAATACCCCCTTCTACTGTATCGGATATTCCGCGAATATCAGGTAGATAGAATAAGAACCCAGCTATACCCCATTCCCGGCTCAGATGAATGGCGTCAGATAGAAAATTCCCGACGGGCCATAGCCGCGGGGGGGCTCACAGGCCGTGGTTTTATGAATAACCAGATATATCTAATTTTTGCTCACAATGACTTGATTTTCTCTGTTGTGGCGGAGCAATTTGGTTTTGTAGGTTGCGCAATTTTAATTGGGGCTATACTGTTGATGGTAGTCAAGTGTATACTTATTTCCCTAAGGGCGACAGATATGCAAGGCCGACTTATCGCAATAGGTGTGGCCGCTATGCTTGTGTTCGAGACATTTGTTCATGTAGGTGTTGTTACAGGGATGTTGCCCACAACAGGGATGCCCTTTCCCTTTTTGTCATATGGAGGCTCAATGATTTGGGTGCATATGGTAGCAATGGGAATGGTGCTGAATATAGGACTGAAAAGAGAAAAAGATGAGCTAGAAGAAGAGCCATATTAAGGAGGCAAAATATATGAATATTGCATTGGTAGCACATGATAACAAGAAAAAATTAATGGAGAACTTATGTGTGGCATATCGCCATATCCTGAGTAAACATCGGTTATTTGCAACGGGTACTACCGGGCAGCTAGTAGAAGATGCCACAGGCCTAAGCGTAAGTAAGTATCTAGCGGGGCATTTAGGGGGAGGCCAACAGATGGGTGCCCAAATTGCCCTTAATGATATCGACTTGGTGATTTTCTTGCGAGACCCCTTGCATCAGAAGCAATATGAGCCGGATATAATGTCAGTGTTAAGGCTTTGCGATGTTCACAATATCCCCCTAGCCAGCAACCTTGCAACGGCGGAAGCTTTACTACTTGCGCTGGATCACGGTGATTTGGATTGGCGGAATAATGTACGGCGATAAGTATTCATAACAATTATAGGATAAAACAAATACAATGCTGCCTGCCGAATTTTTGGCGAGGCAGCTTTTTTGTGTCCAAATTTTCTTGTTTACATAAAATATCAACATAACTATTGACAAGTTATTAAGAAACTATTAAGATAATGCTACAAGATATGACATGGTTCTCAGGCAGCCTACATAACACCTCAAACCTTGGTTCATAAATATTTACCTAAGAGAGGTTCATCATGAAAGAGTATTTAATTGGTGCAGTAATTATTTCTTCCCTGGCACTCACCCCAATAAGTGCCAACACACATTTGGCAGTAGCTTCATTGATAGCACCCGATACCGCAACCAGCAATATAAGCGATATATATGGAGACTACTATGGGGAATATGAGCACGAAGTGGAAGAAGATACACCTATTTGGTACCGCACAACCGTAAGACTAAACTTACGCCGCGGCCCCGGCACAGGTTATGACCGTATTATAACCACCAACCCTGGGCAGCTTGTATATGTAACAGATGTAAGAGACGGGGAATGGTTTGCCGTTGAAGTAAACGGCCAGGCAGGTTATATGTACACATACTTCCTGGAGGAAGCCGAAGCACCCACAGAAGAAGAATTAAGTGACGAAATACAAATCACCGCAACCAACGGCCCGGTAGAGCGTATCCCTTGGAGCCAGGCTCGTAATGTATTGACCCGTGGGCAGGCCTTTACTGTAGTGGATGTACGCACAGGTATAACCTGGCAAATGGCCAGCTTCTCCCATGGTAATCACGCCGATGTTGAGCCTGTAACCGCCGCTGACACCGCAGCAATGCTTAGAGCATGGGGGGGACGTTGGTGTTGGACCCCCAGGCCCATTCAGGTACATGTAAACGGTAGGGTACTTGCAGCGTCCTTGAACGGGATGCCCCATGCCGGCTCTACAAACAATAATAACAATATGCGGGGTCATGTATGTATGCATTTCTATGGCTCCAGAACTCATAACGGTAACCGTAGCCACGAGCGTGATCATCAGAATGCCGTAAACGAAGCCTTTAGAGCCGGTGCATAATGACCATAGCATATCGTCTTGGCAATAGCCTATACTTAAATATTACCAACCGCTGTTCTTGCGATTGTGTGTTTTGCATCAGGAACCTGACCTCGGCTGTAGGTGATGCCTCCAGCCTGTGGTTAGAAAGAGAACCAACCGTAGAAGAAATCAAGAATGCTCTTGATGTATCACTTCGAGAAAGGGACGCCGACGAAATAGTTTTCTGCGGATATGGCGAACCGATGATTCGTGCCGATGTAGTAATAGAAATATGTATGTATATCAAAGGCATTTTCTCCTCCTTATATGGAAAGCCAGCTCCATTGGTGCGTGTCAACACCAATGGGCTGGCTTTTCTTATGCACCCTGGCTTTGATGTGAGCCGGTTGGAATTGGTGGATACTGTCTCCATTAGCCTTACAGCCGATGACTCAGCAGAATATCAGCGATTATCAAGACCCAAGTATGGTGAGGAGGCCTATCCTGCGTTACTGGAGTTTGCGCGGCAGGCTAAGGAGTATACCCGGGTGGTTTTCTCTATATTGGAGGGGACGCTAACTGAGGAGCGGGTTGTGAATTGCCGTCGGATTGCTGCGGATATGGGGGTTGCGCTAAGGATTCGTGGGATGGAGTCAAACTAAATACATATTAATCCCCCAAGATATATCGAATTGCGGCTTCAATAAGTTCATCACGGCCTTCTGCTATACCAAGGATTGTCCTGTTCACACGTATATCCGGGGCAAGGCCGATACGATGGGTTTGTCCCCCTTCCGGTGTATAAACACCTAGGCTGGTGAAGGTCATGGTAATCCCACCCGGTAATGGTATAGATGTAACATTACCGTTTGAACCCATGGAATAGGGTCCCATAACGGTTACGTTGGGGGCCATGCGGAAAAACATTATTACCGACTCTGGATAGCTGATTGTTAGTTCATCCATCAAAAGCACCACTGGTCGGTCATAGATAAACGTGTATGGACTTGGCATTGATGGCCAAGTCCAGAGAAAATCAAAACGCATACCGGGGTGGGTTTGGGAAGGCATTGAGATATAGCCAAAAGGCAAAGCCTCTTCCATCAAGTATGGCTTCATTTCGAAAGGGAAGTAATAATTGCTGGGGCGTTGACGCAAATCAATTATAATTCCGTCTGTGTTTACAAACTCATCCATGATGTGCTTTACATTCCCAGCCGATTGCCTTCCAGGGTTAATAAGGCCGATGTTGCTGTCCAAAAGCTCATGGGAATAGATAGCAGTGGATGGAGTGTGTCTTCCGTGTGAAATCCCATGAACTTCAAACACCATCCGAGTGTCGCCGCGTAGTATACCTATTTCCATGCTGAGGGTATGTGATCGCAGGATGTGGCCCCTGAGCACAAGATAGGGCAGAGCTTTTTCCTCATTTGGATAAGGTACAAACTGTAATATTTCCTCGGCTATTTCGTTAATATCTCTGCCATTAAGATATAATATTACGTCGCCCTTTTCTAAAGGGGAATTGCTGGTGTATGTCGCATAAACAACAAGCCGCCCTTCGGCTTCCTTAAGTTGTACGGGAGCTATAAATCTCCCAAACTTATCAGCAAAAAACGTCATCCCAGAGAAATTGATGTGAGCGGAATCACGTAAATGGTGAGATAATGCTGCTAAAGTCATTTCATAACTAAATCTATCCGCACCTTCCAGCATTTTGGGGATAAACTCAAGCAATAGGTCATTCCATTCCACGTCCAGGATATCAAGATGAGGGAAATAATACTTCATGGCATTCCATAGCCTGAAAAGGCCAAGCAGCCGATAGCCGGCATCACTGAAATCCATACGGGCATGAGGGCTTTGGTTAGAAAAGTTGGGCACACCATTAATGTAAACAGGAGCTAGAGTTCTATCGACGGTAGAGATTCCGTTAAACCGCAACAAATGGGCAGCAAGTGGCCCCAGGTAATCTTCATTTATCCACGATAAATTAGCCATAGGGCGGATATTTTCATCATTAGCCGGAATGGGTAAGTCAAACCCATCATCCCCAAGTTCGATAAACCAATCATGAAGGATGGAGTTTACATCCTCTGGATTGCTGTTATAGATGATAGGTACTAGGTTCAACAATTCCCCATCCCAGTCCAGTTGACCCGAAATGAAGCTATAGTGAGTATATTTGACAAAGCCCCATACCATGCCGAGTTTTGTAAGATTTTCATTACGTACATCTACTGGGATTGACACTACAGCCAGTTCGGCTATGATTTCATCAGTTGCAATCACTGCACATATTTCTTCTTCAAGCTCTGTATAACTTTCGTCATATGCGGTCACGTTCGATTGTCTCCCGCAAGCTGCAAATATTAGTAAGACAAATATTATAGATACTATGGTAGCTTTTTTCATTTCTTTTCCCTCCTCCAGTTTATGTCCATGCTATGTGTGATTTGATACGTTTTGCGCATTATACAACAAAACAGGGCTGCCACGTCATATCGACTCGGCAGCCCTTTCAATTTTAATCCCTATATCCCATCCTTTTCAACCGGTCAACCTCTGTTTCCAGTCTAATTCTGTGTCTGGTCTCCCAATCTCTTGACTTAAGGGAATAGCCATATTCTTTGGCAAAGGCTCTCAGGCGGGAGATGAAGAACATTGTCCACATACCCCACGCAAAGCCCATGGTTAAAAAGCTCATATCAAACATTCGCCCGTTGGTCATTGCCAGCCAGATAAACGAAATCAGAAAGTACCCTGGAATAAAAGCCAGTACGTGAATTATCATGCGTCTACGATCCCGTATGCGTTTTGCCGCAAGTGCATATAATGCGCTGGACTTATCTACCGGTGGAGGCAGTTCCACCTCGGTGGGGGAGATTTCCCACTCTTCTTCCTGGTCCGGCATAAATTTGATTGCTGTGTGAGTGTCGTCGGCCCATATGGCCCGTTGTTGTTTTACCAATTGTCTTGCCCTGCGGGAATATGTCTCCCCGATTTCTGTGCCGTTGGCATCTATCAGTAATACTTTGGATTCCATAAATCACCTCAAAGGTTTAGTTACGAACCTCGCTGTTTTTATGCGGTGCAATCACGCATCTATGGGTGCCTCCCCCGTTTTGTTCGCATATTTGTATACGTATTACAATAAAGAAAGTTTAAAGCAGTTCGGGGTGCGAACTTAAACTACATTTTAGCGCAAAAGTTCTGCGAAGCTTCAACGCAGAATTTTGCGCTCTTTTGAAGTTTAAGTTCGCACTTGGTGCTGTAACCTTATAAGGACATATTTAATCAATGTCAAAAAAGCGTGATGATTGCGCCGTTTGTGGCACATACGGATTTTTACGGACAGAGGTTAAAAACCCAACCGAAAGGGGGCAAGTCCTTATGAAGTACAACAGCACCGGCAGAGCCGACAACATAATCCAATTTCCAAGCCTCCGCCACCACAAAAAACCGTGGGGCAAATACGCCAAACTTCACCAAGCATTTTTGCAAACCTATCACCCATGTTTTTATAACAGACTTATGGCTTTGGGGAAGTTGGACGAGTGGTTACTCACCATTGACGAGATAGCTGACCGCCGTTTTGAAGTAGGCACAAAGGTCGGCTATTCGCCATGCGAAATTGAAAACACCTTATTCACAGAAGTGATTTATAACCTCCGATAGTGTGAATAATCCCAGTATGTGCCACAGACCACACGCAACAGAAATGGAGGAAAACATGACCAACACAAAGAACACCAACACAGGTAAACACAGCAAAGTCACAGCGTTATACGAACGCCTATCAATCGGTGATGAACGCCAGCGCACCAGCGGCGAGGACAGCAACTCTATCAAAAATCAAAAAATCCAGTTAGAGGAATACGCCAAGCAAAACGGATTTACCAACATTCGCCATTATACAGATGATGACGAGAGTGGGCGATTTTTTGACCGCGATGGCTACTCTCGCATGATGGAAGATGTTGAAAACGGCAAAATCGGAATCGTGGTTATGAAAGATTTGACACGCTGGGGGCGTGACCACATTCAAGTCGGGCAAGCGATGGAAACCTTCCGCATCAACAACGTGAGGTTCATAGCAATTAACCACGGTATAGACAGCCTTAACCCCGAAAGCCTTGAAATGGCTCCGTTCATTAACATAATGTCGGAGTGGTTCGCAAAGGACACATCAAAGAAAATCCGCTCCGTTTTCAAAGCAAAAGGAATGTCGGGCAAGCGTGTGGCGAGTACGCCGCCGTATGGATTTATTAAAGACCCCGATAACAAAGACTTGCTGATAGTGGACGAGCCAGCCGCCGAAATAGTACGCCGCATTTTCAAATGTGCATGGACGGCAAAGGCCCATATCAAATCTGCACAACTCTCACCAATGAAAAAGTGCCTATCCCCGCATGGTATCATGCACAACAGGGTTATGGTTTATGGAAAAACCGTGATGTAAAAGACCCCTACGCATGGAACAGCAGTACCATATGCGGCATTTTATCAAAGCAAGAATATTGCGGCGATACCGTCAACTTCAAAACACGCAAACACTTGAAAGACAAAAAATCGCACTATGTTGACCCAAGCCAATGGACGATTTTTGAAAACACCCACGCTCCAATTATTGACCGTGAAACCTACGAAAACGTGCAACGCATACGAGCCAACAACAAACGCCGCCGTCCTAATGGCTGGGGCTATGTTCACCCACTCAGCGGGCTACTTTTTTGCAAAGACTGCGGCGGCAAGTTGTACGTTCACCGCATATATAATGGAAAGGACAAACCCACCGCCGTATGCGGAAACTACGCAAGGGGTTCTGATAAAATCGAGCGTGATTGGATTGTGTGCAATAGTGGACACCGCATCGAAGCCGCCACCATTATAGACCTCATCAGAGATACCCTAAAAGGCGTTACCAGCTTTGCTAAAACGGACAAGGACGGCTTCAAGAAACAAGTGCAGGAGGTTTTAGCTTCGCAACAATCCGATGAAGTGAAGAAACAGAAAAAGCGGTTGGTTGCTTGTAAAAAACGCCACGCTGATTTGGAAAAATTGCTGAACAAAATTTACGAGGACTTCGCCCTCGGAGCGTTACCCGAAAAGCGTTATGAATCTTTACTCAACACCTACGGACAAGAGCAAGACAACCTCGAAAGTGAAATGATTGACTTGCAATCCACCGTTGAGCGTTACGAGAGCGGGGCAAGCAAAGCCAACAATTTCATCAAACTCGTGGAGCGTTATACCGATTTTACAGAACTCACACAAACCATGTTACACGAACTCATTGAAAAAATCGTTGTGCATGAGCGTGACCGAAAAGGTGCTATTGATTCACCGCAGACGGTTGAAATCCACCTAAACTATATCGGTGAATTTATGCCCCCGGTGGTAGAGAAAACGAAACTCACCCCCGCCGAACAAGCGGAGCAAGATGCAATCTTAAAACGGCGTGAGCGTTTCCGCAGGGCACACGAGCAACGCAAAGAAAGCGGCGCACAGCAGAAATATTACGAGCGTACCAAGTACAAAAAACGTGCGGAGCGTATCGCCACAAAAGAAACCCTGTTTGCTGAAACCTACACTCTCGGCACGGACGTACTTGCCCAAGTTGCCAGCAAGTAAATTTTCAAAAACAATGCAGTAAATCAAACTTAATCCCAAACATCAACCGTTTATGCTCTGCCAAGCATAGGCGGTTTTTTGTTGCCATTATTCCAAATAGAAAGGACGATGCCGATGCACGAGGACACCAAAAACAGCACCAACAGCACCACCAACACCGTCACCACAGAAAACACCTTTTCAAAAAAGATAGGACGAGCAACCTACAATGTCCAAGTCTTTTTCAGCAAGCGGAGCAAAGAGAGCTTCAACGACAAGCTATTACGGCTTATCAAAAATGATGTTGCCAACGGCACAAAACGCACATAGCCGCTTCCGATTATATCACACGGGAGCGGTTTTGCTATTCCCCCAAAACCCCAAATCTGAAAGGAGCAAATTTTAATGGCTAAATCAAGAACAGAGAAAATCGCAAGTTTTGACGAGCAAATCGCAAAATTGCAAGAAAAACGCGCCACCGAATTACAAAAGCAAAAAGACGAGGAAAAAGACGAGCGTGAGAAACGCCAGCGCAAGCGTGGTGAGATTCTCGAAAAGCTGATACCCGAAACCGTCAATCTCACCATCGAGCAGTTTACCGCACTCATTAACAAAACCACCGCCAACCCCTTTGGGCGTGACAAACTGGCTGAGGTTTTGAAAGAAAGTGCATCTAAGCCGAAACCCCAAGCCGCACAAACGCCACCAGCGAATAACAAACCCGCATCGCAACCGCCGCCATCTTCGCAACATTCGCAATCGCCATCACAGGGTAAGCCCACCAGCGCAGATGAAACCCACAACTAAGCCTGTGTGTTTCCGAAGAGCGGCGTTTGCCAAAGGCAAACGCAAAACCCACCGCACCGCCGCCGATGCTGTACTGCTTCCGCTTTGTCAGCGGAAGCGGTATGCCCTGTTTACGCGATTGGCGAAACGGTCATTATCGGCGGCGTTACGGTTAGCAAGCACAGCAAAAGGATAACCTTTTGCGTGCTTGCTGGGGGCACCCCAGACCCCTAAAACCAAAACCCAGCGGCTGAAACGCCGCAATCAAAACCGTAAAACCGTAACCCATCAACCCCAAAATCCAAAAAGACAGGAGCGTTGCCCATGCAAAATCGTCAACGTGCAGTACAGCTTATCGTGCGTGTTGCCGCCGAAGAAAAAGCCCATATTTACAAAAAGATGGAGTTATACGGCACGGAAAACTTTAACGCATATGCCCGAAAAATGATGATTGACGGTTATGTTGTCAAAGTGGACACGGCGCATTTTCAAGACCTCGCCCACGAGGTAAATAAAATCGGAACAAACATAAATCAGCTTGCCCGCATCGCAAATACTACAGGCACGGCTGCAAAAAGTGACATCAGCCGAGTACAGGAGTTGGTGAATGAAATATGGCGGTTACTAAAATCATCCCTATCCGCTCTACTATCCAAAGGTCAATAAATTACATTTGCGACCCCAAGAAAACCGATATAAGCGTTTTAATCCATTCCGAGCATTGTGTTCCAAAAATGGCGGGGCAGATTTTTCACCATCACCTTAACCAATGTCGTGCAGGTGGAAACACAATTGGCAGACATTTGATTCAATCCTTTGCCCCCGGAGAAGTTGACCACGCCACGGCTCACGAAATCGGCAAGCGGTTAGCAGATGAAATTTTAGGCGGGCGATATGCGTATGTACTCGCTACCCACGTTGACCGTGGGCATATCCACAATCATTTTGTTTGGGGAGCAGCCGACATGGTTTCGCATAAGCGGTATCGCTCCAACAAAGGCACATATCACGAAATCCGAAACATCAGCGACCGTTTATGTGATGAGCATAATCTCTCTGTAATCGTTCCGCAGGGCGTGGGGAAAAGTTACGCCGAATGGGAGACCGACAAGCAAGGCACAAGCTGGAAATCAAAACTCAAAGATGCCATTGATATAACCGTTGGCACATCAGCCAGTTTTGAGGATTTTATCAAGCAGATGGAAGAACAGGGTTACACCATCAAGCGTGGTAAGCATATTTCTTTCAAAGCCCCCGACCAAGAACGCTTTACTCGTGCCAAGCGTTTGGGCGAGGAATACACCGAAGGAAATATCAAGATTAGGATTATTGAAACGAAACATCTTGCTTCACAAAAGGCGAGTTTCTTACAGCGGACACAAGCATTGTCGCAAGTCCAAAACATGCAACAGCCATCACAAGAAATATCGACCACGCCACCATCGCAATCAAAAACTCCACCACAGGAAAGCTCAATTCCCACACCGCAACCACATACGCCGCCGCAATCACAGAAGCCAATACAAGCACCACCAAAACCACAGCCGCAACCGCCAGCTCCTGCACCCAAGCCAACACCAAAACCGGCGAAACCACTCGAAGGTATACTTTTATGGGAAACCATAATTGCCAAAGCCGACACCGCCGAAATTTACAACGCCTTGCAACAGCACGGCGGTTACCAGCACTTTGTTGATTTGATGACCGAAGCCCGCATCGCCCACGAAACCATAGACAACGCCATCAAAGCCAACGAAAAACGAATAGCGGCTTTTGGGTGTTTGCGGAAGGACATTGTTGACCTAAACAGCACCCGCAAAGTCTACAACGAATACCAAGCCCTAAAAAAATCCACAAAGTTTTTCGCCAAGCGTACCGCTGAAAAATTCTACGAAAAGCATGAGGACGAAATCCGCACCCACCAAAATGCTTTGCTTGAATTGAAAGACTACGAACGCCCTTTGTATACCGTTAAAGAGATAGATGCGGAAATCGTCAAGGGCAAAGCCGCCAACGTGGAAAATGGAAAAGCGTACCGAGCGGCTAAGGCAGAGCATACTCGCTTTACAAGGGTTCACAGCAAGCTGTATGCAGTTAATAACGAGCATAAGCCTAAGCCACCGAAGCGGCAACGGACGAGGTCAAATGATTGGGAGCGGTAATTAAGAATCGAACAACAGGGGATATTATCGGATTGCATAAATGTTTGTTTACGCTGCTCTGACATTAATCGCCCGTAGTTTGAGTACACTCTACTTCCTTAGAGTTTTGCTTCAATGCTTTATGCGCACCGACGCTTGCAACGTCGATTTAAGATGTTGCAAGCATTTATTTCAAAATAATATTATTATATTCCTTGAAAAGAAAATTAACAGATAACGCATCATGTGTTAATAGGCCAGATACAACTGAAGTGTACAAAGGCACATTTTGTGATGTATACCAGAGCAATGGTTTGCCGAAACAATCGTTAGTAAGTTTAGATACATTGACTCCCATTGCTTCAAAGCTATATGTCATTTGGCTAGGTTTGGCACATGGCATATTCACTTTCAACTTGCAAGGTTTACATAGCCTGCAACTTCCATTGGATATATAATTTCCATGGTGTTTTGCCATAACACTAAGGAATTTATCTGCTCGGGACTTCAGAATCGAATTAGCTGCTTTTATCCGAAGATAGCTATTGCGAATGTGTGTGAACTGTTTCATCTCTATGCAAATAAGCATGAGATACAGATGCTTCCATCCAGAAATAAAATCCTCAACTCTTGGCGAATAAGGTGGGCAAGACCATTTGCTATTATAATTAGCACAACCCACTTTGCATAAACAATCAAACTTTTCTTTGTCACTATAATTTATCAGCAATGCAGGTTGTATAGCAGTTAAATTTATGCAATATTCATATATTCCACTTGCAGTGACAGCACTTTGTACCATTGACTGACTCTGCATATTAAATTAATAAGTTGATGGAGAATACACCTTTTCTCCAGCTTTTTGCTTCCGGCAGTTTCTGTGTGCCAGATGGTTCGTATATCACATTTTTATCATCGTACAATTTTACGCCGAAACAGTTCTTTTTTGAACAATCGCCTCTATGAAGATGAATAACGCTGTCAAAAAATTGCTTGCCAAACATTTCATTTTGGGAACCATTTGAATTATAGGCAATATAACCAGTCAAAGAAGAAGCTTCATCCTTCGAAATGTTAAGAATGAGTTCTATTTTTTCCATTCCAGAATACTTTATCTTAAGTTTTCGCACAAATGCGAAATCCCTTTTGTCGGTATCTTGTCCATCACGAAATACAGTGATATAAGTCAAAGCCTGTTTACGGAATCGTTCAATTAGAGTGGAAACGACTTCCACCCCCTCTGAAATGCTTATTTCCTCAGCAATTGTACATTGATGTGTTTTTATGTCTGCATCAGATGTATCAATTTTGAAATCTATCTCATTCAGCATAGCAGCAGTATCAGACTTAACATATAGTTCAGTAATATTCTTCCGTCCCCATTCTTGAGTGTCATCGCACACACGGAGCAAAAATGAAAACGAAGCAAGATACAACTGGTAAACATCATCACATGTATGGGAGGCAATTGCGCGTAATATTTCTCGTCTTATATAGAACTGCCTACGCTCTTCATTGTCGAATGTGTAATCTTCGTTTATATTATAATCAGACTCAAGGAAGTAAGTCAGTAGCTTATAGATGATAAGCGTACTTAAAATTCCATGCTGGTTCTGCTCTAATGATTTTTGAAACTTAAAATAATATTTGGGTTGTAGTCGAGCTACTGATAATACGTTTTGACATTTCGAGGCATCAGTAAGACAATCAGCTTTGCAAATGCAATCATCTCTTCTATCGCATGCGTCAGGATTGTTTGCTGTGTTTAAACATTCTCTCATCTTTGAACTCATCAGGCGTACAATAAAATCATTCATGTAATTCTGAACACCATGAAAAGAAAAATCAACGGATATATCTGGGCTCATTATAAATGTAGAGACCATTGCACGCGTTTTATCAATAATCTTTTTCGCAGTTTGAAGAGGATATCCTAAATCATGTGTCAAGGAAATCAAAGTCCAAATGCTTAGTTTTTCGATTCGGTTTAAACTCGGTGAGTAGCTTTTTTCAAAAATCCTTATATCATCAATAAATGGAGCATCATTTGGATTCTTAACCAGCATTTCTACGCCTGATAACCATGTGCGCAACACATGTATAACATGATCACGATAATACTGATTTGAACCATACAAAAGTTGTTCAAACTCAGCATATCTTTGAAAATATTCCCTCAACCCATCAACTCCATAAGCCTTTGGATTTTTGTTTGAGGTATCTTCTTGATTGAAAAAAGGTTCCCTTTTATCATAGAAACGAAGACATTTGATTGCTTTTTCTATAAGCATTCCCCATAACTTGTCAGTTATTTCGCGATGGTGGAAAATTTCGTAATCATCAGATCTATTTTCAATCTTGTTCATCAAGCTATTTAATTCTGATTGGACACCTGAATCCAATGGGTGTTCGCAAGAAAACGCTTCAAACATTTTAACCACATCTTTGCTTGTGCAATTGGACATCATGTTATAATCCTTATTGTTAGCCATTTAAAATCCTCCTTTTGCAAGCAAGTGCTGCCCCAAGCAGGTCTCACAATGATTATCGCAAACGTATCTTTCCGAAATTTCACGCACCTTCTTCAAATATTCGGATTTGGCGTATATTTCATGTAAAGTCAAATGAAGAATGTTATCTGCTTCAAGTTCATGCATAACCTGTGCCATCTTGTCATTCTTGAATACTTCACAAGGATAGACTCCTCCGTCATACTTGATGTTGAGTTTTCCTTTAGCAGCTTCACATTGGTGATCCGATTGACCGAGGGATAAAGGAATACCTATTCTGATATCTAAATCAGATTCTATCTTGAGGTTTTCTAGTTTACATTTGATTTTCTCAAGTTCTTCATTAGACAACGCTATTTGCAAGGCATTTTCTTCTGCGCGACCATGCATAACAAGGCGCAAAAAGCTTAGCTTAGAAATACCAAGCCCCTTGCAAAGCTCAACAACAGCATCTATTTCATCAACGTTAAGTTTCATCGGAACAAAATGCGCTTCCGTTTTTATCAGAAGCTCGTTTGCATACTGAATTGACTGCTTCATTTTTTCAAAACATTCTTCTGTACCCATAATCACATTATAGGTTTCCGAAGTAGCTGCTTCGATATTGAAAATAAGCTTAGCAACTTTTGTCGAAATTGACTTTAGCACTTCATATTGTATTGCGACTTTTTTTAAGCTGTCGTCAAATGTGATTCCGCTTGTATAGATGTATATTTGAAGACCGAGAGAGTCTGCATGCAGTACCATGTCTACTATCTTAGGGTGTGCGAAAGGCTCTCCTCCAGATAGGCATATGGTTTTTGCTCCTAGCTCTGCTGCATCACAGGCGAACTTTTTGAATATTTCAAAATCAAGCATTTCTTCACATTTTTCATCTGACATAGATGAGCAGTGAAGGCAGTTATTTGGACACCTTCTTAGGATTTCAATGGAAATCTCTTTTAACATAGCACTCACCCCTCTAAGTCAAATAATGATAACTGTTTATAGTTATCTTCATTTTGTATTATGTGTGGGTGTCCTGACAATAAATCCGATTTTTCATAATACATCGTCAGAAAACCCGGTTGAAGCATGCACATGCGTTCAACTATATCAATTGGAAGCATTGTGTCATCAAAAAATGTTTCGAAAGATTCTTGCGAGTAGATGCTTTCTTCTACATAATTCCTCATCTTTATTGGTTCCTCATAAACAATATCTTTGTCGAGAGGTTCGACTTTCTTCCATCCTCTTGCGTTTATCTGTCGTTGGAGTTGATCGGTTTCATGCTCGTCTATCAACCCGATATGTTTACAGTGCATAACTATCGCACCAACTGAAACACCCCAACGCTGTTTCAGCGGAATTAAGTGCTCCATCTTGGACGAATAGAAAGAATCCTCAAATCCTCCAATAGGCATTAATAAATATTCAGCAAATAAATTAGCCTCACGTTCAATATCCTTATTTCGCAAATCAATTTCCCAATCATCGGTCAAATCACTATGCAGTATGAGATGACCTAATTCATGGGCTAGACTGAATCGTTGCCGAACAGCCGTACCTACATTTCTATTTAATACAACAATTGGCACTCCATTAATTATTTGTGAGTAGGCCTCTGTCTTCAAATCAGGCAAATCCACCATGAATACATTAATCCCGTTGGATTCTAAAATCGAAACCATGTCATCAATTGGTCGTGCGCCTAACCCCCACAACTTGCGTGTTTCGGTTGCGATTTGCGGGATTGGAAGCTCTCTGTTGATATTGATCGGTAACGATTTTGGTGAAGAAAGAGTAGCAGCTTTCGTTATTTCATAACCCCACTGACAAATAATTCGAGCCTGTTGTATCGATGTTTTTTTTGTAGTTGAAGTCGGAGCACGTAAAAAAAGTGTGGATGTTCCGCTGCCCAAAACAGAACTACTCTTGCTAAAATATTTCATTGATGTATTTAATAAAGATGCCATAGTAGCAATGGTAGCGTAAGAAGGCAAACTGTCTCCGCGTTCATATTTGGAAACCATTTGTTTAGTTACACCTAAATGTTCGGCTAGGTATTCAAGGGTTATCCCACGTATAATGCGAATATCATAAAGCCTCTTTGGATTGAATGCAGCCACACTGCTCACCTCCTCGTATTGTCTATAGGTTCATTATATGCAAAAAAGTTAAATTTGTCAACTGAAAAGTAAACCGAAAATGAAATATTTTTAGATTTGTCAACCAACTCGTCCCGCTTTGTTGCTTTGCAAAAAATATTATGAATAGCAAGGAAAACAAGTTTTAATTTGACCAAAGCATCAAGCATTGCCGTTCTGATAAAAAATTAACCCCTTTTGTTGGGCTATTTTAGGGCTTTTCTCGTTGTAAGAATAAAAAAGTCCTTGACAAATTGCAACTGGTGCGAACTTAAACTACATTTTAGCGCAAAAGTTCTGCGAAAGTTCAACGCAGAATTTTGCGCTCTTTTGAAGTTTAAGTTCGCACTTGGTGCGAACTTAAACTACATTTTAGCGCAAAAGTTCTGCGAAGCTTCAACGCAGAATTTTGCGCTCTTTTGAAGTTTA